>Ga0315273_10003850_pt1 | contig 18177 bp, 19 predicted proteins | sample YL17G02_0_MG_FD_205753 | JGI IMG/M metagenome (GOLD analysis project Ga0315273, IMG submission 205753) | Sediment microbial communities from Yellowstone Lake, YNP, Wyoming, USA - YL17G02_0 | ecosystem: Environmental > Aquatic > Freshwater > Lake > Sediment | place: USA: Wyoming | collected...
CGATGGACGGCGCGATTGCCGGGCTGCAGCAGGTTCGTCGCCGGGACGTCGTCGATGTTGATCAGGAGGCGTGGCGCGATCGCAAGGAGCCCGCTCGCCACCTCGGGTTCCTGCTGGACGATCGCGCCGACCTTGAGCACCGCATCACCGACGGCAAGCGTCTCCCCGAACTTCGCTCCGAGCCGCGCCGCCAGCCGCGCGTCAGGCCACGCTTCGCCACGCGGCGGAATTCCCCGCGCGCCCACACCCGCCGCGCTGCCGGCGTCGACCAGCGTGATCACGCCGCGCAGCGGGTAACCCGGCGCTACCGCTTTCACGTCGGCCAGGACGGCACCGCCCGTCGCGGACTCGATACCGGTGCGTTGCACCATGCTGTTGAATTTGAGCGCCGGCGTCGACATGAGGCCGCGCTTTGCGGCTTCGGCCGCGTAGACCTCGGGCAGCGGCCGGTCGCCTGAAATCAGCACGTCGGCGCCGAGCAGCAGGTTCGCCTGGCGTGCCAGCGCGCCTTTCACGCGATCCGCAAAGAATCCGACCGTGCCGATGCTCGCGACCGCAAGCAGCATTGCGGCGATCAGCACGGTGAGTTCGCCCGCGCGCCAATCGCGCGACAGCATCCGCAGCGCGAGCCGCAGCGTATTCACCATCGGACCTTCACGGCGCGACGCGCTCATCGCCGACGAGACGGCCGGCGGAGAGCGACAGCCGCCTTGCGCAGCGCGCGGCGAGGCCGCCGTCGTGGGTGACGAGCAGCAGCGTCGTGCCGTGCTCGCGATTCAACCGGAACATCAGATCGACGACCTCGACACCCGTCGCGTTGTCGAGGTTTCCGGTCGGCTCGTCCGCCATCAGCAGCTTGGGCTCGCCGGCAAACGCGCGGGCGATGGCGACGCGTTGCTGCTCGCCGCCGGAGAGCTGTTTCGGATAGTGGGTCGTGCGCTTCGCGAGTCCCACGCGCGCGAGCCATTCCTTCGCCTTTGCCGCCGCATCGGGCGCGCCGGAGAGCTCGAGCGGGAGCATCACGTTTTCGAGCGCGGTCAGCGCCGGCAGAAGCTGAAACGACTGGAAGACGAAACCGAGCAGCCGCTGGCGCAGCGCGGCACGCGCGTCCTCGTCGAGGTCGGAGAGCGCATTGCCTTCCAGCCAGACTTCCCCGTCGCTCGGGCGGTCGAGCCCGGCCAGGAGGCCCAGCAGCGTCGTCTTGCCCGACCCCGACGCCCCGACGACAGCGACCGTGTCGCCCGACCCGATATCGAAGGCGACATCGTCCAGGATCGTGAGCGGCGCGTCGCCGCTCGTCACGATCTTGGTCAGGCGGGAGGCGCGAAGAATGGGAACCGTTTCGGACATCATCGGGTCGAATTCTACGCTGGGGGTCCTCCAGCCTCTACAATCCTGACTCGCCACGAACAACACGCCTGCCCAATCGATGTTTCCGCGCCGCCTGGTCGTCGTCCTCTTCTTTGCAGCGGCGCTCGCGCTCGCCGCGACGCAACCCGCGCGCGCCGACTCCGTCGCGCCCGCGCTGCTCGTCGTCGGGGATTCGATCTCCGCGGCGTACGGCCTGACCCCCGGCGCCGGCTGGGTCGACCTGCTCGCGGCCCGGCTTGCGGCCCAGCGCTTTCCCTACCGCATCGTCAACGCGAGCATCACCGGCGACACGACGGCCGGCGGACGCGCGCGATTGCCGGCCCTTCTGGCGCGGCACAAGCCGAGCGTCGTCGTGATCGAGCTGGGCGGCAACGACGGGCTGCGCGGCGGCAATCTCGCGTCGACGCGCGACAACCTCGCCACGATGGTCGCCGCCGTCCAAGGCGCGGGCGCGAAGGCGCTCATCGTCGGCATGAGGTTGCCGCCGAACTACGGCGCGGCGTATGTCCGCGAGTTCGAGGCGTTGTTCGTCGACGTCGCCAAGGCGCACAAGGCGCCGCTCGTCCCCTTCTTTTTCGAAGGATTCGGCGAGCGCAACGAAATGTTCCAGCGCGACCGCGTTCACCCCACGGCTGTCGCGCAGCCGCTGCTCCTCGATAACGTCTGGCCCGTGTTGCGTCCCCTGCTCGGACCACCGCGATGAGCGCCTCTTCGTCGCCGCATCGCGAATTAAAGGTCAACGTCGCGGCGATGCGCGGCCACCGCGAGCGGATCGACGTCCGCAGCCCGTCCGAATTCGCCATCGACCATCTCCCGGATGCCGCCAGCCACCCGGTGTTGGGCGACGCCGAGCGCGCGCATGTCGGGACGATGCATGCGCAGGATTCGGCATTCGCGGCCAGGCGGACAGGAGCCGCGATCGTCGCGCGCAATATCGCGGCGATGCTCGAAGGCGCGTTCGCGCGCAAACCGCACGACTGGGCGCCGCTCGTGTACTGCTGGCGCGGCGGCCAGCGCAGCCGCTCGCTCGCCCATATCCTGAACGAGATCGGCTGGCGTGCCGTGCAACTCGAGGGCGGCTATCGCGCCTACCGGCGACACGTCGTCGCGCAACTCCAAACGCAGCCCGGCAGATTTCGCTACAAGGTGGTCTGCGGGCTCACCGGATCCGGCAAGAGCCGTCTCATCGCCGCGCTCGCGGCCGTTGGCGCGCAGGTGCTCGACCTCGAAGGGCTTGCGCGCCATCGCGGGTCGCTGCTCGGGGATCTTCCGGGCGACCCGCAACCGTCGCAAAAGTCCTTCGAAAGCGCTCTGCTCGCGACGCTCGACGACTTCGATCCCGCGCGTCCGGTGTACGTCGAGTCCGAAAGCAAGAAAATCGGAAGGTTGCAGATTCCGGAGGCGCTCCTCGCCGCGATGCGCGCGGCCGAGGGCATCCGCATCGAGCTCCCGCAGCCGCTGCGCGTCGAACTGCTCAAAGGCGAGTACGCGCACTTTCTGGCCGACCACGGGGCGCTGGCCGCGCGACTGCTGCGCCTCGTCCCTCTGCACGGCAAATCAACGGTCGAGCGATGGACCGATGCCGCGAAGGCCGGCGACTGGGACACGCTTGTCGGCGAGCTGCTCCTGTTGCACTACGATCCCGCGTACACGCGTTCGATCGGCAGGAACTTTCCGCGAATCGCGGACGCCATCTCCGTTTCGCCCTTCGCGGTGACCGAGGGCGCGTTCCAGGCGCTTGCGCGCGAGCTCGACGCGCCGGTGCCGGTGTCGTCGTCGATCTGAGGCATCTCATGCCGACCTATGCGTTCCGTATCGTCAACGTCTTCGCCGAGGAGCCGTTAGCCGGAAATCCACTGGCCGTGTTCGAGGATGCGCGCGGCATGGACGACGCGACGATGCAGGCGCTGGCATTGCAGTTCAACCTGTCGGAGAGCACGTTCGTTCTGCCGTCCTCACGCGCGACCGCGCACGTGCGCATATTCACGCCGACGTTCGAGATGCCGTTCGCCGGTCACCCGACCCTCGGCACGGCACACGTCGTGCGGACGTTGACGCACGCTGGAGATGACATCACGCTCGAAATGCGCGTCGGAACCATTCCGGTCGAGGCACACGGCGACGTTTGGACGTTGCAAGCGAATCCGCCGCGATTTCGCGCGGTGGCGGCAACGCGGGCCGACCTCGCGGCGATGCTGGTGCTGGGGGAGGCCGACGTCGCCCCCGATCCCGCGGCGCCGGCGCTTTGGGTCGACACGGGATCGGAGCAGCTCGTGATCCCGCTCGCGTCCGCGGACGCCGTTCGCCGGGCGGCGCCGCGTGCCGATCTCCTGCTTGCGCACGGCCACACGGGCCAGCGCGCGATGGCCTACGTCTTTGCGCCGGATCCGCAATCGCCCGACCCGGGCGGCGCGCGCGCGATGGTCGCGCGCTTCTTCTTTCCCAAGCACGGCGCGGTGGTCGAGGACCCCGGCACCGGCTCCGCGTGCGCCAACCTGGGCGGCTGGCTGATCGCAACCGGCGCGGCTCTGCCGCAACGCATCGGAATCGCGCAAGGCGACGCCGTCGGCCGGCCCTGCCGCCTGGGACTCGAGGTGACCGCCGACCGCAGGATTCGCGTGTCCGGGCGCGTGGTCGAAATCGCCCGCGGCACGGTCACGTTGTAGGGCTTGGTCGCGCTTACTTCGCTCGGCCGCAATCGGTCACGCGACAGGCTCCTGCCCGACGGCGTTCGCGTCCCACGCGGCGACGAACTCCGCCCAATGCGGCGCGTCGATCGCCAGGATCTTCTCGCGCGCGAGCGAGACTTCCTTCGCGTATTCGCCTGCGGCAAGCTCGCCGCGCAGCAGCCGGAAGCGCTGGTAGACCAGGTAGGTATTCAACACGTCGGTTTCGCAATAGCGGCGGACGTCGTCGAGCTTTCCGGCAAGGATCGCGGCGTGCACGGCGCCGCCGTCCATTCCGAGCTTGCCGGGGAAACCGCACAACCGCGCCACGACGTCGAGCCCGGCGCTGGCGCGCGGCTGGTACATCGCGAGCACATCCATCAGGTCGAGATGGCGCGTGTGGTAGCGGCCGAGATAATTGTTGTACTTGAACTCGCGGTCGTCGTCGCCCCAATCCCAGTATTTCGCGGCCGATACGCCATGGATCAGCGCGCGATAGTTGAGCACCGGGAGATCGAAGCCGCCGCCATTCCACGAGACGAGCTGCGGCGTGTATTTGTCGATCAGATCGAAAAAGCGACGGATGAGTTCCGGCTCGGCATCTTCGGCGGTCCCGACCGAAGCAATCTTGAATCCCCCGCCATCCCGCAACGCGCACGCGATCGCGACGACCTGCTGATACTGCAACGGCAGGAAATCGCGCCCTGACTGCGCGCGCCGCTGCTGCAGAAACCAATCCACGACTTCGGCATCCGAAAGCTCGCGCGAAACGCCGTGGACGCGGCGCAGGCCGGCGACGTCGGGCACGGTCTCGATGTCGAAGACCAGGATCGGGGTCATGGGTTACGCGGGGAACACGCCGGTCGACAGGTAACGGTCGCCGCGGTCGCAGACGACGAACACGATGGTCGCGCCGGCGACCTCGCGTGCGACGCGCAGTGCGACGACGCAGGCACCGCCCGCGGAAATTCCGGCGAAGATGCCTTCCTCCTGAGCGAGCCGGCGCGTCATCGCTTCCGCGTCGGTCTGCGACACCGGCTCGATTCGGTCGACACGTGCGCGGTCGTATATCCTGGGCAGGTACGCGTCCGACCACTTGCGGATGCCGGGAATCTGCGAGCCTTCCGCGGGCTGCGCGCCGACGATGCGGATCGCCGGATTCTTCTCCTTGAGAAACCGAGACACGCCCATGATCGTGCCGGTCGTCCCCATCGCCGAGACGAAGTGCGTGACTGTCCCGTTGGTGTCGCGCCATATCTCGGGACCCGTTCCGCGGTAGTGGGCCAGCGGATTGTCCGGGTTCGCGAACTGGTCGAGGATGAGGCCCTGGCCTTCGTCGCGCATCGTCGCGGCGAGATCGCGCGCATGCTCCATGCCACCTGCCTTGGGCGTCAGCACGAGTTCCGCGCCGTACGCGCGCATCGCCTGTCGGCGCTCGACCGAAAGATTGTCGGGCATCACGAGAATCATCCGGTAGCCTTTCATCGCGGCCACCATCGCGAGCGCGATGCCGGTATTGCCTGACGTGGGTTCGATCAGCGTGTCCCCGGGCCGGATATCGCCGCGCTTTTCGGCCTCGACGATCATCGACAGCGCCGGGCGGTCCTTCACCGAGCCCGCGGGGTTGTTGCCCTCGAGCTTGCCGAGAATGACGTTCGATGTCTCGCCCGGAATCCGCAACAGGCGGACGAGCGGCGTGTTGCCGACGGTGGATTCGAGCGTGGGATACATGGGCGGCACCGGATCGCGACGCGACCATTGTAGCGGAGCCGGTGCGAGGCTCCACGGTGTCATCCGGTGACTCCAGCGGACGGTCCTCCGCCGATGCGCGTGCCGCGTGTTCGCGATTGACGATGCAGGATGCGAAATACCCCGCCACGCGAGCGGGGTATTTTCGACAGTGCGGAAACGGCGGATTACTTCTTGGCCGTGGCCGCATCCTTGGTCGACTTGTCCTTCGCCGCCTTGGCATCCGCCGCGGTTTTGTCCGTCGCCGCCTTGGCATCCGCGGCGGCCTTGTCCTTGGCGGTCTTGGCATCCGCGGCAGACTTGTCCTTGGCGGTCTTGGCATCCGCGGCAGACTTGTCCTTTGCCGCCTTGGCATCCGCGGCAGACTTGGCCTTTGCGGCCTTCTCTTCCTTGGCTGCCTTGGCTTTTGCGGCCTTTTCTTCCTTGGCCGCCTTCGCGTCCATCGCCGCCTTTTCCTTCGCCGTCATCGCCGGTGCGGGCGCGGCAGCTGCCGGCGCCTTGGGCGCCTCGGCCTTCGTGGGCGCTGCCGGTGCAGCAGCGGCCGCCGCCTTGGGCGCCTCGGCCTTCATGGGCGCTGCCGGTGCAGCGGGCGCCGTCGCCGGAGCCTTGGCCGCTTCGACCTTGGCCGGCGCGGCCGTTGTCGCCGGCGCTGCGGCGGCAGCGGGTGCGGCGGCCTTTGCGGGCGTCGCAGGCGCGGCGGGCACGGCCGTGGTGGCACCGGAGACCGAGATAAGTCCCTTGAGCTTGGCGAACTCGCCTTCCTTGATGCCGCTGACCTTCATGACATCCTCGACGGACTTGAAATTTCCGTTGGTTTTGCGGTAGTCGAGGATGGCCTGCGCCTTTACGGGCCCGATACCGGGCAGCGCGTCGAGTTCTTCCTTGGTTGCCGTATTGATGTTGACGGCGGCAAGCGCCAGCGCCGAAAAAAGCAGCGCGACGATGAACAACAGAAACCGTTTCATTGGGAGATTCTCCGAGGGTGATGAGCGGATGCGCCGCACCGGCGCCGGAAATCCTCCGGCGCTGCGTCCATAACGCGGGGTGCACGTTAAGGGTTGACCTGCCGTCCGGCAGGCGCGGCGCACCGCTATCACACGAAGACCGCTCAGGGCTTGGCGCCTTCGGGGACCTCCCGCCTCACGGCAGCCGTCACCTCGCCCTTGGCCGATCGCTGCGGCGCCCCGGCCGCCTTGGCCGCGGGATTGCCCGCGGGCTTTGCGGACACGCCGACGACCGTGAGCTCGCCTTTGAGCTTTTCGAAGCGCTTGGCCCCGATGCCCTTGACGTCCTTCACCTCCTCGATCGACTTGAACGGCCCGTGCGCTTTTCGGTAGTCGAGAATCGCCTGCGCCTTCGCGGGGCCGATCCCGGACAGGGCGACAAGCTCGTCCTTGGTCGCCGTATTGAGATTGATCGCGGCGAGCGCCGCCCCCGAGCAAAACGCAAGCACGAGCGCCAATGACAGTCGTTGCATGATTTCCTCCATCGCAGGTTGAGGGTTGCACGGCGAACCGGACGCCGCGCGAGACGCGCGACCCCTTCACCGTGTCCCGCTCAAGCTACGCGGACGGACGCTCTCTGGAAATCAGCCATTCGACATAGCGCGCCACGCCCTCGTCGACTTCGATCATCGGATCGCGGTAACCGGAGGCGCGCAGCCGCGTAAGGTCCGCCTCGGTAAAACTCTGGTACTTGCCGGCGAGCGCCGGTGGAAACGGGACATACGTGATCGTGCCGGCCGCCACGAGTTCGGCGACCGATCGCCGCGCCTCGCCGGCGCCGGCGCGGCACGCGTTGATCGTCGCGGCCGCGACGGCGTTGAACGTCGCCGCCTTGCCGCTGCCGAGATTGAAGATGCCGTTGCGTTCCGGGTGGTCGAGGAAGTCGAGATTGACCTTGACGACGTCCTCGACCGAGACAAAATCGCGGCGCTGGTCGCCGGCGGCGTAGCCGCCCGAACCCTCGAACAGCCTGACGCAGCCATCGCTCGCGTACTGATTGCGGAAATTCCAGACGACGGACGCCATCCGCCCCTTGTGCTGCTCGCGCGGTCCGTAAACATTGAAGTAGCGGAATCCGGCGATCTGCGCCGTGCGCTCCGGCAGGATCCGCCGCACCTGCTGGTCGAGGAGGGATTTCGAGTAGCCGTAGACGTTCAGCGGCGCCTCGAACGCTCGCTCCTCGCGAAAAACGCCGCCGCCGCCATAGACCGCCGCGCTCGACGCGTAGAGGAACGGGACGTCGTTGTTCTGGCACCAGTCGAGCAACGCCACCGAATAGCGGTGGTTGTTGCGCATCATGTAGCGGCCGTCGGTCTCCATCGTGTCGGAACACGCGCCCTGGTGCAGCACCGCGGCGATGTCGTCATCGAAGTCGCCGTCGGCGAGCCGCGAGACGAACTCGTCCTTGTCGAAATAGTCCGCGATTTCGCAGTCGACGAGATTCGCGATCTTGTCGGCGCGCGTCAGATTGTCGACCGCGATGATGCCCGTCTCGCCGCGCATGTTCAGCGCCTTGACGAGGTTCGCGCCGATGAATCCGGCCGCGCCGGTGACGACGATGTACACGGCAGTCTCCTAAAGTTCGAGGTCGATCCGGCCGACGTTGCTGACGACGAACGGGACGCGCGGGGCGACCGCGCAGAGCAGCTCGTAGCCGACGGTGGACGCCGCGCTCGCGACATCATCGACCGGCAGGCCCTGGCCCCACAGAACCACGGGGCTTCCCACATCGGCTTCCGGCACGTCGGTCAGGTCCACGGTGATCATGTCCATCGACACACGCCCGGCGAGGCGCGTCTTCTTCCCGCATACGAGCACCGGCGTTCCGTTCGGCGCGTGGCGCGGATAGCCATCGGCGTACCCGCCCGCGACGACGCCGATCCTATGCGCCCGCGCCGCAGTATAGGACGCGCCATACCCGACGTTGTCGTTGGGTCGCAGCGTCCGGACGGCGATGATCTCCGAGCGAAGCGTCATCACCGGTTGCAGGCCGATCGCTTCGGCCGACTTGAACCGAAACGGAGATGCGCCGTACAGCATGATCCCGGGACGGACGATGTCGCCTCCCACGTCGGCGTGACGGACGACACCGGCCGAATTGGCGATCGAGCGCGGATACGGCAGGCCGCGGCACGCCGCGTTGAACGCCGCGAGCGGTTCCTCGAGCCCGTCATCCTCGTCGGCGCGCGCGAGGTGTGTCATCAATCGCAGCACCGCCACGGAATCGCAGTGGCTGAGGCGTTCGACGAGGCGAGGAACGTCGGCCGGCGAAATTCCGAGGCGGTTCATGCCGGTGTTGATCTTGACGAACACCTCGAGCGGCCGCACGAGGTTGGCATGCTCCAGCATTCGCACCTGCTGCTCGTTGTGGACGACAACGGCGAGCCGCCGTGCCACGATCTCCGGCAACTCGTCCGGGGCAAAGAATCCTTCGAGCAGAAGGATCCTTCGCGTGAAACGGGCGGCGCGCAACGCGACCGCCGCCTCGAGCTCGACGAGCGCAAGGCCGTCGGCGTCGCCCAGCGCCGGGAGCACCCGCATCAGGCCATGGCCGTAGGCATCCGCCTTTACGACGGCGTAGAGCCGCGTGGCGGGCGCGAGCTCCCTCGCGCGGGCCAGATTTCCTCGCAACGCGGGAAGACTGAGCTGGGCGTAGAGCGGACGGGCCATCGCGCGATTCTGGGAGTTTGGCGGAGGCCGTGTTATGGCGTTGGGCGCGATGGCCCCGATGGCGTGCGCGGTTTTGGCGGCCCGACAATCGTGGTATAAATCGCAGGCTGCGGGCGGCGCTCGACAATTATACCGAATGCCCGCAATTTGCTTCGCGTTTTCCGCGGGGCCCCGGCCACGCCGCGGAGGATGATGAAGTCCGGCTTCTACACGATCATGGTGGCGCAGTTTTTCAGCTCGCTCGCCGACAACGCGTTGCTGATCGCCGCGATCGCCATGCTCCGCGACTTGAACGAGCCGGGATGGATGACGCCGGCGTTGAAGCAGAGCTTCGTCCTGTCCTACGTCCTGCTCGCGCCGCTGGTCGGCGCGTTTGCCGACTCGATGCCGAAGGGCCGGGTGATGCTGATCACCAACGGCATCAAGGTCGTCGGCTGCCTGCTCATGCTCTTCACGCTCCATCCGCTCGCCGCCTACGCGGTGGTCGGCGTCGGCGCCGCCGCCTATTCGCCCGCCAAGTACGGGATCCTGACCGAGCTCCTGCCGCCGCGGCAACTCGTGATCGCCAACGGCTGGATCGAGGGCACGACGGTCGCGTCGATCATCCTCGGCGTGCTGGCCGGCGGAACGCTGATCGGTCCCCGCGTGGCGACGTCCCTGCTCTATTTCGACGTGCCCTACATCGATACCGGAATAGAAACACCGCCCGAGGCTGCGATCAGCGTCATCATGCTGTTCTACGTCGTCGCGGCGATCGTCAACTGTTTCATCCCCAACACCGGTGTCGACCATCGGATCGTCAATCGCAATCCGCTGTTTCTGATCCGCGAATTCGCGCACTGCACCTCGCTGCTATGGCGCGACAAGCTCGGACAAGTGTCGCTCGCGACGACGACGCTGTTCTGGGGCGCCGGCGCCACGCTGCAGTTCATCGTGATCGACTGGGCGTCGAAGGCGCTGGGTCTCAACCTGTCGGAAGCGTCGATGCTGCAGGGCGTCGTCGCCGTCGGCATCGCCGCCGGCGCGGTGATCGCGGCGCGCTTCGTTACGCTCCGCGGCGCCGTCCGGGTGCTGCCGATCGGCATCACGATGGGCATCATCGTGATGGCGATGATCTTCGTGACGCACATTCCGACGGCGATGGCGCTGATGGTCGGAATCGGCGCGTGCGCGGGCTTTTTCGTCGTGCCGATGAACGCGCTGCTGCAACACCGCGGCCACGTGCTGATGGGCGCCGGGCACTCGATCGCCGTGCAGAACTTCAACGAGAACATCGGCATCCTGGTCCTGGTCGGCCTCTACGGGCTGATGGTGAGCTTCGGGCTCAGGATCGAGACGGCCATCGTGCTGTTCGGCCTTTTCGTCTCGGGGACAATGGCGCTGGTGATGCTGCGCCACCGGCGAAACCAGGCGCGCGGCGATCAGCTGCACCTTGTCGGATCCGATTTGCAGGGCAAGGAGCAAGTGGCGAAGGCGGGGCACGGCGGCCCCGGCGACTGACGCCGCGGCCCCGGGGACGGGGATAAAGGCGACGCCGTTAACTTACTCACAAGTCAGCAAGTTGGGCGACCGTGAATCAGCGTGAGTCGTCGTTCCCGCGAAGGCGGGAATCCAGTGTCTTGCGATTAACGACGCTGGGCCCCCGCCTTCGCGGGCGCGACGAAAATCGTTATGTGAACAGCATTGGGGCTAAAGGACGACCGGCCTGTTCGATAGCTCGTTATTTCCCGCGCGGCCGTCGCGCGGATAGTGCTGCGCGAGCAAGGCGTTGATCTCGGTGATTCCGGCGATGACGCCTTCGACGAAGCGCCCGTCGCGGAATGCCGCCTCCATTTTGCCGCAGACGGTCTCCCACGCCGCGCTTCCGACGTGTCCGTGAATGCCTCGGTCGGCGACGATCTCGACATCCCGGTCGGCGAGCAGCAGGTAGACGAGGACGCCGCAATTCTCTGCGGTGTCCCAGATCCGCAAGTCACCAAACATTTCGAGCGCGCGCTCGCGGGGCATTACGCGGCGCAGGACGCGCGCGGGCGGCAGCGCCGGCTCGACGGCGAATCGCACCTGTCCGCGGTGACGTTTTTCGCCCTCCGCGATCGCGGCCTCGATCCTCGCGAGCGCGGCTTTCGGAAACGCGCGCCGCACGCTGCCATGGTCCGTCGCGAGATGACGGAAAAAACGGTTGAGCTGATGTCGGCCGGTCATCGTTGCGCCCTCACTCACCAACCTCCCGACGCACCACCGCCGCCGAAGCTGCCGCCGCCCCCGGAGAAACCACCCCCGCCCCCTCCCCCGCCCCCACTGCCCCAGCCGCCGCCCGCGGAGGTCCAACCGCCGCCACGGCCGGCGATGCCACTACCCGCAGCGAAAAAGACCAACACCAGAAAGCCGACGATCGCGGCGATGACGGAAATGGCGATCGAGCCGGCGATGAACCACGCGATGGCGGCCACCAGGCCTCCGCCAACGGCGGAACCGAGCAGCCGGCCGAAGATCGAGCGCAGGAAGCCGCCAACGATCGGCACGACGATGAACAGGATCATCAACGTGTCGAAATTGAAGCCGCCGAGCGCCTTCCGGACATTTTCCGACTTCGGCGGCGGCAGCGGCTCCCCCTTGCCGACGACGGCGATGATCCGGTCGACGCCGGCGCCGATCCCGGTCGCAAACCGGTTTTCGCGAAACGCCGGCGCCACGTTCTCGGCGATGATCCGGCGCGCGGTGACGTCCGTCAGCGCGCCCTCGAGTCCGTAGCCGACCTCGATCCGCATCTTCCGGTCGTTTTTCGCGATCAGAAACAATGCGCCGTTGTCCTGGCCCTTGCGGCCGATCTTCCATTTCTCCGCAACCCGCAATGCATAGGATTCGATCGGCTCCGGCTGCGTCGTCGGCACGACGAGCACGACAAGCTGGTTCGACGTGCGCGCTTCCCAATCGGCAAGCCTGGCTTCGAGCGCCGCGACCTCCGGCGGAGCGAGGGAATGCGTCAGATCGGTCACCCGCGCCGCGAGCGGCGGAATCGGCAGCAGGCCATCGGTGCCCGTTTCCCATGTCTGCGCCGAAACAACGGTCGCCACGAGCGCCAGCACCCCCGCGAGCAGCAGTGTGGCCAAGCGCGCCTTGCCAACGCGCATGACAGCATCCGGGTACAGCACCAGTGGGCTCACGGTGTTGTTCTCGTCCGGCGCCGGCGGATGCACCGTCGAGCGCGCAACGGCTGCGCGCGCGGCACGGCATCGCATCGGCGCAGCTCTGCGGACGCTCAGTAACCCTGCTTCAGGGGGTCAGCCGCGGGGGCGGCGACCGGCGCGCTCTTCGCGTCGGCCTTCGGCGCGACGGGCGCGGGTTGCGCGGCGGGCGCGGGCTGCGTGGCGGGTGCGGGCGCCGCCGCCGGTTTGTTGAAGTCGACCTTCGGCGGTGCGCTGACCGCGGCCTCGTTCTCGACGGTGAAGTTGGGCTTGACGTCCATCTTGAACACCATCGCGGTCAGGTTGGTCGGGAACTGCCGCACCGTCGTGTTGAACTCCTGGACGGTCTTGATGTAGCGGTTGCGCGCGACCGCGATCCGGTTTTCCGTGCCCTCCAGCTGAGCGGTGAGATCGCGGAACAGCGCGTCCGACTTGAGCTGCGGGTAGTTTTCCGCGACGACGAGGAGGCGCGACAGCGCGCCCTGCAGCTCGCCTTGCGCCTTGATGAATTTCTGGAAGGCGACGGGGTCGTTGACGAGCTCCGGCGTTGCCTTGATCCCGCCGACGCTGGCGCGCGCGTTGGTCACTTCCGTCAGCACCTTTTCTTCCTGCGCGGCGTAGCCCTTCACCGTGTTGACGAGGTTGGGGACGAGGTCGGCGCGGCGCTGGTACTGGTTCAGCACTTCGGACCAGGCCGCCTTGATGCCTTCATCCTGGCGCTGCAGGTCGTTGTAGCCGCACCCCGCGAGCGCGAGCGTGGCAAGAACAGCGAGAAGGCCGGCGAGTTTGCGAATCATGTTTCCTCCAGACAGGGGCAAGGTTGCGGGCGTTGCGGCCGCACGCAGTCAGATGGGGCCGGGAAGGCGGCAATGCAAGCGAGGCGTCAACCTGAAAGCGCTCAGGGTATTTCGCTCGCGCCGGCCGTCGAATCGATGGCGGCACCCGCAGTCTGCAGCATGCGCCGGGCGAACAGCAAGTCCTCCCATGCCTTCGCCTTGTCCGGCAGGTTGCGAAGCAGGTAGGCCGGGTGATAGGTCACGACGAGCGGCACGCCACGGTACCGGTGAAGGCGCCCGCGCAGGCTCGCGATCGTCGCCTCGGTCCCGAGCAGCGTCGTCGCCGCGCTCTTGCCCAGCGCGACGATCACTTTCGGCCGGATCAACGCGACCTGGCGGTCGAGATACGGACGGCACGATTCGACCTCGCGCGGCTCCGGCGTGCGATTGTTCGGAGGCCGGCACTTGAGCACGTTGGCGACATAGACAACCTCGCCGCGCTTCATTCCGAGCGCCGCGAGCATGTTGTCGAGGAGCTTGCCGGCCTGGCCGACAAAGGGCTCGCCCCTGGCATCCTCTTCGCTTCCCGGCGCTTCGCCGACGAACAGCCATTCGGCATGAATATCGCCGACGCCGGGCACCGACTTCTGCCGCGTGCGCGCGAGGCCGCAAGCGGTGCACGCGTCGACATCGGCGGCAAAGTCGCGCCACTCGAGCGTCGCGATGCGCGCCGCGCGGGCAGCCGTCGGCGGACCGGTTTCCATGGCGAGCGCGTCCGCGTTCCCGCGCACGGCGGCCGTCGCTTCGCGGCCCCGTTGCGCGGAAGGATGCATTGGGGATCCGCGGAGGCGCCATGTCGGCACGAGGCCGAGTTCGGTCAGGATATCGTCGCGATCGGGCATGGCGGTGGAGGATTCGTCTACCGGGACGACAGCAGGTCGCCAAGCGCACAGCGCATCACGAGCGCGTCCTCGCGCGCGGCATCGGGCGTGGCGCCGGGATAGTAGTCGACACGGCGCGCGACCGGAGCGAATCCCCCGGTCTCGTACAACGCGATCGCCGCGACATTGGACGAGCGAACCTCGAGGAAGACCTGCTCGGCGCCGAGCCCTCGCGCATCGTCGATGAAACGCCGGAGCAGCGCGCGGCCCAGGCCCTCGCGGCGCGCGTCCGGCACGACGGAGAGGTTGAGTATCTGTGCTTCGCCGGCGGCCAGCATCAGCACCCCATACGCAACGATCCGGCACTCGCGCTCACCGACCTGCGTCGAATTGCCGGCGGCGAGCGCATCGCGAAAATTGCCCATCGTCCACGGCGATGCGTGAATCTGCGCCTCCAGTGCGGCGACGTACGCGAGATCCGCCTCGCGCAGCGGCCGCCACGCGAGCTCCGGCCTCGGGAGATGAATTGGGAGCCTCGCCATGCACACCCGCCCGTCAGAGTCTGACGCCGGCCTCCTGTTCGGCTGACGTCAGCGCCACGCGGTGGCGGACATAGAGCGGCAACGCGTCGGCCGCACAGACGCCGTCGCCCGCGGCAAGCCGGGGCAGCGCAAGCTCGCCGATCGCCTGCGCTGTCGGGCGCGCGTCGGCGGCCGTCTGCGCCAGATCGAGTTGCCGGGCCAGCGCGGGATACGCGGCAAACCCGTTGCCGGCACCCCGCCAGGTCCCGTCGCCCGGCAAGCGCGTGAGGAACGCGCCGGCCGGCGACACGACCGAAGGCGCCGCGACTACCCGCCAGCCGATGCCGTCTCGAGCATAGGCGGCCACATACACTTCGCGCATCCGCGCATCGAGGCACGCGAGCACGTGGTCCCAGCCCCGCGCTCGAAACACGTCCTGGGCGATCGCGGCGAGCGTGGGCACCGGAACGACGGGCAGATCTGCGCCCAGCGCCAACCCCTGCGCGACGCCACAGCCGATGCGAATGCCCGTGAACGAACCGGGGCCGGCGCCGAACGCCAGACCGTCGAGGTTGCGTAGCGTCCAACCGGCCTCCGCAAGCGCCGCGTCCACCATTGGCAGCAGACGTTCCGAGTTCGCCTGACCGGCCATCTCGTCCTTGACGTGCCACCGCATGCCGTCGCCGACGGCCACGCTGCACCATTCCGTCGACGTATCGAGCGCAAGTATTCGCATGGGTCAAATTCTACTCGACCGGCCCCAAATCGCCTTCACGGCAGCCGGGAAACGCAGCGTCCTCCCAGTTACAATCGACGGATCCCGCCCCACGGCAGCCGACATGTCCGCGCTCGTCAATCCCACGGCACCGCATCCCGCCGCGCCACCGGTCGTCGTTGCCATTGGCTCGCTCGACCAGGAGGGGCGCGGGATCGCTCGCGTCGATGGCAAGGCCGTTTTTGTCGAGGGTGCGCTTCCGGGCGAAATCGTCTCGATCACGACGCTGAAGCGCAAGCCGACCTACGAAATCGCGCGCGCCGATGCGATCATGAAGGCGAATCCCGCCCGCGTCGAACCGCGCTGCCCGCATTTCGGCATTTGCGGCGGCTGCTCGATGCAGCACTTCGACGCCGGTGCGCAGGTGGCGGCGAAGCAACGCACGCTGGAGGATGCGTTGTGGCACCTTGGACGCGTACGGCCGGCGCAACTGTTGCCGCCGATTCACGGTCCCGCCTGGGAGTACCGGCACCGCGCGCGGCTTTCCGTTCGCCACGTCGCGAAAAAGGGCGGCGTGCTCGTCGGCTTTCATGAGCGGAAGTCGAGTTACGTCGCCGACATGACGTCATGCCCGGTCCTTCCGCGCCGGATTTCCGATCTGCTGCCGAAGTTGCGCACGCTCATCGGCGCGCTGACCGTGCGCGACCGCCTGCCGCAGATCGAACTTGCGGTAGGCGATGGAGCGGCGCCGGCACACGTACTGGTGCTGCGGATCCTGGAGCCGCTCGCGCGCTCCGACGAGCAGGCGCTCATTGCCTTCGCCGATGCGCACGACGTGCAGTTCTACCTGCAGCCCGGCGGTCCGGACACCGCCACGCCGTTGCATCCCTGCGAGTCCAGGCTTGCGTATGCGCTGCCCGAGTTCGATCTCGTGTTCCCCTACTCGCCGACGGAGTTCACGCAGGTCAACCCGGCGATCAATCGCTCGCTCGTCCGCCGCGCCCTAGCGTTGCTCGATCCGCTTCGCGACGAACGCGTTGCCGATTTCTTCTGCGGGATCGGCAACTTCACGCTGCCGATCGCGCGCCGCGGCGCAACGGTCGTCGGAATCGAAGGCAGCGCCTCGCTCGTGCGCGCGGCCGAGGAGAACGCCGCCCGGAACGGGCTGACGGCGCGGGCAACTTTTCGCGTCGCGAACCTGCTCGACGCGACGCCGGAGCGCATCGAGGCGCTGGGTCCGCTGGACAAGATACTGGTCGACCCTCCGCGTGAAGGGGCGATCGCGCTGGTCAGGGCGCTGCCCGGCGACGGGTCGCCGCGGCGCATCGTCTACGTCTCGTGCAATCCGGCGACGCTGGCGCGCGACGCCGCGGTGCTGGTTCACGATCATGGGTACGCGCTGGCCGCGGCAGGCATCGTCAACATGTTCCCGCATACGGCGCACGTCGAATCGATCGCCGTCTTCGAGCGTTGAAGCGGCATTGGGCAAAGAAAAAAAACGGGGCAACTTGCGTCGCCCCGTAAATTGCTGTTGGTGCCCGTTCAGTCGCGCTGCCCTGAAAATACCAGAAGCAGATTCAACAAGCTGATGAAAATATTGTACACGCTCAGGAACAGATTCAAGGTGGCCATCACATAATTCGTCTCGCCGCCCCGGACGATGTTGCCGAGGTCATGCAGCAGGTAAAGCGAGAAGATCAGCACCGCGACCGCCGAGATGGTCACGGACAGCGCTGGCACCTGGAAGAAGATGTTGGCCAGCGACGCCACGATGAGCAGGACCAGGCCGACGAACAGAAACCTGCCCAGGAAAGCGAAATCCCGCTTGGTCACCGTCGCATACGCCGCAAGCGAGAAAAAAACCGCCGCGGTAAGGCCCCCCGACAACGCTACCAGCTGCCCGCCGTTCCGGAATCCGGCGGCGACCGTGAGGATCGGCGTCAGCATCAGGCCCGCGATGAACGTGAAGCCGAAGAGCGCAGGGACGCCCCACGCGCTGTTCCGCAGGCGCGTGACGACGAACAAGGAGCCGATCATCGCGCCGAACATCAGGAGCGGCGTCATGATGGGCGCGGCCTTGAACAACGCGATGAAGTTCAATTGCATGCCGGCCAGCGCACCCGCGATGGTGGGCAGCATCGACAGGGCGAGCAGCCAGTACGTATTGCGAAGCACTCTGCTGCTGTCGACGGCGGTTTCTACCGTCGACGGCGGCGACGAAGGCGACGCGCCGGGCATCAGGACGGGTTCGAATTTGCGATCCATGGGTTCTCCTTGCGCAAGAGCCTGCGGTCCACGGCGGACCGATGAGAGTCGTTAGACTAACAGAATTGCCACGCGTTCCGACAAAAGGGGCGCCGGCGTGGCCGCGGACCGGACTGATAATATCGGGCCGTTCCCCGGCCCTTTCAAGGCCGACAGCAGAATTCGGAAGGTTGGCAGAGTGGTCTAATGCACCGGACTTGAAATCCGGCGTGCCGGCAACGGCACCGTGAGTTCGAATCTCACACCTTCCGCCAGTAAAACAATGAGTTGCAGATAGTCTACCCGCCCTTCTTCTTCAGCCTTCTCCCGCCGGCGGGAAACGTGAGGGACACTCGCCCGGAAGATGGGGCACTTCGCCCCGCTGTGACGCACTC
>Ga0315273_10003851_pt1 | contig 18175 bp, 18 predicted proteins | sample YL17G02_0_MG_FD_205753 | JGI IMG/M metagenome (GOLD analysis project Ga0315273, IMG submission 205753) | Sediment microbial communities from Yellowstone Lake, YNP, Wyoming, USA - YL17G02_0 | ecosystem: Environmental > Aquatic > Freshwater > Lake > Sediment | place: USA: Wyoming | collected...
GGCGCGAAGTCGTCGCGGTTGTTGTTGAAGAGGGCGTAGACCTCGTCGGCCTGCTCCGCCAGCCGTCTGGTCGGCCCGATCCACTCGGCGAGCTCCTCGTCCGAGTACATCCAGTCGAAGCGGTCGGCGGCAGTGCCACCCCGGATGTTCCACGTCTGCGCGTTGCGGCCGTGGAAGCGGATCACGGAGACGGCGTGCGTCGCCGCCGCAACGCGGGGCGCGACGTTCGTGGCGCGCGTCAGCGGCGCATCGACCGAGACGTAGGCGAGCCCGTGCTCCTCGAGGAACCGCAGTGTGTCCGAGCGCTCGTCCGGCTCCATCCAGGAGCGGTGGCGGAACTCGACGAGCGGTACGAGCGGCTCCAGCCGGCCGCGGGCGAGCGCGAGCTCCTGCTTCGCCGCGGCCGACTTGACGAACCGCGGGTGGTACTGGAGCAGGACGCCGCGAAGCTTCCCCGAGAGCTCGAGCGGCTCGAGCGCGCCACGGAATGCCGCGAACGAGGCGTCCGTCGGCTCACCCTCGTGAAACGTCATCGCCGCGCTCGCCTTGACGTGGAAGGTGAAGTGGTCGGGCGTGCGCTCGGCCCAGCGGCGGGTCACGTCGGGGTCGGGCAGGGCGTAGTACGGCGAGTCGACCTCGACGGTGTCGAACCGCTCGGCGTAGTAGCGCAGCCGGGCCGCCGCGCCCGAGACCCCGCGCGGGTACCACGCCTTGAGGAGCCCCTCGTCGGCCCAGCTGCACGTTCCGAGGCGAACCGTGGCGGGCATGGGGGGGACGATAGAGGCTAGCTCTCGGCCTCGTACGCCTGCCCGGTCTGCTCGCAGATGATCCGCATGTCCTTGTCCAGGAACCACAGGATCACGTCGCCGTTCTCTGCCGCCTCGGCGATCGCGGCAATCAGGAAGTCGTTCGCCGGTCGCAGATGATTGCCGTGCGTCGCCCGCGCCATCTCTCGCTGCACGGCGATGGCTCTCTCTCCGATGCCGTCGGACAGTGCGAGCCGGTTGAGCGGGGCGACCAGGGTCTCATAGATCATCTCGTACTCCTCGCCACTCGTTGCCCGATGCATCAGCTCGAGCGTCACAGGCGCGCAGATGACGATCTCGTCGCGGAGGAGACGAGCAGCGAGCTTCTCCTCGATGTCGGGCCGACGGCCACTTCGAGCCCACCCCCAGATAGACGTGTCTGCCAGATACTGCGGCAACGTTCTCTAACTGCGGTCTCTGCGGAGGTGAGGAAGGTCGTCGGCATGGACGATGTTCAACTCACGCAGGCCGCCCCCACGAACGAGGTCGGCAGCCTTCTTCAGCTTCGCCATGCGCACCACCTCGCGCAGCGCCTCGGTGACGGTGTCCTTGATGGTGGTCGTGCCGAGAAGCTCTCGCGCCTGCTCCAGAGCATCGACGTCCAATTCGATGGTCGTTCTGTGGGTAGCCGCCTGGTGTGCCATGGCCAACAATATAGCAAGAATTTCTCACTAGTATGGCTCATTATACGCATGTCTATGCCTATTGCATGATCAGGCTGGCACGAACAGGTGCGTTGTGATGAGCAAGGAGCCGCCTGTCGGCACGGGGTTCGAAACGCGCTTCTCGACCGGCGAGATCCCGATCATCCACGCGTGCTCGAGGAGCTCCAGCGCGACTCCGGCCCGTACGTCGCCCCCCCGTCATGAGGAGAGCTCGAGACCCCTGCAGCGGGGATAGTGTGGCCACGTCAGGGGGGAAGAAATCGAGCCGCGTGCGAGCGTTTCGAAATGCGCGCGCCGTCGAGGTCGATCGCGGCCGAGTGTCCAGCTTCCGGCCCTGGCACAGCCCGCTTCCCAGAGGCCGAGACGCCGCGCAGGTACCAGAGCTTGACATTCGTCTCGGCGTACGGCACTCTCTCCAAGATGTTAACTCAGTATCTGAGTAAATGAGTTGAGTATCTCGACTCTCCCGACCCGGCGGCGCAAGAGTCGGCTGCGATTCACGCAGACGAACCGCCAGTTGGCCGTCATGGCTCTGCCGGGCGTGATCGTGCTGTTCGTCATGAGCTACCTGCCGCTCGTCGGGCTCGTCCTTGCGTTCAAGAACTACGTCGCCTTCGACGGCATCTGGAAGAGCCCCTGGGTCGGTTTCGACAACTTCGAGTTCCTGTTTCGAACGAGAGCGGCGCAGCACATCACCGTCAACACGCTGTTGATGAACTCCCTGTTCATCGTCACGACCCTCTCGGCATCGCTCTTCATCGCGATTCTGCTCAACGAGATTCGACTGACCTCGCGCTACCTGTCCCGCTTCTACCAGACGTCGCTGTTCTTTCCGTTCGTCATCTCGTGGGTGATTGTCAGCTTCTTTGCCTTCGCCCTGCTCGACTCCGAGGGCGGGCTCATCAACCAGGCGTTGGCGGCGGTCGGTGGCCATCCGGTGTCGTTCTACTCGGAGCCGGGCTACTGGCACACGATCCTGGTCATCACGAACCTCTGGAAGAGCGTCGGCTTCTTCACCATCATCTTCCTCGCGGGCATCGTCGCGATCAACCCGGAGTACCTCGAGGCGTCGCTCCTGGACGGAGCCTCGAAGGCAAAGCAGGTGCGGTTCGTGATCCTGCCGCTGATCGCACCCCTGATCGTCGTGAACTTCCTGCTGATGCTGTCGCGGATCTTCTACGCGGACTTCGGCCTCTTCTTCAACGTCCCCCGCAACCAGGGGCTCCTCTACCCCGCGACTGACGTGATCGACACCTACGTATTCCGCGGGCTCATCACGACCGGTGACGTTGGCATGGCCGCGGCAGCAGGCCTCTATCAGGCCATCTTCGGGTTCCTGCTCGTCGTCAGCGTCAACTGGGTCATCCGTCGCACCGCGCCGGAGCGCGCACTCTTCTGATGAGCGTCACTCAGCCATCGGTCGAGATCGGCAACGAGGCCGTCGTGCGGCAGGTCGGCCGTCGCGGCCCCGCCACGAGCCCTGGGCTCTCGACTCACGGCCGTGGCCTCAGGACTGCCATCCACGTCTTCCTGGTCGGGCTTGCGGCGCTGTTCGTCTTGCCCCTGCTCATCGTGATCTCGGCATCGTTCTCGAGTGACCAGGCGCTCAGCGAGCACGGCTACTCGATCCTGCCGCGCGATTTCACGCTCGATGCGTACCGCTTCATCTTCGCTCAGCCCGACGTGGTCTTCAGGGCGTTCGGCGTGTCGCTGTTCGTCACGTTCGTCGGCAGCTTCCTCGGCGTCCTGCTGATGGCGATGCTCGCGTGGCCGCTCTCGCGCCGGGACTTCCGGCTCGGGAAGCCGCTGTCGTTCTACGTGTTCTTCACGTTGATCTTCAACGGCGGCCTCGTGCCCGTGTACATCCTGATGGTCAACTACCTGCATCAGAGGGATCAGGTCACTGCCCTGATCCTGCCGTACCTGATCATCCCGTTCTTCGTCCTGATCCTCAGAACGTACTTCGTCGGGATCCCCAACGAGATCGTCGAAGCAGCCCGAATCGACGGAGCCGGCGAATGGTGGATCTTCTTCCGGATCGTCCTGCCGCTGTCGAAACCCGCGCTTGCGACGATCGGGATCTTCTCCGTTCTTAACTTCTGGAACGACTTCCTGCAGCCGATCCTCTACATCAACAACCAGCACCTCTACACCCTGCAGTACCTGCTCTACAACATGATCGGCAACGTGTCGGCGGCGTTCCCCGTCGCCGGCGGGGTCCCGGTGCCGCTGCAGTCGGTGCGGATGTCGATGGCCGTCATCGCAACGGTGCCGATCCTGATCACGTTTTTCTTCGTCCAGCGGTTCTTCGTCCGCGGGGCAACTCTCGGAGCGGTGAAGTAGATGGCAGCCTCGATCGTCGGGCATCTGACTTCACGAGTTCTCGACCAAGGAGGTCACCAGAGCATTTCGTCGACCACGCGCGTCCGTTTCTGCTTCGCGAACGTCCGGCTGGCCGGACGAAACCCCGCACCTATCAAGGAGGAAAGCTAGAAGTGTCCAGTATTCGTCGCCACACCGGCCGCACTCGGCTGGTTTTGGCCCTCGCCATCGTCGCGCTCGCTCTCCCATTGAGCGCTCTCGCGGTCTCGACCAAGGGACCAACAACCGTTACCTACCAGTTCCCCTACTTCGGGGTCACGACCGACGTGAAGACCGTTCAGACAGCTCTCAACAAGCGCCTCGCCGCCCAGGGGATCGCAGTGAATCTGCAGCCGGTCCCCTTTGCCGCCTGGGATGAGAAGATGAAGCTGCAGTTCGCGGCCGGAGGGAAGTGCGACGTCGTCTTCACGGCGCCGTGGACGAACAACTACTACCAGCTCGTCCAGAACGGGAGCCTCCTCCCTCTCGATGGGCTGTTGGAGAGCGTCGGCGCACCGACGTACAAGGTGCTCTCGCCGACAACGTGGAATGCCGCCAGGGTCAACGGGAAGATCTACGGGGTCATCAACCAGCAGATCTTCGTCAAGCAGTGGGGCGTCAACCCGCGGAAGGATGTCGCCGCGAAGTACGGCATCAGCGAGAAGACCGTCAAGAGGTTCTCCGATCTGACGCCGATCTTCGCGAGGATGAAGGCGGACGGCCTCACGCCGATCTTCGCCGACGACAAGCTGGACGGCCAGCTCTATCGCGATGAGCAGGCCGGCTTCGATCCGATCCTCTCCGCGGACGGGATTGGCTACGTCGACGTCGGCCGAGCGGACAAGAAGCTGCGTATCTTCGATCCGCTCCGGACGCAGCAGTTCCGCCGGTTGGCCGAGCTCGCGTACCAGTGGAAGCAGGCCGGGTACTACGACGCCGAGTTCAAGCCCCACGCCGACGCGATCGCGGCCGCACAGAACAACCGCTACGGCGTGTTCTTCCACCTGGCCGGGATCCCCGGCGGCGGTGCGAAGGCCGGCGGTAACCTCGGGTTCAGCCCGGGCTGGACGGACGGCATCGCCATCGGGAAGCCGTTCCTCACGACGGGCGGCATCACCGCCACGATGAACGGAATCTGCCGCTCGTCGGAGCATCCGAGCGAGTCGATGAAGTTCCTGAACGCTCTCAACACCGACCCGACCGCCTTCCGGATCCTCTCCTACGGCGTCGAAGGGAAGCACTACACCTTCGTGAACAAGAAGCTGGGCCTGATCAAGATCCCCGAGAGCAGCCCGTGGAACCCGAACACGGCGTGGATGTTCGGCGACACGTTCAAGGGGTACGCCATCGACAAGTCGGACATCGGCACAGGCCCGAAGGTCGCGAAGATCAACGCGGACGCTCCCGGCTCGGTGGCACTCGGGTTCGTGCCCAACCTCGATTCGATCAAGAACGAGATCGCACAGGTCTCGGCGGCCCGCGCACAGTGTGTGCTTCCGCTCACGAAGGGCCTGGTCGACCCGGCGAAGGGAATCGACAACTGCATCGGCCAAGTGAACGCGGCCGGTGAGGAGAAGATCCTCTCGGAGATCCAGAGCCAGATCAACGCCTGGGCCAAGAAGGGGTAGACGCTGTCGAATTCAGGGTGCCGGCGTGACCGCGCCGGCACCCTGAACCACCCGCAGCGGCATTCACATGACATCGATCACATTCGCACACGTCAGCAAGATCTTCCCCGACGGCACCGTCGCGGTCGACGATCTCTGCCTCGACATCGAAGGCGGAGAGTTCGTAGTCCTCGTTGGGCCATCGGGCTCCGGCAAGTCGACCGCTCTGCGGATGGTGGCGGGACTCGAGGAGGTGACGGACGGCGAGATCCTCCTTGGAGACAGGATCGTCAACGACGTTGCGCCCAAGGACCGGGACATCGCGATGATCTTCCAGACGTACGCGCTATACCCGCACATGACCGTGTATCAGAACCTCGAGTTCAGCTTGCGGATGCGGAAGATCGACGCCCAGAAGCGACGGCTGCGGGTCGAGGCGGCGGCGGCTATGCTCGAGCTCGAGCCTCTGCTCAAGCGCAAGCCTGCCGAGCTCTCTGGTGGGCAGCGGCAGCGCGTCGCGATGGGTCGGGCGATCGTTCGCGAGCCCAATGTCTTCCTGATGGACGAGCCGCTCTCGAACCTGGACGCCAAGTTGCGCGTGCAGATGAGGACGGAGATCGCCGCCCTGCACCAGCGTCTCGGCAGAACGACGATCTACGTCACCCACGACCAGACCGAGGCGATGACGATGGGTGACCGCGTGGCAGTGCTGCGCGACGGACGTCTCGAGCAGGTCGCATCACCCCGAGAGCTCTACGATCGGCCTGCAAATGTCTTCGTCGCGGGGTTCATCGGATCACCCGCGATGAACCTCGTACGCGCGAGTCTCGAGCCCGGGGCAGACGGCGGCGTCCAGGCCAGATTCGGGACCACGGTGATTCAGCTTCCCCCGTCCAGAGTGCCGGGCGAGATCGACTTGCCACGCGACGTGATCCTCGGCATCCGGCCCGAGCACATCGAGGACGCGGCGTTCGTGCCCAGCGCGAACGGCGCCGCCGTCGAGGTGACCGCCGTCCGTGCGGAGCCGCTCGGGTCCGAGGTGATCCTCCACTTCGACAACGGAAGCCGGCAGCCTACGGCCTCCGCCGGCGTCCGCGCGTTGCTCGCGGATGTCGGTGAGGAAGTCGCCGACGGGCAGGGCGCGTCGCCCGCCGACTCCACACTGCTGACGGCCCGAATCAACCCCCGTTCCCACGTGAGGGACGGCGAGCGGCTCAAGCTTTGCTTCGAAGCTGATCGCTTCTATTTCTTTGACCCGACGAGCGAGAGGAACCTCCTCACATGACGGATCTTTTGCGTTCCGAGAATGGCCTTCCGTCCATGAGCGGGGAGAGCGCCGCCGAGACCCGGCGTCCGCTCGCGGTGCCGGCGCGCGCACAGCTCCCGGCGCCCGATGTTGCACTTCCGATTCACGGACCTCGGCCCGCGCCTCCGAGCAGGATGGTGCTCGAGGGTCTCGCCGAGGTCAGCTCCGCGACAGCCTCATCCATCCTCTTCCACGCGGGAATCGCACGAAGCTCGATTACGGGCCCTGCGGCGCTGACGAAGGGAAGGAAGGTCGTCGGTGCCGCGCACACGCTGCAGTTCATGCCGCGACGTGAGGACATCGTCGCGACGATCGCCGAGGCCGCGGGCCTGCCGCAGGAGTTCGCCGAAAGCCGTTCCGCGCTGTGGGGGGCGTTGGAGGCGTCCGACACCGGAGATGTTCTCGTCGTTTCGGCCAACGGCGACCCCCACACCGGTTGCCTCGGTGAGATGCTCCTCTTCTACCTCCAGGCGCAAGGGGGGATCGGCGCCGTGGTCGACGGTTCCATCCGCGACACGCCGAGGCTCGGGAATCTCGAGCTCGGACTGTGGGCGTCCGGCGTGACGCCAAACTTCGCCAGTCAGGGAGCGCTGTACCCGTGGGCCTACGAGGTGCCGATCGCGTGCGGTGGCGTGCTCGTGCTCCCGGGTGACATCATCATTGCCGATGACGACGGTGCGGTTGCAATACCAGCGCGACTGGCGAAATTCGTCGCCGAGCACGCGCAGCATCACGAAGAATGGGAGGAGTTCAGCCGGGCGCGCATCGCGGCCGGCGGCTCGCTCACTCGGTACTACCCACTCGTCGACGAGGACGCGTGGCAGGAATACGAAACCTGGCGAGCACAGCAGGAGTCGGCAGGCGATCGTGCCGGTCGAGGCGGCGTCCACCCGGGAGCCGGGACGTGACCCCCGCACGGTCCCATGCTTCCTGCAAGAGTCCGACTCTGGAGCACGCATGACACTCACCTCGCCCCACACGACGGTCGCGCTCCACACCTCGCAGGAGGGTGAGGCGTGACCGTGCATGTCCAGAAACTCGGCGAGCAGGTGACGGAGAGGGTCGCACGGCGGATCGTGAACGAGGAGATATCCGCAGGGCAGAACGCGCCGTCGGAGCAGGAGATCATCAACGAGTTCGGCGTCTCGAAGGGGGTTGCCCGGGAAGTGATCGCGTCGCTCGTGACGAAGGGCCTGATCAACGTCCAGCACGGCCGCCGGCCGAAGGTGCGTGCCGTCGAGGAATGGAACGTCTTCGATCCGTTGATCCTGGAGGTCCAGGACAACCCGGAAGTGCTGCGAAGGATGGTTCTGGCGATGAACGAGCTGCGCTCCGCGCTCGAGCCCGAGATAGCGGCGCTCGCCGCGACCGCTGCCACCGACGAGCAACGTGCCACACTCCGAGCGCTCCTCGAGCGCATGGAGGAGCGCCCGGACAATCTCCTCGAGCTCGATGTCGCGTTTCACCTCGAACTGGCTCGGGCGACGCAGAACCCCTTGTTCGTCCATGTCATCGAGTCTGTGCGGAACCTGCTGCGGGTAAGCGTGGAACGGCGGGCCGACTATGTCCAGAGAGAGCTCGAAGGAGTCCCGCCCTACCACCGCCTCATCTTCGAAGCCGTCGAGGCGCGGGACGCGGACGCAGCTCGCAAGGCGATGCGCGAGCACATGGCGATGGCAGGCCCGATCTGGACTTCAGAGCAGGGCTAGACCGACGGTTGCGACGGCGGGCAGCCGAAGCTCACAGAATCATGGATACCGCTGACGACTCGATCGTGTTCCTCACCGCCTCCGAGCCGCTCGTGGACCTACCGGACTGGGCCGTGCTCGAGCGCCACCTGCTCGCCCGGCTCGCCGACGCGGTCGGGATCTTCCTCTCTCGCGTCGCGACACCTGACGGCCGGCTGCGTTGGGACGGGCGACGTGCTCCGGACGAGCGCGGCGACGTCGACGACTTCTACGAAGGCTTTACCGGTTGGGCGCTCCTGCACCTGATCGGCGGCGACACGCACGTTCTCGCTGCCGCGAAGAAGTCGTGGGAGGGGGTTACCGCCCAGCTCGTCGAGGCGGGGCGACTCCACGACGAGTACGAGCCGGGATACGACTGGTTCCACCAGGCGGAGAGCTACCAGGTGTTCGTGCAGCTGTGCCTGGCAGATCCTGCCGATCCGGCCTTTCTCGGCCGCGCCCGGCGGTTTGCCGACCTCTACGCGGCAGACGAATCGGCCAATTACGACCCGGAGCTGCAGATCATCCGGGCGCCACACAACGGCAGTCGCGGGCCGCGCGAAGGCTACTTCGGTGGCCCCCCCGAGTACTCGCCCCAGGCGTACCCCTTCATGCGACCGTACGGGCTTCCGTTCCACGACATCGAGGGGGCCGGAGCCTTCGACGATCTCGCCGACGCTCGGGTGGAAGCGCGGTTTGCGCAGGCGATGGAGGAGCGGTTCGGCAGCGGGGACGTCGTCGGCAACCTCTCCGCGGCGATGCTTGCCGGTAACGCCTTTGGTCTCACGGGCGACGATCGCTACCGTCTCTGGCTGCTCGAGTACTTCGGCGCCTGGCAGCGGCGCGCGCAGGAAAACGGCGGCCTCGTTCCCGACAACGTCAGCAGTCACGGTGTGGTCGGCGGGCAGTTCGGGGGCCGGTGGTACGGCGGCCTGTACGGCTGGACCTGGCCGCACGGCGTCTACTCGGTCGGCGCTGCAACATTCGTCGCCGGCTCCTACGCAACGCTCGAGACGGGAGACGTCCGGTATCTCGAACTGACGGGGAGCCAGCTGGATCCGTTGCTCGACCTGGGGAAGATGATTCGAACCGGCGACCTGGACGGCACGCTTGGCTGGGACGGCCAGATTCCCGACGACCCCGACGAGCCTCTGTTTGTGATGCCGTACCGGATCAGCGACCACGGGTGGTTCGACTTTCAACCGCCGCCGATCGAGCTTCTCGTCAACCTGGCGTTCGCGACGTTCGCCGGTGTCGACCTCGAGCGCCTCGAGCGCGTCAGGCAGCTCGAGCATTCGAGCTGGGCGCTCCAGCGTCCGTTCCGGAACAAGCACGACGGCGGTCACGAACGCCCCTGGCTCGAGTTCCTCGCCGGTCGCAACCCCGACTATCCGAAGGAAGCGCTGTCCCAGGCGCAGCACCAGTTGACGAGAAGGCTGAAGCAGCTCGGAACCCGGGCCGAGATCGAAGAATGGGTCACCCGACCCGCGTCGATGGCGGTTCACCTCTGGCAGGAGCTGAACCCGGTGACGACCGAGGCGCTCGTCCAGTTGACGATGGGCGGGCCGCAGCCGGTGTACAACGGCGGTCCCGTCCACACCGCCGTCCGCTATTTCGATCCGGAGCGACGGAGCTGCGGCCTGCCCGGGGATGTGGCAGCTCTCGTGTCGGCCGCCGGCCGTGATCGCGTCGTGTTCGAGCTCGTGAACCTGTCGGCGGTCTCGACGCGCCGTGTCATCGTTCAGGCCGGCTGCTACGGCGAGCATTCCTTCGAAGGAGGCACGATCAGTGTCGACAACGGTGCGTTCCCCGGCCGTGTCGGCACCTACGTCGGCCCCCCGGTCGACGTCGGCGCGCAGCGCGTCGGCCCAACAGGGCGCTACCTCGGAGTCGAGTTGCCGCCGCTGACGAGGGCGGCTCTCGACCTGGAGCTCCGTCGCCACCGAAAACCTCTTTCCTACGACCTTCCGTGGTGATGTCCGCCCCGGAGATGCGGCTCGCGTCACGCGCGGACGCGTGGTGGAAAGAGGCTCTCCTGCATGGGTGACCTGTCGTGGTTCTCGGGTGCCGGGCTGGGGTTGTTCGTGCACTGGGACCACGCGAGCCAGCAGGGGATCGAGACCAGCTGGCCGCTCGTCGGCCGTGGCGCGATTCCGGGTGGGGAGGTCGAGGATGTCGTCTCGATCGAGCAGTATCAGGCGAGCGCCGCCACGTTCGATCCCTCCCGTTGGGACCCGCAGGGGTTGGCCCGGCTGGCGCGGGAGTGCGGGGCGCGCTACGTCGTTCTCACCGCGAGGCATCACGCGGGCTATTCGATGTTTCACACCCGGCAGTCGTCGTTCTCGATCGAGAGCTCGCCCTATGGGGCAGACATCGTCAGGAGCCTCGTCGAGGCCGTTCGGGCCGAGGGGTTGAAGGTCGGGCTCTACTACTCCCTGCCGGACTGGCACCACGAGGACTATCCGCGCTTCGAGGAGTCTGACCGACCGTACGTCCAGGGTGATCACCGCCGCTCCTCGCCGGAGGCGTGGGCCCGGTACGTCGAGTATCTGAAGGGGCAGCTGACGGAGCTACTGACCGGGTACGGCGCGATCGACCTGCTCTGGTTCGACGGGGAGTGGGAGCGGACCGCGAACGAGTGGCATGCGAAGGAGCTGGGCGAGCTCGTCCGGGCACTCCAGCCGAACGCGATCATCAACGACCGACTACCCGGTCAGGGCGACTACGTGACGCCGGAGCAGGGGTTGCCCGAGCCATTGCCCGCCGGCCCCTGGGAGCTCTGCCTGACGATGGGCAAGGGCTGGGGCTGGCGCCCCGCCGACAGCGATTGGAAATCTGCCCGCCAGATCGCCCGGACGCTGGCCGAGGTCGCCGCTCACGGTGGCAACCTGCTCCTCAACGTCAGCCCGACCGGGGACGGGAGTCTTCCCGAGGTTCAGGTCGAGCGCCTGCATGACCTCCGAGGCTGGGTTGCCGCTCACGGCGAGAGCGTGCTCGGGGTGCAGCCGGCCCCGCCGTACGTGCGCTTCTACGGGCCTGTCACGCGGTCAGGTCCGAAGCTCTACGTTCATCTTGTGATGCGACCCACCGAGAAGCTGAGCGTACGTGGCGTGCCGGTCCACCGGGTACGCGGCGTCACGCTGCTCGACAACGGGGCCTCGCTCCCGTACACGACCACTGTCGAGATCCATGCCGAGCAGCACGACGGCGATGCGGCTCTCGGCGAGCTCCTGATCGACGCCGGGGAACCGAGCGCGGCCCTTCACGACGTCGTCGCGATCGAGTTCGACAGGCCGCTGTGAACCCGGTCGAGCGTGCCCGGATCGGGCGGACGTCGCTCAGCGTGACGCGACTGGGCTTCGGGTCTGCTCCGATCGGCGGTCTGTACGAGGCCGTATCCGAGGAGACTGCGGTGGCGACCGTCGACGCGGCCTGGGAGTCCGGCGTGCGCCTCTTCGACACGGCACCGCTGTACGGGCTGGGGGACGCGGAGCGCCGGGTGGGGCTGGCGTTGCGCGACCGGCCCCGGGATGAGCTCGTTGTGGCGACGAAGGTGGGGCGCCTGCTGCGCCAGACGGATGTTCCCGACCCGACCGAGATGCGGGGCGGGGAGTCCACGTGGCGGGGCGTTCCCGACCTGAGCCCGGTGTTCGACTTCAGCTACGGCGGTGCCCGGCGCTCGCTCGAGGAGAGCCTGGAACGACTGGGCCTCGACCGCGTCGACATCGTTCACATTCATGACCCCGATAGTGACCCGGCGGGCGCGCTTTCCGGTGCGTACATGGCGCTGCGTGACCTGCGCGAGGAGGGCGTGATCGGCGCGGTCGGCGCGGGCATGAACCAGTGGAAGCTGTTGCTGCGGTTTGCGCGAGAGGCGGTGTTCGACTGCTTTCTGCTGGCGGGCCGCTACACGCTCCTCGATCAGTCGGCGCTGCCGGATCTGCTGCCGGCGTGCTCGGCGGGCGGTATCTCGATCATCGCGGGCGGCGTCTTCAACAGCGGGATCCTGGCCGCCCCGCACGATCTCGAGCCGAAGTTCGACTACGGCCGGGCGGCGCCCGAGGTCGTCGAGCGCGCCCGACGGATCGATGCGGTCTGCCGGTCCCAGGGCGTGCCTCTCAAGGCGGCGGCGATCCAGTTTCCCCTCGGCCACCCGGCGGTCGCATCGGTTGTCGTCGGCTCCCGCTCGCCGGCAGAGGCAGCCGAGAACGCCGCCATGTTCGCCTTCCCCGTGCCCACCGGCCTGTGGGCGGAGCTCAAAGCAGACGGCCTCCTCGACCCCGAGGCCCCATCGCCTCCGGGTGACTAGCGGCCCGAAGGTCAGTCCGTGTGGAAGATCTCTTCCATCGACGCCCACCATTCGCCGTCCGCCCGGGTTGGGAGCGGCTCCTGGCACGGGTCGCAGAGCGCCCACCATTCCCGCGTCTTCGGGTCGGCAGCCATCCGCGCCAGGTCAGCATCGAGGTCGGCGCCAGCGTACTCGAAGTAGCTGAACAGCCAGCCGTCCTTGAGGTAGATCGAGTAGTTGGAGATGTTGCAGTCGCGAATCGTGGCGATCACCTCCGGCCAGGGATCGGCGTGGAGCCGGGTGTACTCGTCGAGTTTCTCCGGCCGGACACGGATGACGCTGCCGTAGCGCTTCGGCATGGAGCTCCTTTGCTCGTGGAAGGGGAAGCTGTCCGAGTGACGTAGAAAGATCCTATCTTTACGGGGTATGATGATCAAGATCCGGGTGTTTTGCCAGGATCGGCTCACAGACATAGGATCTATCAAGGGAGTGTACGGCCGGTGAACACGACGATCGTCAGCCTCGAGGCCCTGGATATTCGATTCCCGACCTCCCGCTGGCTCGATGGGTCGGACGCGATGCATCCGGATCCCGACTACTCGGCGGCGTACGTGATCCTGCGCACCGGCGCCGACGACGGGATCGAGGGACACGGCCTCACCTTCACGACCGGCCGCGGTACCGAGGTGTGCGTGGCGGGGATTCGCGCGCTCGAACCGCATGTCGTCGGCAGGACGCTCGAGGAGCTCGTCGCCGACCTGGGCGGGTTCTGGCGCCGTCTCGTCTCCGACAGCCAGCTTCGCTGGCTCGGACCGGAGAAGGGGGTGATGCACCTCGCGACCGCGGCGGTCGTGAACGCCGTCTGGGATCTCTGGGCCAGGCGGGAGGGCAGGCCGCTCTGGAAGTTGCTCTGCGACCTCTCTCCCGAGCAACTCGTCGCGAGCGTCGATTGGCGCTACATCAGCGATGCGCTCCCGGCCGCGGAGGCGCTCGACCTGCTGCGCGACGCGCAGCGCGGGCGGGCCGCCCGCGAAGCCGAGCTCGTCGCCTCCGGCTATCCGGCGTACACGACGTCTGCCGGCTGGCTCGGCTACGACGACGCCAGGGTGGCGGGCCTCGTGCGCGAGGCGGTTGCCGACGGCTTCACCCACGTGAAGATGAAGGTCGGCGCCGACATCGAGTCGGACGACCGGCGGGCCGCGCTGATCCGGGGCGAGCTCGGGCCCCGCGGCGTGCTGATGATGGACGCGAACCAGGTCTGGGGTGTCGACGAAGCGATCGCCGCGATGTGTCGCCTCGGGGCGCACGAGCCGTGGTGGCTCGAGGAGCCGACGAGCCCCGATGACATCCTCGGTCACGCCCGCATCCGCCGCGAGATCGCGCCCATTCGGGTCGCGACCGGGGAGCATGTCCAGAACAGGGTCGTCTTCAAGCAGCTCTTCCAGGCCGAGGCGATCGACGTCTGCCAGATCGATGCCTGCCGGCTGGGCGGCGTCAACGAGGTGATCGCGGTGCTCCTGCTCGCCGCCAGGTACGGCGTCCCGGTCTGTCCGCATGCCGGCGGGGTCGGGCTGTGCGAGTACGTCCAGCACCTCGCCTTCTTCGACTACGTCGCCGTCAGCGGCTCGCTCGAGAACCGCGTCGTCGAATGGGTCGACCACCTGCACGAGCACTTTCGCGACCCCGCGATCGTGCGCAACGGCCGCTACGTCGCTCCGACGGCCCCCGGGTACAGCATCGAGATCCTGCCCGAGTCGCTCGAGGAGTACGCGTTCCCGAACGGCCCGGTCTGGAACGGGTTCTCTCTGCGGTGAGCGTCGACGCTCACCAGCACTTCTGGAACCTGGAGCGCGAGCCGCTCGCGTGGCTGACGCCCGAGGTCGAAGCGATCGCCCGCACCTTCGAGCCGGCCGAGCTCGAGCCGGGCCTGGTGGCGAACGGGATCGAGCGCACGGTTCTCGTGCAGGCGGCATGCACCGACTCCGACACCGACGCGATGCTCGAGCAGGCCGGTGAGCATTCGTGGATCGGAGCGGTCGTCGCCTGGGTCGACCTCGTCGTTCCCGAGCAGGCCCGCGAGCGGCTCGACGAGCTGATGCAGCAGCCGAAGGTGCGGGGGGTCAGGCACGCCATCCACGACGAGCCCGACCCGCGCTGGCTGTTGCAGCCGGCCGTGCTCGAGAGCATCGCGCTCCTCGAGGCGCGGGGCCTCGTGCTCGAGCTGCCGTGCGTCTTCCCGCGTCATCTGGATGTCGTCCCGGAGCTCGCCGCCGGCTTCCCGAACCTGCCGATCGTGATCGACCATCTTGGTAAGCCGCCGCTGGGAACCGAGTCGATGGGGCAATGGGCCTCGCTCCTGAGCCGTGCTGCCGCCCACGATAACGTGAGCGCCAAGGTCTCCGGCCTCAACACGATGCTCGCCAACCCCGCCTGGACAGCAGCAGATCTCCGCCCGGCGGTGGAGGTCGCTGTGGACTGCTTCGGTGCAGAACGGCTCCTGTGCGGAAGCGACTGGCCCGTCTCGCTGCTGAACGGCAGCTACGACAGGGTCTGGCAGGAGACCGTGCGCGTGATCGAGGACGTCGCGCCGAACGACGTCGACCGCCTTCTGACGGGCACCGCCACTCATCTCTACCGGCTGGAGCCGGCGCCGGGCGGGAGGCCTCAGTGGCCGCCCCGCTGACCGACCAGGCGATAGCGGGCATCAAGGACATGATCATGTCCGGTGAGTTCGCCGCGGGATCGAAGCTCCCGAAGGAGCAGGAGCTGGCGCAGCGCCTCGGGCTCTCCCGGAACTCGCTGCGCGAGGCCGTGCGGGCCCTGACGCTGATCGGCGTGCTCGAGCCACGAGTCGGCGACGGCACCTACGTGACGAGCCTCGAGCCGGCGCTGCTGCTCGCCGGGATAGGCTTCGTCGGCGACCTCCTCACAGGATCGAGGCTCCTCGAGCTCCACCAGGTCCGTCGAATGCTCGAGCCGGCAGCGACCGGGATGGCGGCGACGCGGCTCACCGAGGACGACCTGGAGGCGCTCCGCGGCCGTCTCGAGGAGATGGAGGCAGCCGGAACCCTGGAGGCTTTCATCGCCGCCGACCAGGAATTCCACCGGATCATCGTCACGGCATCCGGCAACGCGACCCTCGCCTCGCTGGTCGAGAATCTGTCGGCCGGCACCCTCCGCGCGCGGCTGTGGCGCTCCGTCAGCGAACGCGGTGCGATCGAGTCCACGAAGCAACGCCACCGGGACATCTACGAGGCGCTGCGCGCCCGCGACGCGCAGCGGGCGGAAGCGGCGGACATGATCCACCTCTCCGAGGGAGAGCAATGGCTGCAACAGATGGTCGAGGACGACTCGAACGAGCGACTCACGGCAGGAGCGCCGGACGAGACCGTCGTCGGGGACGGGTCCGCCCGGACATGACCGACAGTGCCATATATGGTAGGTGGTAGAATGGGAGCAATGACGAAGACGACGCTCTACCTCCCGGTCGACCTCCAGCGCGCGCTCCGTGACGAGGCGAAGCGGAGTGGAAAGTCACAGGCCGAGCTCGTGCGGGAGGCGCTCACCCGGTTCCTCCGCGCCCGGGGGCGCCCGCAGCCGGCATCGATCGGGATCGCAGCCGACGGAGCCCTCGCCGGGCGCGACAGCGAGGACTGGCTGCGCGAGAGCTGGGGCGAGCACCGGGATTGATCACGCTCGACACGTCGGCGCTGTACGCCCTGCTCGACCGGCGGGACCCGGACCACGCCCGGGTGCTCGAGGCACTCCAGGCCGATCCCGGCCCGTACGTCGTCCCGGCCGGCATTCTCGCGGAGCTCGCGTATCTCGTCGAGAGCCGCCTCGGGGCTCGCGCAATGGATGCGGTGCTCGCGGATCTCGAATCCGGCGCCTACTCGCTCGACTGCGGCGACGACGACCTGCCCCGGATCCGCAGCCTCGCATTGCGATACGAGAGCCTGCCGCTCGGGTATGCGGACTCGGCTGTGATCGCCTGCGCCGAGCGCGGCGGCGGCCGCGTGCTCACGCTCGACGAGCGTGACTTCGGTGTCGTTGCCCGCGAGGGGACGATCGACGTCCTGCCGCGCGCGGACTTCACGTGAAGCCGGGCGTCCGGTTGTCGAGCTCGGTTCGCGGTGCCGTGGGCGCGCGCGGCGCAGGTGCTCGCACTCCCTACGGGTGCCTCGCGATCGGGCTGACGGCAACGAACCCGTTCACGGTCGGGTTCGCGCACTGTATTTGCAGCCTGTCGGCGAACAGGGGGCAGAGCGCCGGGTCGGAGCGGCCCGGGACGACGGTGCGCGTGCGGAAGAAGGCCGCCTTCCGGCTGTAGGTGAAGGCGTAGCTGCCGTCGGCCGCGGTCGAGGCGGTGGCGACCTGCTTCAGCGCGCTCTTCGTGGCGCCCGCCCAGAGCTGGATGGTGGCGCCGCCGAAGCCCTGGCCGCCCTGGGCGATCGCGCCCGACACCCTCGTCGCAACGGGACCGGATCGCGCGACTCCGACCGTGAGCGAGCCGGGCGCGAATATGGCCGGGGTGGCGACCGAGGCGGCGGCGTTCGGCGGCCCGGCCGGAGGCGTGTACGGCGTCCAGACTGCGAGCCACGCGCCTGCAGCCCGCGCTTCGAGCACCCCGTTGAGCGAGAACGTGACGCTGAACCAGCTGAGGCCGAGGATGCTGCCGCCCCCGGCCACCGGCAGGTCCGGCGGAGGCAGGCAGAGGACGATCCTGGCGGGGCCGATCGCAACGTCCGTGCCCGACGTCGTGAGGACGTACACCGGCACGGTCAGTGTCTGGCCGATGGCCCTCAGCGTGATCAGCCACGTGGCCGCCGGAGTCTCCGCCTCGATGCACGCCTGCTGCGACGCGGCCGGGACGGCGCCCGGGGACGCGACGGCGATCTCACCCCTGAACGGCAGCGGCGCGCCGTCGAGCAGGCGCGCCGTCACCTGTGCCGTGGCGGGCCCGAGCGTCGTACCGGGCGGCTGGCTCAGCGTCGAGGTCGTGCCCGCGGGTACGTAGACCGATGTGCGGGCGGTGGCGTCGTCCGTGTTCGCCTGCGTGAGTGAGATCGTCGTCCGCTGGCCGATCCGGGTCACTTCCAGCACGGGGGTCGTGTACGCCCCGAGGACGCTGCCGGGAACGGCGAGCACGCCGAGCGAGGCGAGCGAGGCGAGCGAGAGCACACCGATGCGGATCCGTCGTGCCGTTCGTTCCTCTCCTGTGCGCAGGGACCGAAGGGTAGTCGAAGCCTGTGCGCTCCCCGCGCCGCGCCGTCCCTACAATGCCGCAGATGGACGTCCGCCCGATCGGCGTGTTCGACTCCGGTGCCGGCGGGCTCACTGTCCTGCACGAGTGCCTGGTGACGATGCCCCACGAGGACTTCGTCTACCTCGGCGACGGCGCGCGCCTGCCGTACG
>Ga0315273_10003852_pt1 | contig 18174 bp, 17 predicted proteins | sample YL17G02_0_MG_FD_205753 | JGI IMG/M metagenome (GOLD analysis project Ga0315273, IMG submission 205753) | Sediment microbial communities from Yellowstone Lake, YNP, Wyoming, USA - YL17G02_0 | ecosystem: Environmental > Aquatic > Freshwater > Lake > Sediment | place: USA: Wyoming | collected...
CAGGATATAACCTTAATTCCCAACCGCCTGCCTGATTTTGACAGGGATTCTGTTGATCTCTCAACTAATTTCACCAAACACATAATTTTGAAAACGCCGATTGTCGCCTCGCCGATGGATACGGTTTGCGGTGCAGAAATGGCAATACTTTTAGCCCTTTTTGGCGGAATTGGGGTAATTCATTACAACTATTCGACTATTGAGGAGCAAATTGAAGAGGCTAAAAAAGTTAAAAAATTTGAAGCCGGTTTTGTTTTTGATCCGGTTGTCCTTTCGCCCCGGGCTAAAGTAGCCGACGTTTTTTCACTTTCCGAAAAGTACGGGTTTTTTAGTTTCCCAATAACTGAAGACGGGACCCTAAATTCAAAATTGGTGGGGATTGTTACCCACCGGGATGTCCGCTACCACCAGGACATGGAGGCAAAACTGGGAAAGGTTATGACTCCAAAAGAAAAACTTATTGTTGCCTCAAAAAAAGACACCGTTGATAAAAACGACCTTAAGTTTGCCAATAAAATATTAAAAAAGAATAATCTTGACACTTTGCCGATTATCGATAAGGAAGGGAGGATTGCGGCAATTGTAACCGACAGCGACATGAATAAAAATGAAATTTATCCCCTGGCGACCAAAGACGACAATAAACAGCTTAGGGTTTTTATCGCTGTTGAATCAAGGATAAATTTAGCTAAAGAAAGGATAAAACAGGCAGTTGGCGCCGGAGTTGACGGAATTATTATCGATTCGTCGGTGGTTTTTTGCGAGCAGCTGGAAATTGCCAAATGGGCCAAGGAATATTTTCCCAAACTTGAAATAGTTATCGGTAATTTGGTTTCGGGAAAAATTGCGATGAAAATAATAAAGGAAGTAGGGAAGTGCTGCGACGCCTTAAGGGTTGGTATCGGGCCGGGTGCTGCTTGTGTTACCCAGGAAGAGATGGGAACCGGCCGGATCCAGGCATCGGCAGTTTGGGAATGTGTCCGGGCCGTCAAAAACAGCAGCCGGATTCCAATTATCGCTGACGGCGGAATCAGGATAATAGACGACCCGACGGAAGATTTTTTGCGGCCGGGAGACATAACCAAAGCCTTGGCACTAGGAGCCCAAACCGTGATGATGGGGTCAATTTTGGCCGGGTTTGATGAAGCACCGGGTGAAAAAGAATTTGATTATGAGGAAAATAGGATGGTTAAAAAATATCGGGGAATGGGTTCTTTTGAAGCAATGGAAAAAAGGGGAGGTGTCCGTTATGGAATCGAAAAAGAAAAGATTAAAGTCGCCGAAGGAAAAGTTATTAAAGTTCCCTACCGCGGATCGGGTTACGATTTCCTGCCAAGACTAATTGCCGGCGTTAAACAAAGTTTTCAAAAACAAGGTTTTAAAAACATTAAAGAACTTCAAAAATTTGCCGAAATAAAACCTCTTTTCCTGACAAAAAGATAAAAAACTAATTATTAATTAATCTTTGGCTGTTAGAATTTTTTTGATGGACAAAAAGTTTCTTGAAGTTAGGGAAAAATTCGGTACCAAAATTATTGGACCTGGGAAGATGCAAAACTTAATTTGCAAAGTGGTTTGCCGGCTGCCCCAAAAGACGGCTGATTTTGTGACCCGAAACGTCTGGTTTGTCAATTCCTTTCCTGATACTTGGGGTTTTGTTTTACGGGGCGATGAACTTGACGGAAAATTTTTGGTATTTCTATCTAATGAACTTTTCCGCCAACCCCGCAAAATCCAGGAATATGAAGTTTTCCATGAAATCGGCCATGTGGTTTTAAACCATAGAAATTCAATAACCGTGCCCCAATCTAAAGAAAAGATTGCCCGCCAAGAGAGGGAAGCTGACACCTTTGCCCGCCGATACCTTATTAAATAGCTGCTGTGCTAAAATCAAAACAGATGGTTTTGGCTGTCTTTTTACTTATAATAAACGCTCTCGTTTGGCTTTTCATATCTTTGGTCTATTTTTTCAATTACGGCAACTGGGCGGGAATGATAAACTTCACTTTAGGCAGCCTCTTTCTTTTGGATGGATTTTTCTACCTTCTTGCCGCCTGGGGAATTTTAAAAAGGATAAAAATTCTCTATTTTTTTGGCCTTATTTTAGTTTCGGGAAATTTACTCCTTACAATTTTGGATGAACTGGGACTTATCGATTTTGCAGTACTTGCCCTTAATCTTGCTATCTTAGCAAGTTTAGTACTTTTAAGGAAGAAAAAATTTTTAGCTTCTTGATTTTCCCCAAAATAAATAGTAAAAGCAAATTACAAAAAAATGAAGGATAGTAAGACGACAATTAGTCAGCTTAAGGAACGGCTGGCAAAATTTAAGGATGACAGGGATTGGCAACAGTTTTATAACCCCAAAGATTTAGCCGAGGCAATAACTTTGGAATCTGCCGAACTTCTTGAAATATTCCGCTGGTTAACGCCCAAAGAATCAAAGGAATTATTAAATGATCCAAAGTTTAAAAAAAGGATAGAAAGTGAGATGGCAGATGTTTTTATTTTTCTTTTGAATTTTGCAAATGCTGCCGGAATTGACTTGGCTAAAGTAACTTTTGAAAAAATTGAAGAGAATGAAAAAAAATATCCGGCCGAAAAAGCCCGCGGCAATGCCAAAAAGTACGATGAATTATAAAAATGGATTTTTCAAAAAAAGCCGGAATTGTCAAATCATCAGTTCTTTTTAAAACCCTGGCGGAAGAGGAAATCCGGGCGATTGCAGAAACCGCCGACCAAAAAAAATTCCCTACAAAAACAGTAATTATTGAACAGTGCGAAAAACCCCAGGCCGCTTACTTAATATCTAAAGGATTGGTTAGAGTTTACCGAATGGCCGAGTCCGGCAACGAGGTAAATTTAGCAATTTTAGGTCCCGGCGAAGTAGTCGGAGAAATGTCGCTTTTGGATGAATGCGACCGCTCTGCCTCAGTTGAAACTTTGCAGGAAACTGAAGTTTTAACTTTAACAAAAAGTGATTTTGACAAAGTTCTCGCCCAAAATCCCCAAATTGCCCGAAAGATGCTTGGGATTTTCTGCCGGCGCCTAAGAGTTGCCAACGAATGTGTTGAAGAACTGGCTGTTAAAGAACTAAAAGACAGGCTTTTCCGAACTTTGATGATTCTTTCCGGTTACTTTCCAAAAGGAGAAATAAACCTGTCGCAGGAAGATTTATCAGCGATTGTCGGTGCAACCCGGCCGCGTGTTACAGAAGCTCTGGGTGAGCTTGAAAAACAAGGTAAAGTTTCCCTTTCCCGACGCAAAATTCACCTTAGCTAAATTTGTTCCCCAAAGAACTGATTTAAAACTCTTTCCTGACTAAACTTAGGCTAGAAAGGAGAAAAAAAAGTATGCAAAAAGCAGAAATTTTGACCCAAAACGGTTATGACTTTCTTTGGATCGAAGATAGTAGCGGGGAGTCCGAGCTTTGGATGTGGAATGTCTCTAATGAGATAAAGTGTCAAAAGCAAATCGCAGACCAAGCTTGGGGTGAAGTTTTGGTAGCCGGTTATGGCTTGGGGTTGGTCCAAAAATTACTTCTTGAAAATCCAAAAGTGACAAGAGTTGTAACTTGCGAAATTAATCCTCAAGTAATTGAGGCAAACAAAAAAAGATACGGCAGACTTTGGGGGGAAGTAATTCTTTGCGATTTTTACAAATTCCAATCAAGAAAAAAATTTGACTGCATTGTCGGCGATATTTGGGTTGACATCATGCCCGAATATTTCAGGGATTATTTAGCCTTTTGTAAAAAGGCTCAAAGTCTTTTAAAAGATGGAGGAAAGATTCTTGGTTGGGGTCAGGATTATTTTGAGTATAAATTAGAAACCGGCAAAAGATAAGTCACCCAAAATTTGCACCATTTTCCTTTTAGGAGTAAAATTCTTCTTCGTGAACGAACGACTTGATCCGACCGACTTGAAAGAGAAAATAAACTACCGTCAAACCTTCGAGGTGGACCAGGGACATGGAGTTTTAATTAACGGGCGAATTAAAATTTTGCCTCTTGTTCCCTGGCCAGATGATAAACGATATCCACTTTTTATTTTAGCTCCGGGAAGCATCTCTTTTGTTAGGGAAAGCGCCAATTCCAAACAGCCGCCGCCCGACTTTGACCCGACGAAAAAAGTAACCCCTCTAATACTTGAGCTTAAAGAGCGGGAAAATCTTTGGGTTAATGATGCGGATTCTCTAAAAATTGTTGACGTTCTGGACAGAGATTATGCTAACCTAATTCTTCGCTACACATCTGCTGGCGAAGTAAGTGTCGAGAAAATTTATGGTGTGAGCTTTGGTTTTAGACCATTTGAGGTTGAAGTGGATATGGGCAAAATAATTATTCTTGCCTCCTCCGCGCGAGTTGCTCTAAGAGTTGCCGGAAAAAATCACAAGGTGATTGACAAAAAATCAGTTCGTGAACTCAAATTCGAGGAAGGCTTCGAAAAACTCCTAAGAAAGATCAAGGTTGGCAGGTATGTTCCGGATCGACTTTTAAGGTATTTTGGTCTTGATGCACTTCATGATTCGAGTTCTTACGAAGATTTTGGGATTCCGGACAATTTTTACCAGGTGACAGGAGAATTAGAAAGGGAAAAGTCACCCCTTTAAAAATTAACCCTGGGTTAAAAAAGATTATTGTTGGGCAGAGAGACAGGCAGCTTTTGCCTGGGGATCGGTGATCTGATTACAAATTGATTTTAGGTCCGGTTTGACGGTTGTTGCCTGATTTTGCAAATTAGTAACTGTTTGAGTCAGGTCGGTGAATTGGATATCGGAAGGCGGAGAAAATTTTGAATTATCCACTGCCCAATCGGAACATTTATATTCCACGTCTCTATTAAGGTCTGCTCCTTGGGTTGCCGTACTAGCTGCCGGGGAAGGTGAAACCTCTTCGATCTTCATCTTCATTCCTTGGGTAGATGCGGACGACCAGAAATAACCAACTTGGGAATCAACAATCATATGACTGACAGTCTCCTTGTTCTGGCTATCTGTCAAAGTAAAATCCCCTCTCATTTTATTTCCGCCGGCGACATAAACCGTCCCCGCGACTTTCTGGTCAGAAGCAGTGTAGGAAACCTGGCAAGTTTGGTTTTTGCCCCCTGACAGGAGGCTTTTTAAGGAACCGCTGGAAGCTTTGCTTTCAGTTGTTGCGGGTGTGCTTGTTTGGTTTTGGGGGGCGGGGGTGGTTTGAGATTTTCTGCTTGCAGCAACTGCGACGATTACAACTATTAAAATTATTGCTAAAATTACCGACCCGATTGGAACCAAACGCTTTGACATTAAGGGGAGTATACTCCAATTCTTCCGTGAAAATCAAGCATTTCCTCCTTTGCGCTTCAATATCCTCTTTTTTGTTTGGATTTAAAAAAATCTTAATAAAAGTTTAATAATTACTTAGTTAAAATTAACCTAAGCTTATGGAAAAAATGGGGAGGAATATTTTAATAGCAGTTGTCGTCTTGGCAATTGTAGTCATAGCGGGTTTTTTCTTAATCCGCAGCCAAAGCTCCCAGCAAACAACGGCTAATGTCGCGCCGACGATGGCGATTAACGAAACGCCGACAATGGCAGCAACCCAGGAGCCAACATCAACACCCAGCCAGCAAAACAGCGTCTCAATTGAAAACTTCAGCTTCAATCCGGCAGAAATTACAACTCAAGCGGGAACGGAAGTAACCTGGACAAATAACGATTCTGTCACTCACACGGTTGTATCGGATTCAAATGATTTCGATAGCGGAAATATAGATCCTGGGGCAACTTTTAAGCACACCTTCGAAAGTGCCGGTACTTTTTCTTATCATTGTAAAATCCACCCGTCAATGACCGGAAAAGTAATTGTCCAATGATCCTTGCCGATCCGATCGTTTTTGCAAAACCGCTTCATGTTTGGCTTGGATTTGTCAATTTGGCCCTTCTTCTGACCCAAATCTCACTTGGAATGACCCTGATTAAGCGGGGAGGAAAACGGATTATTTTTTTCCATACCAAAGTTGTTTGGCTGATTTTGCTTATTGTTGTTTTAATCCACGGCTTTTACGGTTTCCAACTTTACTTTTTAAGGTAAAATCTTTAGTCAATAAAAGTCAGCGCTGTTCCTTTTTTATTCATTCGTCCGGTGCGGCCGATACGATGAATATAATCGTCATAAGTTTTCGGTAGATCATAGTTGATTACGTGGGAAACATTATCAATATCAAGTCCTCTGGAGGCTACATCAGTAGCGAGAAGTATGCTGATCTCATCCTGCTTGAAGCTTTTCAGGATCCTTTGCCGCTGCCCCTGTGTCCTATTGCCATGAAGCGCCCCGACTCGGAAACCGCGGTCGGTCAATTGTCTATCAAGCTTTTCAATACCGTGTTTGGTACGGCCGAAGATAAGCACCTTGCTAAAGTCTTCTTTGTTTAAAAGATCATGGAGTTGGTTCAGTTTTTGGTCGTGACTAACTACTTTGACGACATCTTGGTCAATATTTTCCGCAGTATCTTGCTTTTTGACTGACACTGTTACTGGGTTTACCACAAAGGCGTCAATTATTTCCCTCACCTTCGAGGGAATAGTGGCCGAGAAGAATAGCGATTGGCGCTGCCTTGGAAGTAGCGAAATGAAATATTTAATATCTCTGATAAAACCAATATCCACCATCATATCTACTTCATCCAAAACTATGGTCCGGAAATCTTCCAGATGTAGAGCCCCTCTTTCGATAAGATCCTTGAGCCTACCCGGCGTGCCAATGACAACGCTGGGTCGGTGTCTAATATCGGAAATCTGCCTATGTATATTGGCCCCGCCAATTACCAGGCCGGAGTAAATATTCATCCCCCTGGATAATATGTGAAGCTCTTCGTTTATTTGCCCCGCCAGCTCTCGTGTCGGCGTGACGATTAAAACTCTTTGATTTCTGTCCTTATATATCTTGTTGATTAGAGGGACCAAAAAAGCCGCTGTTTTACCGGTGCCTGTAGTTGCCAATCCTATCAAATCTCTTCCTTCAAGAATAGGAAGAATTGCTTTATCCTGAATAGGGGTAGGTTCTCCGTAACCTTTGTTGGCGATGTTTTGTTTTAGGGTTTCGACAATATCAAAGTCTAAAAACCGGTTCTGGGGAATGTAAGCAGCCTCGGGAGAAACTCCGGTCGCTCTCTTTATAAAAATACTTATATCATCTCCCAATTCGCTTTTAGGTCCACTAGAATACCTTCTCGCGTTCGAAAAACTTTTTGGGTAACTGTAAGCGAGTTTATTAAAATTTCTTCGGCCAAACCCTCGGCGGTTTTTGCCAAAGCTAATCGCATTTCGTTTAGACATAATTTATTGAAAGAGAAAAACTAAGAAGAGTCTTGAAAATGGTTTGCAAGAACTTTGAAATCTTAGGAGCTAATTTCAAAGATACCTATGCAAAACTGCTAAGGGAAAGTAATATATTAGCTCGTATCCTAATTCAACTGGAATAGTTTAACACAAAGAAACGAAAAAGGCAAATACTATCGGATCATTGATAGAGTTTCGTGCGTTTCTTGGATAATCACTGGATTTAGTTATCTTCCGGTAGAACTTAGATCTAGGCTTGAAAGCTGTTGTGACTAGTGCACCAGTTGATGAAGGGAAGACGGTGCTTTTCGATCGATAAATCCTCAAGGGCGATATTTTTCCTTGCTGCAAAAACTGAAACAGCCTCGAAGTTAGCGGCAAGTTTCGGGTCTAATATGTTAGCATTATGAACGGAAATAAAATCACTTACGTTATCAGTCACGACCTTTAGTTTAAACCTTTAATTCAAATAAGCAAAGCATCAAAGAAGTATTTGCCTTATTCATTACTTGGATAAAGAAGTATAATTAATTTATGAAACAATTTTGGCCGCAGGAAATAAGGAGAAACTTTAATGCTTTCAATATCCGGAATGCAGGTAAAAAGTTTTTCCAAAAATCCCACAAGAAAGCAAATAAAATAAGCAAAAGTAAATGAAATTCTCCGCGGATTAACAATCCGCGGTTTCACGCCTAAGCGAGAATTACTTACGGGTTCAATTCATCCGTAAACTAAAAGTTTACGGTTTTCTTGAATCCTTTAATAAATTCCCCGTATTGGTATACCGATACAACCCGCTAGTATCTGTTATCTGATATCTGGCTGCAAATTCCGATTTTGTTCGGACTTTAAGTGAACACTTTCTCGTAAATCCGATATATATCAGGAGAAAAAAGGATAAACTTAATCTCTTTCAAACTTCCCGCGCCGCAATTTTTTAAATATTCATAAACGGCATTGCGGACAACTTTTGTCGCTTCTTCGGCCGGATATCTGTATTCTCCGGTTGATATTGCCGGAAAGGCGATTGATTCCAAATTGTTTTCTTTTGCAATTTTAAGAGAGTTTCGGTAGCAGTTGGCAAGCCGGGTCGGCTCGCCGTGGAAGCCGCCTCTGTAAATCGGGCCGACGGTGTGAATTACGTGCTTTGCTTTTAAGTTATAACCACCTGTAATTTTTGCCTCGCCCGTTTCGCAGCCGCCCAAAGTTTGGCATTCTTCCAATAAACCTCTTCCGGCAGCGCGGTGAATAGCACCGTCGACACCGCCTCCGCCCAAAAGAGATTTATTTGCGGCATTAACTATGGCGCCAACATCTTCTTGGGTGATATCGCCAATGTCTAAAACGATTCTTACTTGTTGAAGTCCTTCGCTATTCTCGGCCGGATTGGATTTAACCTTAAGTTCGAACTCTCTCATGAAGCGTATGATAACATTTTTAAATTATAATTTCCAAAAAATTCTTACAAACCAAAAATCTCATTCTGGTGTATAATTTTTAAAAATGCCTAAAACCACTTATGCTTTCATCGATGCAGCAAACCTTTTTTATGGAGGTGAAAAAAGTCTAGGCTGGAGGTACAAAAAATAAAAAAAAGAAGGGGACCCATCTAGGATACCCTTCATGTTTAGTGAACATATAGTACCCCAAATTCCTTTAAAAGTCAATTAACTTCAATTTGAAATTTGTTGTGTCTAGCATCTAATACCTGCCATCTGGTATCTGTCATCTAGCAGCCACTCCTCCAAACCCGCTAACTAAAAATCCTCTAGTCTCAAATTCCGTCTTAACAGTGCCAGAGGTAGTGAGTCTTGTCGAATCCACCAATTTTGGGCTAAAATACCGCGAAGTTACTTGTTGAGTTTTGTGGAAAGGATATTTTCGAGAGTGATTTTATCCTCTTCGTTATAGCCGATTTTTTCAGGAGTAGTGTACTTTTGGCCGTTGTTCCACCAGGAAGCAACTTTGAACTGGTTATCTTTATATTCAAAAACCTGCAGAGTCCACGGCCTTGCCTCGTAATGTGCTTCGTCTGTTTTCCATTCCCAGGTTCCCAAAAGCAAGTCGGAAATCCCATCAAAATTTAAATCTTTAATTTTTACAAAGTCTTGACTATCTATTCCGGGATATTTAAATTTTTGATTGCTAATTTTATCGGTCAAGATAAGGCTATCTCCAGTACCAGGATAACCGGTTACCGGCTCTAACTTTCCATTCTTAACGTCAAATACAGCCATTCCTTGAAGGCTGCCGCTGCCGCCATAATATATATTAAAATCCACAGCCAGGGGAATATTTCCTTTTTGGTTATTCTTTGTATAAAAAGTTACAGGCGAGATATTATTTCCTTTGTCTTCTTGACCGTTATTTATAAAACTAGTCTCAAAAATCGATTGTATTTTCCCTGTCTTTAAATCTTGGATAATAACCAGTGGTGTTGCTTTGGTATTAACTTGAGCGGTTTCTCCGGAAAAGGGAGCAATTGTTGAGGAGGCGAGGGTAACCAAAAAGTTGTCAATCGTTTCTTCTTGGGTTTTATAATTATTTCCGAATTGCTCGGCAAGTATTTTATCAATCCCCGCTGGCTCTCTTCTTAAAAGAAAGATTGCCAAGAAAAAGACTAAAAGAATTAGTATTAAGGGGGTAAGAATCACGAGCAATTTTATTGGCCTCATTAAGTTGATCATAAGCTTGAGAAATCTCCCAGTCAAGAACTATTCGCGGCAGGTTATGACGACACCCCCTCCCAAACCCGCTAAGAAAAAATCCTTTTTAATTTTGACTTCATTACTTCTAGAACTCGAACCCAAAAAGCTTATACTGAACGAGTTCACCCTGAAAAAAGGAATGGGTTTACCCTGGAAAAAATGAAGGGAACCATGCTAAAATCAGCTTGAATTTTCTAAAAATGTTAAATGAAGCAGATACAAGAGCAAAATTAATCGACCCAAAACTAAAAGAGGCTGGTTGGACGGAAGAAATCGTTTCCAGGGAATATCCCATTTCTGTTGGACGAATAGAAGTAATTGGAGAAACTACCCGAAGAGCCGCCCCAAAAAAAGCAGACTACATCTTGCGCCTCAACCAACACGGGGAAGCATTGGCTGTAGTCGAAGCAAAGGAGGAAGGAGTTTCTGCTACAAAAGGAGTAGCTCAAGCAAAAGAATATGCAAAAAGTTTGAGGCTTTTGTTTGCTTACTCAACAAACGGCCACGAAATTGAAGAATTCAATTTTCTCACCAATAAACAAACAACCGTAAAAGAATTTCCATCTCCAGAAGAATTAAAAAAACAATATGTCACTGCTATCCTTCGAGATGCAATTGATAAAACCAAAGGAGAGAAAATTCTTAATGAACCTTATTATTTTGCCCCAACTTTTAGTCTTCGATATTATCAAGAAGCGACTGTCCATAGTGCAATCCAACAGATCACAGAAGGAAAAAAGAGATTACTTCTAACTTTAGCGACTGGAACGGGGAAGACAGTAATCGCCTTTAATTTGGTTTGGAAACTTTTAAAATCCGGCTATTTTAAAAGAGTTCTTTTTATTGCAGATCGCAATTTCCTTCGTAATCAGGCCTACAATACTTTTGAACCTTTTGGAGATGCTCGTGTGATTATCGAAGAAGGAAAAACCCCAAGACATCAAAATGTTTATTTCAGTATTTATCAAGCTCTTTATGGTCCAACACCTTCCGGAAAAAGAATTTTTGAGGAATATCCTAGCGATTTTTTCGACCTTATCATTATTGATGAGTGCCATCGTTCCGGATTTGGTACTTGGAACGATATCTTAAAGCATTTTTCGGGCGCAGTTCATCTTGGAATGACTGCTACACCAAAACGAACGGACAATGTGGATTCTTATAAATACTTTGGTGAGCCGGTTTACGTTTACAGTTATGGACAAGGTGTTCAAGATGGGTACTTAGCTCCATTTATCGTTCACAGAATTCTGACTAATATAGATAAGGATGGCCAACTTTCCATTGAAGAAGCAAAGTCCAAAGGCGCTGAAATTATTGTACCAGTCGAAGAGGAAGCGCAAGATGTGTATTCCCAAAAAGAGTTTGAGAGAAAAATCACGCTGCCAGATAGAACTCACGAAATAGCAAAACATTTAGCGAAACTTCTCAAAACCTTCGACCCAATGGCTAAAACAATGGTTTTCTGTGTTGATTCCGACCACGCAGACCTTATGGCAAAAGAACTTCAAAACGAATTTTCGGATTTAGGGTTTGATAATTACGCAGTTTCAATAATCGCCCGAAATGGGGATATTCAAGAGGCAGAATACGAAAGATTCAAAGATAGCGAAAAACCAAACCCAGTAGTTGCAACCACAGTTGATCTTTTAACAACCGGCATAGATGTTCCGAGTGTTCGCAATGTTGTTATTGTTAAACCAATTTCTTCGAAAATAGTTTTCAAACAAATTATTGGTCGAGGTTGCAGGATTGATGCGGTTACAGGTAAAAATTTCTTTCGAATAATTGATTATATTGGGGCAACACGTCTTTTTGATGACTGGGAAAAAGTTCCCGAACCTACTTCTGAAGAAGAACCAGAAGGCGATGAAAATTATTTTGTTTCTGGTATGGTTGTGGACGAGGAGCTTCAAGATCCAATTGCCGGTGCCACTATTACTCTTCAACGAAAAGTAAATGAACAGCTGTATGAAAGAACCGATCGTGAAGGTTTATTTTTATTTTCCCAACTTCCTTCCAAAAAATACTCTCTTTCTGTTCGTGCTACTGATTTTAAATCTCGTACAGTTTCACTTGATGCGGTTGATAATCCAAAAGAAACAGCGTTAATCGAACTTGCGCGAGCTGGCAAAAAACCCAAAAAAGTTATAGTCAAGGGTTTGCCGGTGCATATCGCAGAAGAAGATCGTCTAGTTTTGGAAAAGGAAGGTAAAACTTTAACTGTTGAGGAGTACATAAAGTATGCCGGTTCCAAAGTGGTGCAGAAAATTGCCCATGCCCAAGATCTTCGAAATCTTTGGGTAGATCCTGAGAAACGTCGCAATTTCCTTGAGGATTTAACCCAAGAAAGTATTTACCCGGAAGTTTTGGCTGAGTTACTTCAGCGACCAGATCTTGACGGCTTTGATTTACTTTCACAAGTTGCTTATGGGACAATTCCACTTTCGCGAGACGAACGAGCTGAAAGTTTATTAAATAAAGAACAGCGTTTTCTTACCGCCTTTTCAAACGACGCTCGAGAAATTATCTATGCCTTAATAGAAAAATATCGCCTTGTAGGAATAGAGGAAATCGAAAATCCGCTTGTATTTGAACTTCCACCTTTTGACAAAATGGGCAGGATTGAAGGGGTTCAAAAGCAATTTGGCGACATTGATAAATTAAAAACAGCCATTGCTGGTTTAAGAAATAGATTTTACCCAAGTAGCTATGTCCAATAATTTAATAAGCACATTAAAAACAATTGAAAATAAACTTCGTCGTGATGCCAATATGTCGGGGCAAATTGATTATAACGAGCAAATTGCTTGGATGCTTTTTCTCAAATCCCTGGACTTACTTGAAGAAAAACATGAAGTAGAAGCTACTTTTGCTGGAAAAAGTAAAAGAGAAATTCTTGAAAAAAATTATCGTTGGTCTTCTTGGATAAAAAAAGATGAAACTGCGGAAGGAAAAGCCGATTTTATAAAAAACAATCTGTTCCCTTACATGCGCTCTCTTTTAGGAAGTAGTGAGCGAGAGTTAATTGCTCAGGTTTTTGGAGACATTCCAACCAAACTTCCAAAATCTCCTTTCACCTTAGCCGAGGTCCTAGATCTTATTGATAGTATCGATTTAAATGCCACAGAAGATACCCACGTAGTCTCCCAGTTCTATGAAGAGTCTCTTCAAAAAATGGGTTCTCAAGGTCGGCAAGCTGGAGGAGAATTTTATACCCCGCGGCCAATAATCCGTTTGATTTTAAAAATCATTAATCCGAAAATTGGAGAAACTATTCTTGATCCTTTCATGGGATCAGCCGGATTTTTAGCCGAAGGATTTTTGCGTCTTAAAAACCAAGAGAATTTAACCGCCAAAGAATACGAGACTCTTCAATACAATACTTTTTTTGGTCAAGAACTCAAGCCGATTCCGTTTCTACTTGGCACCATGAACTGCATCTTACATGGGCTTTATGGCGCAAAACTTCTTCACAAAAATTCCTTTGCTGACAATATCAGAACCATTAACCCAGAGGATAAAGTTGATATCGTTACCACGAATCCGCCTTTTGGTGCAGAGGTCGAACCGACACTTTTAGAAAATTTTCCCTACCCTACTTCTTCCACCCAAGTTTTGGCAGTTCAGTATATTTTGCGTAGATTAAAGCCAGGTGGAAGGTGCGGAATGGTGGTGGATGAGGGTTTTCTTTCTCGTATAAACGAAAAAGCATTTGCAAATACAAAAAAGGAGTTGCTTGAAGAAAACAATCTTTTTGCAGTTGTTTCACTTCCTCAAGGAACTTTTACCGGTGTTGGGACTGGAGTAAAAACAAATCTTGTCTTTTTCGAGCGAGGAAGGCCGACGAAAGAAACTTGGTATTATGAACTCCTTGGAAAGTTTACTCGTACGCAGCCGATCAAAGATAGTGATTTAGAGGATTGTGCAAAGAAATTCAAAAAGACTGAAGTTTCGGATAACTCATGGCTCGTAAAAGCCGAGGATCTCAAGAATCTAGATCTCTCTGCCAAAAATCCAAATGGTAAAGGTGACATCGAGCACAAATCCCCAAAAGAGATATTGAAATCGATTCAGGAGAAGGAAACTAAAATTTCTACTATGATCTCAGAAATAAAGAAACTCTTCTCCTGAAATTATCCCGACTTGACAAGACAGATATTAGTGTTATCATTGTTTTAGTTCTAATGTTTTTAACTATTACTACATATCATGGAAAATCAACAAGATAGCGGAAAAGAAGAAAAACTACTTAACCTAAAGGAAGTTCAAAGAATTCTAAACGTTTCCTATAGTCATTTAATCAATAACATTGTTAAAAATCCCGATCCGCAAAAAAAGTTACAAGTAATAAATGTGGGTAGGGGTAAAAGGCAAGAGTATAGAGTAACCCAGCAAGCCTTGAATGAGTACCTTTCTCGTCAAACAAGTCAGCAAAATACAATTGCAGCGGCGGTTTCTGAACTTCAAAGAGTCCGCAACTCAGTAGTAATTTCTTATTTAACAACCTCGGAAAACCAAATTAACCAAGAAGACGCACTATTCTTTAGCGATGTGTTGGAGGATATCAAACAAAAGAAGAACATTGTAGGAAAAATTCCAAATATAGATCTCTTTATAAATAGTTTTGGTGGTTCATTAGACGCTGCATATAAAATTACTAGGCTGCTTTGGCAATATGCTGAAAATGTTAACGCTATCGTGCCAATAAGTGCTAAGAGTGCAGCCACAGCGATTTGCGTTGGAACAAAAGAGATAACAATGTCTCCCATCTCGGAACTTGGTCCCGTTGACCCTATTATTGAGAACCCAGTTACAAAAGATAGAATTCCGGCCCGTTCCATAAAGGTATTTTTGAGTTACGCAAGTGACAAGACTAGATTGGAAGCCGACAAAATTGATCCAGCAATTATAGAAAAATTAGGTAATAAACTAGAACCTCTTTTAGCTGGTGCATACTTTAATGCAATTAACACATCTAAAGAATATCTAAAAATCCTATTAAGCGAGTGTATGTTTCCCGGCAAAAGAACTGACCAGGAATTGGATAACATAGTTGAAAGTCTAACCGAGCTGCATTATTCTCATGCCTTTGTAATAGATGCTACTGAAGCTAAAAAAATTGGCTTGAATGTCCGGTTAGCAAACAAAGAAGAAGACCAGGCGATCAAAAAATTACTGGTTTTTTATAATCAATTTATGAATGCTCAAGGTTTGACTAAACTTGTTGGCAACGAGTTTTTTCAAATTCATCAAAATTTAAGGAGGTGAACATATGAGAAATCTAGTCTGGATTAAAGATAATGGTTTGTGGTGTAATTTATTAAAACTGAATTTAAACCACTCCCATTTCGAAAACTTAAACGGAGTATATATAATTTGGCATGGTGGAAAACAACCCGCTACAGTAAGAATTGGTCAAGGGGTTATAAAAGATCGACTCAGTAATCATAGATCGGAACAAGAAATACTGGCGTTTAGTAATTTGGGTTTACTAGTAACTTGGGCACAAACAAATAAACAGGAATTAGACGGAATTGAAAGATACTTAGCAGAAAGCTTAAATCCTAAAGTTGGAGATCGATTTCCAACTGTTTATCCAATACAAGTAAACTTACCTTGGTGAAATTAAAAATAATTTATGGAAGAGGATCTAGTTAGAGAAAAAATTCTAGAAAGTCTTTACAAGCACCACAAATCTGCGAGAAGCAGAGCATCCCAAATGGTCGGCATACGTGACCTTGCTCGTTTAGTTAAACAACATCTACCCAAAATAAAAGAGAATGAAGTTGCAGCAAATGTTACTTTTTTGGTGCAGAATAGCTTAGTTGAGGAAGTTGCTGTCGAAAATTACTTTGCAAAGAAAAATTTTGGTGGTACTAAACCAACCTACAAATATAGACTTTCTCGCGATGGTCTAGGTTATTTCGAGCATGGATCAAAGTTTGACCATTCCAGTGTTTTTGCGGGAATAGGAGATATTTCAGGCAGTGGAAACTTTATTTTGATTGGGAATAACAATAGCGTCACGAGTCTTTCCAACGTAGCTTTTTCTGAGGGTCATAAGCTTGTTGAAGATTTGCGAAGGCGTGTAAACGCACTGGGCGAACTAGATGATGAGGAGAAAATTTCGATTCAGGGAGATCTCGAGACTATAAAAAGCCAACTTGCAAAAAGTAAACCAGATACGGGTATTCTTGCAAAAGCAAAAGATAACCTCAACTTTTTGGGTAATATAGCTGCGGTTGCTCCCTATTTAATGAAATTAGCTGAGTGGTTAACAAGCACTTTCAATATATGAAAACTAACTGGCCGGCGAAAAAACTAAGAGATCCTGAAATTTGCTCTCTAATCATGGGCCAGTCCCCACCGTCAAGTTCATATAACTCGAATGGAGATGGCCTACCTTTTTTCCAAGGCAAAAAGGATTTTGGGCAGCTTTACCCAACCCCATCCGTTTGGTGCAGTAACTCGGGGAAAATTGCTGAGCCGAACGATGTTTTAATCTCGGTTCGTGCTCCTGTTGGGCCAGTTAATTTATGTAAAGAAAAATCTGTAATAGGACGAGGTTTAGCAGCTTTGCGACCTAATAGTGCTAATTTGAATTATCAATTCCTATTTCTTTTTTTGAAATCCATAGAAAACAAGTGGGAAGGTTTTGGTGGTGCTGTTTTTGCTGCAATTACTAAAAAAGATTTGGGAGAATTTGAAATTCCTGTGCCGCCGATTGAGGAACAGAAAAGAATTGTCGCAAAGCTTGAAAAAATTCTCTCCAAAATCCAAGAAGCAAAAAATCTCCGTGAAGAAACCTTTGATGGAACGGAAACCTTTTTATCAAGCGCTTTTGATAAATGTCTCCCCAAAATGGGAAACCCAAAAAAATTGGGAGAAATTACAGAAATTACAGATTTTGTTGCCAATGGAAGTTTCGCATCACTAAAAGAAAATGTAAGATACAAAAAAACCGAGGATTTTGCGATTCTATTACGTTTAGTTGATAATTCAAGAAAATTTACAGGGAAATTTGTTTACATAGATGAAACCGCGTATAGCTTTCTCTCAAAATCTAAGTTAAAACCAGGAGATTTAATATTATCGAATGTTGGGGCTAACCTGGGAACTGTTTTTAAAGTACCGGATCTTAAAAAACCAATGAGTTTAGGACCAAATTCCGTTGTAATAAAAGCAAATCGGTATTTACAAAATTATTTATATTGTTGGTTTCGGTCTTCTCTAGGTAAAAAAGCTATTAGAAGTATCGTAACTGGAAGCGGCCAACCAAAATTCAACAAGACTGACTTAAAAACTTTAGATATACCTATTCCCTCTGTTTCAGAACAGGAAAAAATTGTTACGTATTTGGATGGTTTGAGCGGAAAGGTACAAAATCTCAAAAAACTTCAAGAAGAGCAACTTCTCGAACTCGAATCCCTCAAACAATCCGTCCTCCACCAAGCATTTCAAGGGAAGTTGGTATGAACCAAAAGCCCACCAAAGAACAACTCGTTGCTTTGCTTGACCAATATATTTTTGGATGGGCCTACAAAGATATTGAAAGAGCATCGGTTAAGGGAGAAGCTAAACTGGCCGGATTTATATTAGGTGCTTGTTTTATTGATACACTTGCCGGCTTTTATTTTGGAATAAATAGGAGTATGTCAAAAAATAATTCGGGGAAAAGGTTCACGACGTTTGTTAAAAAATATCTCAAAAGATACAATGCGGAAAAATTATGGGAGGATCTTCGCTGTGGCTTAGTCCATTCTTACGCTGAAGGCGGGACATATGTTTTTACCGATGCAAACAAAGCAGGATATCATTTTAACAAAATTAAGGACGGCCGAATTCTTCTCAATTTGGAAGACTTTTGTGCAGACTTAAGAGAAGCCTATCGGTTGTATCGAAATGACATCTTAATTAATGACAAAATCTATGCCAAAGCTCTTCGAAGGTTGGATATGGGTATTATGGCCCTCTCAAAAATTGATTAGGTCATAAACTCTACAGCCTCACGCTGGCTTGCCCTGAGTTTTACCGAAGGGAAGAAATTACTATAGTTGAAAGATCAGTAAATGAAAAATAGTTTAAATATTTTAGTTGACAACGCCACCAAACCCACTTCTAAAACTAATAAATATGGGGAATCT
>Ga0315273_10003855_pt1 | contig 18171 bp, 17 predicted proteins | sample YL17G02_0_MG_FD_205753 | JGI IMG/M metagenome (GOLD analysis project Ga0315273, IMG submission 205753) | Sediment microbial communities from Yellowstone Lake, YNP, Wyoming, USA - YL17G02_0 | ecosystem: Environmental > Aquatic > Freshwater > Lake > Sediment | place: USA: Wyoming | collected...
AGCCGTGCGTCACGGTCTTCGGTTCTGCACGCTTTCACGAAGGCCATCGCTACTACCAACTGGCGCGGGAGATCGGGTTCGCGCTGGGCAAAGCCGGGTTCGCCGTGATGACGGGCGGCGGCCCGGGGATCATGGAAGCGGCCAACCGCGGCGCGCGCGAAGCTGGCGGACTGAGCCTGGGCTGCAACATCCGCCTGCCGCGCGAGCAGAAGCCAAACGCCTACCTCGACCGCTTCATCCCCTTCGAGCACTTCTTCGTGCGCAAGGTGATGCTGGTGAAGTACTCGTGCGCGTTCGTGGTGATGCCGGGCGGATTCGGGACGCTCGACGAAGCGTTTGAACTTGCCACGCTGGTGCAGAACGGCAAGATCGAGCGCTTTCCGCTGATCGCGGTAGGCAGGGATTTCTGGGGCGAGCTGGAGCGGTTCCTCGATCAGACGCTGGTGGGCGAAGGCACTATCACGCGCGAGGAACTCGGGCTCCTGCGTCTCGCGGACACGGCAGAGGAAGTCGTTCGCATCGCGCGCGAAGCGCCCGGGACCTGACGGATAGACTCGGGGCCCGGCCAGAAGCCTGAGCCGAATGTCGTTCGCGGCGCCCTGCCCTCAAGCCGCCAGCAGATTTTCGAGCAAGCGCCAGCGCTCCAGTTTCTGCCCAAAACGCAGCGATGCATGCGCCGGACTCGTCGACGGCAGCAGGTGCAGCGGCAGCGACGACAGCGGTTCGGGCAGGACGGGCTGCACCCTGCGCCGGTAGAGCCGATGGGCCGTGCCGCCGTTGACACAGACGTGAACGATGCGGGGATGCCCGCGGAAGAAACGCTCGAAGTCGTTCGTGATGACCGTGTTCAGGTCGATCGACGTGTCGAGACTGCCGGGACGCGTAGCCGACTTGCACACGTCCCACAGCGCGACGCCGCTCGCGCGCAGGCGTTCGGCCCGCTCGGGGTAGGGAACGTCGAGTCCCGCATCGAACAGCTCACCCATGATCCGCCAGAACGCATTCTGCGGCTGCGCGTAGTACTGGTGCGCCGCGAGCGACGCCTGGCCGGGCAGCGAACCCAGGATCAGCACGCGCGCGCCTGGCGCAGCGATGGGCGGGAAGCCCCGGGACTTCGTCGTCAAGCCGCTTCGTCGCGCTGCGGTGTCTGCGGCTCCTCGGACTTGCGCGCGGCCAGGTCCTGCGCCGGATGCTCGTAGTCGTTCTTCTCCCAGTCCCGGTACTGCGGCGGGATCGGGTTCATCGAACCATCGGCGAGCCAGCCCAGGGTACCGTCCATGAACAGCCCGGCGACCTTGCGATAGGAACGGTTGTTGTTCGACTTCACGGCACGGAAGTTCGCCTCGATGCGCCGCCGTGCCTCACGGCAGAAGAGGTCCGCCAGCTCCTGCGGACTCTGGTCCGCCGGGTTCTCGCCGAGCAGGTGATCTGCGTACGACAGCGTGGTCGACATGACGAACAGGTCGACGCCGATGTCGACGAAGTTGCCGAGGATCAGTTGCTCCTTTTCGAGCTTCGGGCCGAACCGGGCCATGGTGGCGAACAGCCGCCGGGCAAGCAGCTTGCTGGTCTTGCCCGCGTAGGCGAGGTGTTTGCGGTTCACCTCGCTGAGGTGCCTGGCCTCCAAGTGATGACCGGTCTCGGGCATGAACAGCTTCGGCAGCCACGTGGAGTAGAACCCGGCTGCCTTCATCATGGCCTCGCCCTTGCTGAGCTTCTGGCCGGGCTTGGGCTGCAGGATCGGCATCACCAGCTTGAAATGCGTGTCGAGCGCCTCGCGTGCCATGATCAGGTGCATGACCTGCGACGAGCCCTCGAAGATGCGCCCGACCCGCATGTCGCGGATCGCCATCTCGACGCTGGTCGGTCGCTCGCCGCGCTCGTAGAGCGAAGTTGCCCGCTCGTAGCCGCGGCCACCGCGCACCTGCAGGTAGTCGTCGAGGATGCGGTAGAGCGTCTCGGAGCAGAAGTACTTGGCTGCCGCGGCCTCCAGCCGGATGTCGACATTCTTGTGATCCGCCAGCGCGCAGGTCAGGTACACCATGCTCTTCATGGCGAACAGGTGCGCGGCATAACTCGAGACCATCCTGGCGATGGCCTGGTGCTTGCCGACCGGCTGGCCCCACTGCTGCCGCGTGGTGATCCACCAACGGGCATCGTCGACGAAGGCCATGCCGACGCCGATGGCGGCCGCGGGCAGGCCCAGTCGGCCGACGTTGAGGGTCGCCAGCGCGATCTTCAGGCCCTCCCCGGGCTTGCCGATGATGTTTTCCGCGGGCACCCGGACGTTCTTGAACGTGACCGAGCCATTGGCGATGCCACGCAGGCCCATGAATGTGGAGCGCCGCACCCGCTCGACACCCGGCCACGCGGTCTCGACCACGAAGCACGAAATCTGCGGGATCATCTTGCCGTTCGGCAATTGCTTGTCCGGCGTACGTGCCAGCACGGCGAGCAGCGTCGTCTTGGGGTCCGTGACGTTCGTGCACCACTGCTTGTCACCGTTCAGGATGAACGCCTTGCCGTCCTCCGTGGGCGTGGCCACGGTGCTCATGCGCGCCGGGTCGGAGCCGACGTCGGGCTCGGTCAGCGCGAACGCGGAAATCTCCCCCCTCGCCAGTCGCGGCAGGTACTTGCGCTTCTGCTCCTCGGTACCGAACTCACGCAACGGTTGCGGCACGCCGATGCTCTGGTGCGCCGACAGGTACGTGACCGTGTTGGAACAATAGCTCCCGATCATGCCCAGCACGCGCGCGTAATTGGTAATCGAGAACCCGAGGCCGCCGTACTCCTGCGGGATCTTCATGCCGAAGAGCCCGATCGCAGCCATCGCATCGAGCGCCGCGGCGGGATACTCGCCTTGCTCGTCGATCTGGTAGGGATCGACGTGCCTCTCGAGTACCTCGCGCACTCTTACGAGGTAGTCGTCGCCGATTTTTCGGTCTTCCGGCGACTGCGCCGGGAACGGATGCACGAGATCCCAACGGAAGCTGCCCTTGAAGACCTCGGCCGTGAAACTGACGTTCTCCCACTCCGCCTGGCGTGCGTCCTCCGCCAGCTCCATTGCGACGTCTTTCGCCTTCATGTCCATGAGAATCTCCGAAACAGGGCTACCGGCCCCGACCCTGCGGTCGTGACTGCGTCAAATATCGGCCAATCAGAGGGCACCGGGTATTGCGGTTATGTGCAGCGCAGCTGCGGCGAGTCTCCAGGACGTCCAGCCAGACCATGCCAGATGGACGCTGACGTTCCGCCCCTGCTAGGGAGAATCGGTGAGGCTGCTGGATGGAACCCAGCCAACGCGATCCGTGCCGCCGAGGTCGCGGAACTCGACCTGCGAGTAGGCGTCCTGCGTCTTCAGCACCGGAACCCGGTCGCCCCGCTTGATCGTGCCGATGACGACGCCCTTCATGTACACGGACGTGTCGGCAAGGACCACCTTAATGGCACTATTGGCTCTAGAAGCGGCGGCGGCAGGCGCCGCCGCGGCAAGCCGTTCGTTGGCGATACCGAGGTTCTTGTGCGCTGCCTCGAAGTATCGTGGTGAGGCGCTGACCGCAGACTCGAAATACCGCTTTGCCTGCACGTTGTCGCCCCGCTCCATCGCCGCCTCGCCAAGCAGGTTGTATGCATTGGCTAGGTCGACCTCCTGCAGGAAACTCTCGAGCGCCTCGGCGTACCGGGCCTGCCGCGCCTGCACCCTGCCGAGGTTCGTCCACGCGCCATCGCGCGCGCCGAGCCGGATGGCTTCCTTCAGGTCGGCCTCGGCAGCCGCCAGGTCCCCCGCCAGGAACCGCGAGTAACCGCGGTTGTTCATCACCGGGGCGGCCTTAGGCTCGAGCGCGAGCGCGCGGTCGTAGTGGGCGATCGCGGCGGCGAAATCCTTGCGCCGGTCGGCGACGATGCCGAGGCCGTTCTCCGAGCGCCAGCGGTTCGGCTCCAGCGCAATGGCGCGGTCGAAGAGCGCGCGCGCTTCGTCGTTGCGGGCCCCCTGCAGGTACAGTTGGCCGAGCCGCTCGCACGCGGCGGCGTTGTTTGGATCGCGCTCGAGCGCCAGTTCGTAAGCCTTCTGCGCCAGCGCCCGGTTACCGAGTTGCTCGTGGATCGTGCCGATCTTCAACAGTGGCGCGGGGGCAGTGGCGTCGAAAGCCAGCGCCTGCACGTAGAGGTAGACCGCGAGGTCGAGCTTGCCCTGGCGCCAGGCTTCGTCGCCGCGCTGGATCCCCTCCGCGGCCGAAGCGACCGGGAATTCCGTGGCATGCACCACCGCGGGCTGACCGGCGTAGAGCTGGCTGGCGGTACTCTTGTCGTCTGGCGAAGGCTGCTTCGCCGCGTCATCGGCCGACTGGGTAGCGCAGCCCGCCAGCAGCAGCACCAGCAGCGCCGTGGACAACCAGACCCGGGGCCTGGCGTCAGTGCTGCCCACTTGGATCGGCACGCCGGTCACGCGCGCCCGCTCACTGTCCGACTTTTTCTCCGAGATAGCGGAATACATCGATGATGCGAATGACTGCCGGCCCGATTGCGACGACGAAGAAGGACGGGAACAGGCAGAATACCAGTGGGAAGACCAGCTTGGTGCCGATCTTCGCCGCGAGTTCCTCGGCGCGCTGCATGCGCTTGTCCCGGAACTCCTCCGCATAGACCCGCAGCGTCTCACCGATGCTCGTGCCGAACTTCAGGGTCTGGACCAGCAGGCTCACCAGGCCGCGGATGTCCTCCAGGCCCGTGCGCGCCGCCAAGCCCTTGAGGGCGATCTCCCGTTCCACGCCGGCCCGCATCTCGGCGGTCACCTGCGCGAACTCGGCACCGAGTTCGGGGTGGCTGAAACGAAGTTCCTCCGCGACGCGCTGGATGCCGGCGGTGAGGCCAAGGCCTGCCTCGACGCAGACCACGAGCATGTCGAGCGCGTCCGGGAAACCGTCACGCAGCCGCTTCTGCCGCCGCTCCACCGTGTGATCGAGCACGTAGTTGGGCAGCATCAGTCCGACGAACGCTGCCAGCATCGCGACGAACACCAGTCTCGTCGCCGACCACTGCGGCAACCATGCCGACGACATGACCACGACGAGCAGGAAGACCAGGGCCAGACCGGTCTTCGTGGCATAGAACAGGGGCAATGCATTTGGCGAGCGAAAACCCGCGAACATCAACCGCCGCTCCACCCGTCCGCGCTCACCTTCCTTCGAGGGCAGCAGGAACCGGTTGACGGGCTCCATCGCCTTCAGGATGCGGTTCGCCAGCCGACCGCCGGCCTGGGTGCCGCCGGCCATCCTGCCCAGGCGACGGCGCACGGGATCGGTTGCGGCCAGCACCAGGAACGACACACCGAGCGCGAACAGGAAGGCGGTCGCTCCCGTCGTCAGCAGGAACAGCACGTACTCCGGGTTGGTGCCCACGCTCAGCGACCGGAAGAAGGCGAGTAATGTATCCATGGCATCAGAGGTCGATACGGATGATCCTGCGCATCCAGAGGATGCCCACGACCATCATTACGCCGGCGAACACGACCATCTTCTGCCCGGTCGGGTGCACCAGCAACGGCGGCAGGTACTTCGGCGACGTCACCCAGATCACGCCGAACAGGATGATCGGCACCAGCGCAAGAATCCACGCGGATAGGCGGCCCTCGGCGGACAGCGTGCGCACCCTGCGCCCGAACCGGAACCTGCTGCGGATCACCTGCGAGATCCGCTCGAAAATCTCCGCGAGGTTGCCACCGGTCTCTTTCTGGATGAGCACGGCCGTCACGACCGCCATCAGGCTCGTGCTCGGCACGCGGAGCAACATCCCGAGGAGTGCCCGCCGCACGTCGTTGCCGTAGTTCACGTCGGCGAAGGTCAGCTCGAACTCGCGCGCGATCGGCGCGTCCATGTCGTCGGCGACGAGCTTGAGGCAGGCGTTGAACGGGTGTCCCGCACGGAGCGCCCGCTTCATCACGTCGACCGCGTCCGGCAGTTGCTCCTCGAACTTCTCGAGCCGGGCCCGACGTTCGCGGAAGATGACCACGAAGGGAGCGGCGCCGCCCGCGATGAACGCCAGCAGTGCAAGCGCCGGGTTCCCGAACACGATCAGCACGGCCGCGAATGCCGCAACGGCGATCAGTGCGGCCAGCGCCACGAGACGGTGCGCCATCATCGACCGGCCCGCTTGCTCGATGACGCGGCCGAGCGCTTCCATGACCGGCGTGTCCTCGAGGCGTCGCGCCAGCGGCGACAGGTCACGCAGGTACTTCTGACGCAGCAACGAGGCAACCTGGCTCTGCCCATCGAACGCGTCGATCTCGCGCAGCTTGCGCCGCAGCAGCTTGCGCGTCCGCGCGTCCGAGCCGAAGGCCGGAACGATCAACACCTGCGACAGCAGGAACACCGCTCCCCCGAGCAGCGCCAGAAACAGGACGACTCCGCCGGTCATGCGCCTCTCCTACCGCTTCGCCGTGTCGGCCGAGAACAACTCGACCGGGAGATCGATGCCGCGACGCGCCAGGCGCCGCTGGAAACCGGGCACCACCCCGGTCGCCCTGAGCTGGCCGAGCACGTTGCCCTCCTTGTCCACGCCAGTGCGCTCGAAGGTGAAAATCTCGGACATGGTGATCACGTCGCCCTCCATGCCATTGACCTCCTGCACGCTGATGATGCGGCGTCGGCCGTCCTCGTCACGGGCGATCTGCACCACCACGTTGATCGCGGAAGCCATCTGCGCGCGCAGTGCCCTCATCGGAAACGTGATCCCGGTCATCGACACCATGGTCTCGATGCGGCCGAGGGCGTCGCGGGGCGAGTTGGCATGCACGGTGGTGAGCGAGCCGTCGTGCCCGGTGTTCATGGCCTGCAGCATGTCGAGTGCCTCGGCGCCGCGCACTTCGCCGACGATGATCCGGTCCGGCCGCATGCGCAGGGCATTGCGCACCAGGTCGCGTTGCGCGACCTCGCCCTTGCCCTCGATGTTCGGCGGGCGCGTCTCGAGCCGGACCACGTGCGGCTGCTGCAACTGCAGTTCCGCCGAGTCCTCGATCGTGACGACGCGCTCCGTGACCGGCACGAATCCCGACAGGATGTTCAACAGCGTCGTCTTGCCGGCGCCGGTTCCTCCGGAGATCACGACGTTGAGCCGCCCGTGCACGACCCCGTTGAGCACCCGCGCCACCGGCTCGTTGAGCGTGCCGAGCCGGATCAGGTCGTCAACCTTGAGCAACTCGACGGCGAAGCGCCGGATCGAGAGCGTCGGGCCGTCGAGCGCCAGCGGCGGAATGATGACGTTGACGCGGGAACCGTCCTTCAAGCGCGCGTCCACCATGGGCGAGGACTCGTCGACGCGGCGCCCGACCGCCGAGACGATGCGGTCGATGACGTTCATCAGGTGTGCATCGTCGTTGAAGCGCACCTCCGTCAGCTCGAGCTTGCCGCGCCGCTCGATATAGACCTGGTCATGCCCGTTGACGAGGATGTCGGAGATCGTCGGGTCGGCGAGCAACGGCTCGAGCGGCCCGTGGCCCATGACCTCGTCCTCGATGCGCCGCGTCACGAACTGTCGCTGCGCCAGGCTCAGGGGTGCCGACTCCTCGAGCAGCAGCCGGTTGGTGATCTCGCGAATCTGGGTGCGTGCAGCCGCTTCCTCGAGCGAGCCGAGCAACGAGAGATCGAGCACCTTCAGCAGGCGTTCGTAGATCCGCTGCTTCCATTCACGTTCCGTCGGGCTCAGCTGCCGGGCCTGCTCGGCCTCGCTCGCCAGGGCCGAGCCGGCCGCAGCCACCTGCTTTTCCTTGAACAGTCGCGACATGCGTCAATCTCCCGAGAACATGGGCAGCGCCCGCCGCAGCAGACTCGTGCGCTCGGGGCGCGGCGCGCCGGAGACTTCACGCTGCAGCTCGATGATCGCCTTCGCGACGGGCGAGGACCGGTCGAGTTCGAGCACCGGCGCGCCCCCGTCGATGCTCGCCAGCACGGTCTGGTACTGGTTCGGGAACACGGCGACCCGCTCGCGCGCGAGCGTGCGCCGGATATCCTCAAGGCCCACGGTCGAGCGTTTGAGGTGCCGATTCACCACGACCAGGATGCGGTCGTCCACGATCCCGATCTCGCCATGCAGCACGCGCAGCAACCTGGCCGCCTGCTTCAGCTGCACCACCGACTGCTGCACGACCAGCACGACGGTCCTGGCCATGCCCAGCGTCGTGAGCCCCAGGTCGTCGATCCCGTGCGAAGCGTCGACGACGACGTGACGATAGCTCGCGGAGACCACTTCCATCAGCGCGGCGAAACGCTTCGCGTCGAAGTTCTTCATGACGACGACCGACTTGCTCGGCGCACCCATCAGGTGCAGCCCGCTGCGATGCTTCGTGACGTAGCCCGGGAGCGCGTGCTCGTCGAGGAACTCGACTTCCGCCATGGCCTGCAGCAGGCCGCGCTCGGGGACCAGGTCGAGGAAGCTGGCAAGCGGCGCCGCATTGAAGTCGAGGTCCATGAGCAGCGTCGGTGCGTCGGTCTCGGTTGCCAGCGCGTGCGCCAGGTTGCAGGCGACAAATGACGTCCCGACGCCACCCGCTGCGCCGAGGACGACGGTCACTTCCGCCTTCGCAGCCGGCGCCGAGCCGCGACGCGGTTCGTCGCGCAGGCGCTGCAGGGCGGCGACCAGCTCGGCAGAATTGACCGGCTCCACCAGGAAGTCGCGCGCGCCGCTGCGCACTGCGAGCCGCATGGCCTCGGGGCTCCCGGCCGGCCCGACGACGATCAGGGGTGGCCTTGAATCCGGGTTGGTGTCGGAAAGCGCGGCGAGTTCCGCCAGGCTCTCGGCGTCGAACCGCAGCACCAGGACGTCCGGCACCGGCTGCAGGCCGAACAGCGGGTCCGTGTGCCCGTTGCTGATCAGGCGGGTCGAAAATGCCACGTCCCTGGCGCCGGCGAGTCCCGCGCTCAGCGCACTGAGCGCCTCCGGTGAGCGGCTGGCGAGGAGGACTCTGAGTTTCTGGGCCATCGTATCTGTTCACCTTCTCAGCAGGCCGGCGCCGCACCGAACTTGGGCACGCCGAGGCTCTCGCGAGGCAATGTCGACGAGAACTCGGGAGCCGTGAAGACCGGGGCGATGAACGGGATCGCGATCCCGAACGAGTAGCCCACGATCCTCACGCGCACGTAGCGGATCGACGAATAGTCGCCTCCGGATGGGTCGCCGAGCGGCGCACCGTTCTGGTCGAGGTACTCCGTGAGGACGTTCGACGTGGAGAGGTCCGGCAGCGTCACGAACACGGCCGCATCTGCGATCGCCGCGTTGCCGACGTCACACACGGCGGCCACGCGCGCGGCGCGCCGCACGCCTTCGTCAAGGACGCTGAGAGTGAAAATGATGCGGCCGAACTCGATGACCGCGAACAGGAGCGTGATGACGACCGCCCCGACGATCGCGAATTCCACTGTCGTCGTACCGCGCTGCTGGCGTCCGTGCATGGCATCCTCAGGAAATGGCCCGCATCGTGACCGCGATGTGCATATTGAACGTCAGCGGCACCGAGCCGCCGCTGCTACCGAAGGACGACAAGGTCGAGCCCAGCATCGGCTGGTACGGATACGTCGCGGCCACCCGGATATTGTCGTTTCCGGCATTGATCACTGTCACCTGGCCGGGCTGGTAATTCGGCAGCCTGGCATTGCCGCTGCCGGCGATGTTGCCGTAGACCGCCAGGTTCCTGGCCTGCGTGATCACGGTGCCGGAGAGGCTGACGACGCCCGTCGTGCCATTGATCGAATGTTCCGAGACGAAGCGGGCGCTGTTGCGGACCGAATGCGCGAGCGTCGTGTACTGGACGAACGCGCGACCGAACTCGACGCTGGCGAACAGCAGGAACAGGACGAACGGCGCCGTGACCACGAACTCCACCGCCGCGATTCCGCGCGACCGGCGCGGGCCCCGGACCGTTCGCCGTGATGCCGGATGCGTGGTCATGAGTCGGGGCTCGCCGGATCGTTGTGCAACACGATCTTGTAGATGCCAGGCCCGCTCACCGGCCCCGGGTCCGGGCCGGGCGTGCCGCCGGCAGCGCACTGTTCGATGTATTCACCGAACACGAAATTGTCGTTGCCCCGCTGGATGGCCTTCTGCAGCAGGAAGAAGCAGGCGAGCCCGGCGACGGGCATCGTGCCTTGCCCGTTCACCATCGTAGTGCAGTCGACGATCGGCACGGCCACGACCCGCCGCTTCGCCTTGCCCGACGCATTGGTGAAATTACCTGCCGCCATGTCGGCCTGGTAGTTGTCATAGGAGTAACTGAGCTGGTTGATGCTGGTGACCGGCGTGCCGCCGCCTCTGCCGCCACCCCGCAGGATGACCGTGATGCCATTGGATGCCACGTCCAGCCCTGGGCTCGGCTCCGTCGTGATCTTGTCTGGCGGGTAGTCGGTCGAATTCATCCCGCCGCCCTGGTACTCGCCGAACCGCGTGTTGAGACCCTGGGTCGTCGGCCCTACGTTGTTGCCAGGCTTCGTCGTGACGGTACCGTCCGGATCGATGCAGCCGTCGTAACCTCCCGCAATATTCTGGCGGACGATATTCGCGCCCGATCCGCCCAGCTGGATGAGCTGGAAGTTGCCCGGACCCACTCCGGAAGGCGCGTTGGAGGCGAGCTTCAACAGCGTGACGTTGTCGCCGGTGTATCCCCAGTCGCCTGCCGCGCCCGCGGCCATGTCGGCGCACACCATCATCGGCACTAGGTCGCACGCCTCGCCTGGCCCTATTGGCGCGCTCGGCCCCGCGACTGCCGTGGCCGCGGTGGAAAGCTGGTCGACCCCGACGAGCGCGGTAAAGGCGGTCCACATGTTGAAGTTGTCGGCGAACACGCGAACGTAGTTGGCCGGCGCGCTTCCTGGCGCAAATGGACTCAGGGTGTTGGAGTACTGCACCGTGACGTCCGCGCCGCTCAGCACGCGGCTCAGTTCGGGCTGGTTGGCCGCGTTCAGGTCGAACACGCTGCGGGCTGCCACGGACGCCTGCGCCTGCGATCCGGTCTTGTCCAGCACCTTGGCGGCGGCGAGCGCCGCCGCGTCGACGGTGTTCTGGAGCCGCGACTTGTTCAGGGCCAGGTGACCCGTCTCGAGCGCGAGGCCGACCATGGCGAGCAGGGCAAGGAGGCCCACGGTCACCAGGACGGCGGTAATCCCGCGCTGCTGGCGTCGCGTGCCGCGCATGGTCAGTTGCTCCCCTGGCCGCCCACCAGGATCTCGATGGGCTGCTTGACCTCCTCAGGCTTCGCAACGCTCTTGCGCATCGCATCCACCACGTTATTCGCGTAATCCGGCTCGACGCCGGTCACCGGCGCGCCGCTCGGATTCGACAGCGTGGCCGGATCGGCGGTCTGCGCCTTGATGAGCGAAGCTACCGAGTTCCCGAAGTCGGCTGCGGTGCCGCCCGGTGCGGTCGAGGTCGGAGTGCTGGAGCATGCGGCGAGGGCGCCGATGGCGGCCAACGCGATGATTCTCTTGCTTGTCATGGTGAAGTCCCCTTCATTTCACTTGATGGCCGCCGGACGCGCTCGCGGTGCCTTCGGTACGGCCCCAGAGGTAGAAATCTGCATCGCTCGGCTCGATGAACTTGTCCGTGGGCAGCGTGACGCTGCCCGGCGCGACCGGCCTGGCGAGGTGCGGCGTCACGAGAATGACCAACTCGGTCTGTCCCTTCCGGTACTGGTTGCTGCGGAACAGAGTACCAAGCACCGGCACCGAGCCCAGGCCAGGGAACTTGGTCACCGACTCGCGCAGGTTGTCATCAAGCAGCCCCGCCAGTCCCATGGATTGTCCGTCGCCGAGCTCGACCGTCGCGCTTGCGCTCCGCTGCCTGAGGGATGGCACGAAAGTCCGCAGCGACGAGTTCTCATTTTCGAGGATCAGGCTGCTCGTGTCGGTGATCTCGCTGACGCTGACGTTGACCTTCAGGTTGATGCGCCCATCGGACAGGACGACCGGCAGGAACTTCAGTCCCACGCCGAATTGCTTGAATTCGATCGTCGTCCCACCGTTATTGCCCTGGGGGACGGGAATGGGGAACTCACCGCCGGACAGGAACTCGGCCTCCTGGCCGGTCAACGTAGTCAGCGTAGGCTCGGCAAGGATCTTGGCCAGGCCATTTTCCTTGGCCGCATCCAGCGCCATGTTGAACCTGAAGTTCTCGCTCACGAAGGTACCAAAGAAGCCCTGGCTGACGATCCGCATCGGATTGGGCAGGAACTCGCCGACGGCGTTCATGACACCGCCGCCGTTGGTACCCCCAATGGTACCGTCCCCGCCGATATAGAGCGCGTTGAAGTTTGCGTTCAGCCGCTTGAGTTCCGTACGCGCGATCTCGGCGACCTTCACCTCCAGCATGACCTGCTGCGAGCCGCCGACCTCGATCAGGTTGATGACGCTGCCGACCGCCTTGTCCGGGCGCCTGGACGCAGACTCCTGCTCGAACTGCTGTGCCTGCTTCGCCGTCTGGATCTGCGCCAGGTATCCCTCGGCGATGCGCACCGCCGCATTCATGGCGAGGACGTTCGAGGCGCGGCCCTTGAGGATGATGGAGCGCTGCGCCGAATAAACTTCGATCGCCTCGCCGGGCATCATCTGGTGCAGTTTCGTCTTCAGGCCGTCGAGGTCGTGCACCACCTCGAGGTTGATCGAGCCGATCAGCCGGTTGTCGCGGCCCCAGAACATCACGTTGGTGGTGCCGATGTCCTTGGCGAGCACGTACATCTGCGTTGGGCCGATCACGACGATATCCGCGATGTCCGGGTTGCCGACCGCGACGCGCGACGTCGGCAGGTCCACGACGACGACCCGCGACTTGAACAGCGGCATCGACATGTCGATCGAGGCCCCGGTCGGCAGCGTTTCGAACGCTGCAGACTGGGCGTGTACCGGCCTCGTCGCGCCTGCCGAGGCCAGCAGCACGACGAGTGTCGCGACGAACATCCTGGTTGAGGAAAGCATCGTTGTCGTTCTCATTACCCTGCCCCCGAGTTTTTACGTCCGTACCACCGAGCGGCCCCGCTAGCGGCCGGTCTTCGGAATCTCCTTGCCCACATCGGTCCCGCGAATGACGGTGACGCCCGGCGCCGGCGGTGGCGGCCCGGTCTTCACGCGCGGCTTCGCGGCCACCACCGGCGGCGGCGCCTTCTGCGTCACCTTGTCGTCGAGCGGATTGCGCAGCGCGAGCTGGATCGCGCCCCGCTGCTCCGCGAGGATGAGCTTCTCCGCATCCGCTGGCGTGACCTCGAGCGTGACCGCGCGCACCACGACCGGTTCGTTCTTATCGCTGGAGGCCGTCTGGTCGACAGCCAGCACCTTCACGTTCTGGACCACGGTTTCCGAGAACATGTCCTGCCCGTCCCGGTACGCTGCGACGACGTCGACGCGATTGCCCGGGAGCAGGAAGCCGGCGACGCCGACGACGTCGTTGACGCGCACGCTGACCGCGCGCATGTTTTCCCCGACGACCGCCGACAGGGTGCTGCCCCCGCCCTGATCGGCGAAGCGCTTGGCGAGCAGCATCTCGCCCTTCATGATCTCGGACAGCGCAATCTTGCCTTCGACCTGGGCCGCTGCGCGGAACGCACCATCAGGCGCCGTGTCCTTCAGCATCTGGATCACCTCGACGTGACGCGCTTCGATCTTGGTGCCCATGGGAATGTCGATCGCCGCCGTAGCCACGGTAATCGTGCCGGGGCCGCCTTCGGTTGACGCCGTCTGCGCAATCAGCCAGCGATTGGCGACCCACGCGGCGGCCACCGCCAGCAGCAGCGAAATGACGATCAGTACCGGACCTCTACGACTGAACATTCCCACTACCCCCGTTGGAATCCGCGTGCTTGAACTCGTTGGCTCCCTGGTGCAGGAAGTAGCTGTCCCAGGCCCAGCGCAGCGATCTCTCGTCGAGTTCGCCTCCCCCCAGGTACGCGATGCGGTCGAGCGCCATGCCGAGCAGGTCGCGCGGATGGCAGGGCAACAGCGGCATCTGGCTCTTGCCGTGCAGTTCCGTGATGGCGAAGTCCACGAGCGCCGGGTCGAAGGCGATGGAACGCTCCGCGCAGACGCCCTGCCAGATCTGCCGGTACTGGCGCGGCATGATCGGCGTGAACTCGATCTTGTAGCCGAGGCGCCGCAGGAAAGCCTCGTCGGCGATGTCCTCGGGCCGCAGGTTGGTCGAGAACACCAGCACGAGGTCGAAGGGCACCTCGAAGTGATGTCCCTTGCCGGTCGTGAGCGAGTCCCGCCGTACGTCCATCGGGACGATCCAGCGGTTGAACAGCACGGCGGGCGCGATGCGCTGCCGGCCAAGATCGTCGATCAGCAGGAAGCCGTTGTTCGCCTTGAGCTGGATCGGCGCCGCGTAGGTGCGGGTCGCGCTCTCGCACTGCACCTCGAGCATGTCCGCTGCAAGTTCGCCGCCGGTGAGCACGATTGGCCGTTCGCATGGCACATAGCGCGGATCGAAGCCCTGGTCCAGCAGCGTGCGCGCCGGCGGGTTCAGGAACGCCATTTGCTCGTGGCACAACGGGTCGAAGACCTCGATGACCGTCTCGTGGACCGCAATCGCGTGCGGGACGAGCACGAGACCGCTCAGCGCGTCGGCGAGCCGCCTGGCGGTGTAGGTCTTGCCGGTGCCGGCGCGCCCATAGAGAAACATCGCACGGCGCGAGTTCAGCGCCGGACCGAGCCGCTCGAGCAGGTCGTCGGCAATGACAAACCCGCTGAAGGCGTCGCGCACGGCCTGCCGCGTGACGAACTGCGCATGCACCGATTGCTTCTGGACCAGCGCCACGTAGTCGGAGAGCGTGACCGGCGCAGGCCCGATGTAACCGCCGCGGTTCAGCGCGTCCGCCGCCTCGAGCCGGCCGCGATCGGTCAGCCCGTAGCGGAGTTCGGCATCGAGCCCCAGCCGCGACCGCACCTCGACACGGCCTTCGGCGCGCATGAACTGCAGGACCTGGTCGACGATCGGCCCGGCCAGCGCCAGCCGATCGATGAGCTGGCTGGTCGCAAGCACGCCGGCGTTCGCCAGGTGCTTGCCGAGCAGGTCTGCAAGGAACGTAAGCGACAGCCCCGTCTGCTCCAGGCTGGTCGGCCGCGGCGAGAGCCGCGCAAGTCGCTGCAGCTCCGGCGCAACCGGGCCCGGATATTCTTCTGCGGACGCTGCTGGGGAATTGTTCGCGAGGGTGTTCATGCGACGGGCATCCGGCTCATCCCATGCCCAGCGCGTCGAGGATTGCATCGAACGTGCCGCCCAGCCAGAGCGTGGCGCAGGCGCCGATCCCGATCGCGACGGCGTAGGGAAAACGTTCCTTGCGGATACTCGATAGCGTGGCGAGCGACGCCCCGGCGGCAGCGCCGTTCCCGGCCGGCGACCCCGGCAGTACGGTCTTGGAGTCGACGAGCCGCCACACGACGATGGCCACCGCCAGGACGGCCCCGGCAACCAGGGTCAGCGCCGCGGCAAGGAACGCGTCGACCGGCCCCAGGAAAGCGCCTACGGCACCCATCAGCTTGACGTCACCCGCCCCCATGCCCTTGCCGAGATACAGCGGCAACAGGCACACCAAGCCCACGCCCGCGCCCGCGAGCGCGAGCAGGAATCCGTTGAGCCCGCCGAACACCGATTGCACCAGCAGGCCGGCCGCGAGGGCGCTGGCAGTCAGTGAGTTCCGAATCCGATGCCCGATCAGGTCCTGTCGTACGGCGCACGCAACGACGAGCACGACCGCCAGTGCGGTGATGACGTCGGCCATGTGCGGACCCAGTGCAAGCACGAGATGCCTCCGGTTGCGACCAGGTGGGGCGGCGGACGCCGCCACCACCTGACGGCATGCATCAATTGATGACGATGGCGCTGACCGCCACGTAGATCGCATTGATAACGCGGAAGACTTCGTCTCCCAGAAGCCCAAACGCGCCGATGACGCCAGCGCCAACCAGCCCGCCCGCGATCGCGTATTCGACCGTGGTCAGGCCTTCTTCGTCGCGAAGGAATGCCAATACTTTCTCTTTGATGCTCATTGAGGGATCCCTCTTTCGGTCAATCTAGATTGGTCTCGAACCAGGGTGCTTCCATTGTTCTTCATCGCGGCCACACCCCACCAAGCCGCGGTGTCTAGCCATTTTTTTTACTGGCAGACTTAGTCTGTACCGTTGATCCAGACGCGCTAGGAGAGTGTTGCGCCTGGGCGCAGAGATGATTCGCGGCTGGAGCGCGACCGCTGCGCGCCGTGCGAACGTCCGGAAACCGCTGAATTCTGTGACGGCCCGCACGATAATCACGCGTAATACCTGAAATTTCTTTAGTAACTTAAATAGAATTTTGGAATATGTTCAATACGGGCTTATTCGCGCGACACGCCGCGCAAACTGACCGAGGCAATTATTTTGCGCAGAGGCGATGATTCTGCATCGCTGCCGCCGGTGAGTTGTACTTCCGGCGTGCGTGCCGGGAACTTCGGGGGACAGAAAGACACGTGGGATCAACGCTGAAGCCGCTATTGCTCTGGTTCGACTGCACGACGGACGCGCAGGATGCAGAACTGCGCGTCCAGTGCGCGCGCGTCTTCGAGGTCGCACACATCACGCGCCTCGAGCAGGCTCCGGACGACATCGAGCGGCTCAAGCCGAGTGTCCTGTGCTTCGATTTCGACCAGCCGGACCAGAACCGCCTACGGGCGATGCAGGCCATCAAGAAGGCGTACCCGAAGTTGCCGATCCTGATGCTCACCGTGGGCCACTCGGAGTCGCTCGCTGTCTGGGCGTTCCGCGCTCGCATGTGGAACTACCTCGTCAAGCCCGTGTCGCGGACTGAGTTGGCCGAGAACCTCAGCGCCCTCGCCAGGATCGGCAATCGCGCGTCACCCCCGCGCGTCGCACAGTTGCTCGAGGCGATCCTGCCGGACGACCTGCCGGTGCAGCCGGTCGAATCGAAAGTCGCGCAGCTGCAGCCGGCGCTGCACTACGTCAGGCAGCACTATCACGACAAGATCTCGGCCGTCGTCGCCGCGGAGCATTGCGGCGTGACGCGATTCGAGTTCAGCAGGAAATTCCATGCCGCATTCGGCCTTACCTTCCGCGAGTACCTGTCGCGCGTGCGGATTACGGAGGCGCGCCGCCTGCTGGCCGAGGGCAGGCTTTCGATCACCGAGGTCGCCTACGCAGTGGGCTTCAGCGACGGCTCCCACTTCGCCCACATGTTCAAGCGCTACACGCGAGTGTTGCCGTCGCGGTACCAACCGACCGACCAGCGCACGGCGGACCGCCGTCGTAGCCAGCAGGCCTGACGGGCGTTCCCTTGCTGGGCCCCGGTGCAGTGTCGGCGCTTTTCGCGCCTACACTCGCTCTATCACCGTCGTGATGCCCTGGCCGAGGCCGATGCACATCGTGGAGATGCCGAGCGTCGCGCCCTTCTGTTCCATGACGTTGACCAGCGCCGTAGTGATGCGCGCTCCCGAACAGCCCAGCGGGTGACCGAGGGCGATGGCGCCGCCGTTCAGGTTCACCTTGTCTTCGAAGGTGTCCATCAGGCCGAGGTCCTTGATGACGGGCAACGACTGCGCCGCAAAGGCCTCGTTGAGTTCGGCGATCTGGATGTCTTCCATCTTCAGGCCGGCGCGCTGCAGCGCCTTCTTCGTCGCCGGCACCGGGCCGTATCCCATGATGGCCGGATCGCAGCCTGCGACAGCCATCGCGCGGATCTTCGCGCGCGGCTTGAGGCCGAGCGCCTTGGCACGCTCGTAGCTCATCACCAGCATCGCAGAGGCGCCGTCCGAAATCGCGGATGACGAACCCGCGGTGACGGTGCCGCCTTTCGGATCGAACGCGGGCGGCAGCGCGGCCAGCGCTTCCACGGTCGTCTCGGGCCGGATCACTTCGTCGATCTCGCACAGCACCCGGGCGCCCATCGCATCGTGGCCCTCGATGCCCACGATCTCATTCTTGAAGCGGCCGGTCTGGGTCGCTTCCCAGGCCTTGGCGTGCGACCGCGCGGCGAACTTGTCCTGCATTTCGCGCGTGATGCCGTGCATGCGGCCCAGCATCTCGGCAGTCAGGCCCATCATGTTCGACGCCTTGGCGTACTGGGTCGAGGCAGCCGGGTTCAGGTCGATGCCATGCATCATGTTGACGTGGCCCATGTGTTCCACGCCGCCGATCACGAACACGTCGCCCTGGC
>Ga0315273_10003856_pt1 | contig 18170 bp, 31 predicted proteins | sample YL17G02_0_MG_FD_205753 | JGI IMG/M metagenome (GOLD analysis project Ga0315273, IMG submission 205753) | Sediment microbial communities from Yellowstone Lake, YNP, Wyoming, USA - YL17G02_0 | ecosystem: Environmental > Aquatic > Freshwater > Lake > Sediment | place: USA: Wyoming | collected...
TTGGAACAGGCCAAGTGCGTTGAGAATGGCGACGTGTTCGGCGTGCCGGGAGCGACGGAGTGAGGCTGATCTACACGGCCGGTCCCTATCGGGCCGATAGCTGGCATGGCGTCTTTGAGAACATTCTCAGGGCTTGGTCGGCCGCGAGGGATCTTTGGCTCAAGGGCTGGGCGGTGATATGTCCGCACGCGAACAGCATCCTCATGGACGGCCCGGATATCCCGGCCAAGATGTTTATCGACGGCGACCTCGAGATAATCAGCCGATGCGATGCGGTCTGTATGCTTCCGGGCTGGGAGAAATCGGAAGGTGCTCAAATCGAATATGGGTTGGCGCTTGAATTAGAAATGCCAATTTATTTCGGGGTTGAGCAGGTGCCGAATGCCTAAGACGCACCCTCAAATCAGTCACTATGGAACGGGGTCGATCCAGCCCATCGACTTCATCGAATCGACGTTCACGCCCGATGAATATCGCGGGCACCTGAAGGCGTGCATCATCAAGTACTTGTGCAGATATCAGCATAAGGGGACGCCGCTCGATGACTTGCAGAAGGCCCGCGTTTACCTCGATTGGCTCATTGAGCATGAGGAGAAAGGAACAGCATGAAGGAATCTATCGCATTCACCAAAACGCAATCGCGCCTCTTGAACGAACTCAAGCGCCAGTACGAGCAGGCTTGGTTCCAACAGCTCAATGCCACGCTGGACGTGATCTATGAGGAGCTTGGCCTGACCGAGAAGGCCAAGGATGGAAAGCATCGCCTCACGCTTCAACCGGGATTCGTCGGGGTCGACGTACAGAATACTGAGCCGAAGCCGGAGATCCCGGGCAACAAGGAATAGCATGGCCGACCTCCCCACGAACGGCAACGGGCGCAAGGCGATGAACCGCAGGGCGAAGTTCACGGCGGTCGCCTTGGTTCTCGTTACCGTTGCATTCTACATCTGCCTATTCAAAGGCGCGGATATCAACTGGTTCATCGAGTACGGCAAGTACGTCATGCTCTGTCTGTTATTCGTAGTCACCGGGATTACGGCTACGGATGCGATTATGAAGTGGCGTGGCAACGGAGGGGCGAAGCCATGAAAGGTCAAGCACGAAGTCCAGAAACCCGGCGCAAGATAAGTCAAGCGTTGAGGGGCCGCGTGTTTAGTCCGGAATGGCATCGCAAATTATGTGAGGCAAGGCAACTACACAGACTTATCCTAGAAGAAAAAATCGGACGTTTTTTGTCCCGATACGAAATTGCGCATCATATCGATTTTGATAAATCCAACATTGCCCCAGACAACCTAACCCCGATGGCCCTTGGAGAACACCTTCACTATCACCGCAACATGAATCACCTGGCCGAGCATTGGCTTGGGGGATGACGATGAAGATAAAACTAATTTATTTTGTTGTATTGGGCCTCGCTCTGGCCTTGACCATCAGCGTATGCGACGGCCTGCGCTACAAGGATAAGACATCCGTCCGCATCGGGAATCTTGAACAAGCGCTTACTCAGGAAAGGCTAAACGTGGCCGAGAAGGACAAAATCATCATCACTTCTCAACAAGTGATAGCGGCCAAGACCAAGGAGATCGCGGACATCATCGCACAATCGGGCCAGCCGTCGCCATCCGAGGTCGCAAAGGACGCGACCATCGCCGACCTGAAAAAGAAGAATGCCGAGTTGGCAGCCGCCGGCGACTACAAGGCTGCTTACGAGGGCGCTCAGGCTGAGATCCGGGCGTGGTCCGAGAAGTTCACTCTTGCCGAGACGCGACACGCCAAGGACATCTTCAGCCTCAACGCCTCATGGCAGGGCAAGTACGACGCTCAGGTCGTCATATCCGATTCGTGGAAAGCCAAATGTGAAGGGGCGAATCGCTTGTTAACCATAAGCCAGTCGGTTAACAAAAGCCTGATTCGCAAGGTGAAGACGCAGGCCATCATTGGGAACCTAAAAATGGGTGCTATCATCGCCGCGGTCATCGGACTCAAGTTTGCGAAGGTGATCTGACATGGCACTCGGACTTACAGAATCAGGGGCCGTCGCCTTCGTCCTCCTCGGGAATATCAGCGCATGGGCGAAAATGATCTATGATGCCCGGAAGAACGGAAAAAACGGCAACGGGAAGGCGTGTCCGCTCCATGCCGGGTTGTCTCAAGAGATCACGACGCTTCATCGCGAGAACCGAGAGGAACACCAGAAATTATCCGATGACATTCATGGGTTGTCTATAATCGTGGCTGGTGCCGCATCGGCCGCAGCCCAGGCGGCCACTACGGCCGCAGGCCTGACCGTGCGCAGCAGGAGGAAGGCATGACGTTCATCCCTGAAGCATTCGCGTTTGCCTTCACCCTACAGGCCAAACTCGTACTGACGCCCATGAGCATATCTCTATTTATCGCACTGGCGTTCTGCGTGGCCGTAGTCTGGAAGTGGGCCAAGAAGAAAATATGAGGGCCATCAAGATCATCTTCGCGGTACTGGCGGCCACCATCGCGTTCCCCTTCATCCTGATCGGCGTTGCCATCGGTGTTGTCGTGGCAAGCGCGAAGGCCGTCGTCCGGGCCGCTCCGAAGGCTACGGTCTCGACGAAGTCTATTTCGCGAACATCCCCCGATGCCAAGGCTGATCCCGATGTCAAGATCGTCAATTTCAACAAGTTCCCCTTCGGGCGCGAGGACAAGGGAGGGACGGCGTGAAGATTCGCGCTTGGAATAACTGGCGGCTGAACATGCGCGGCGACTTCTACTTCCGGCTATTCGAGTTCCGATGGTGGGATAAGGAGTGGCGCTTCGTGTGGGTAACGGTTTGTAATTTTACGATAGCATTTATATTCAGGGAGAGGGGGAAGGGTGCCTGACCAAGTCGCCTTCCCGGCGCTCATCAAGGAACTCAAGGTCTATACCACCATCGACCTCGACAAGGAGGCGCGGATCACGCTCAGGTTCAGGCCGACGGATGAGGTTGTCGATAGTCTCAATAAGCTCATGCGGGGCGATAGAGAGGTCATGGTGGCCTTCGTCGAATCCCCTGAAAACAACAACATGAATAGGCAAGACAATGCGCAGAACATTCCCCAAAGGCGAAAGCGGCAACCCCAAGGGCCGCCCCAAGGGGATACCCAATAAGATCACCACTTCCGTCAAGGAAGATGTCCTCGAGGTCTATCAAAATTTAGGCGGCAAGCTCGGCCTTGAAAAGTGGGCGCGTCTCAGCACACGAAACCTGTCCACGTTTTACGGATGGATGATGAGCAAGCTCTTGCCGGCCAGCCTCGAGGTCGGCGGCCAGGACGGTGGTCCCGTCCGAGTCCAACTCGAAAAGGTCATCACCTCTATAGATCCCAATGGCTCAAACGCAAGCGGCGAATGATATCAAACTCTCGCTCACCTATCATCCCGCCCAAGCGGCCATCTTCGACCATCCCGCCAAGGTCAAGGTCATCGTCAAAGGACGGCGATTCGGGCTCACGCGGGGATACGCGAACCATGCTATCGAAAGCATGCTCGGGGGAATCGACAGTATTCTTTGGGTCGATACGATCAACTCGAACATCGACCGCTACGTAGAGCGGTATTTCTATCCGGTCCTACGCAATCTCCCATCCCAATACTGGACATGGCGTCAGCAGAAAAAAGAGCTGACGATCTTCGACTCTAAGCTCGACTTCCGAAGTGCGGATCAGCCGGAGCGCATCGAGGGATTCGGCTACAAGCTCATTGTGCTGAACGAGGCAGGCATCATCCTGAATGACCGTTACCTTTGGGAGAACGCCATCCTCCCAATGACGCTTGACTTCAATCCCGACATCTACATCGGGGGAACGCCGAAGGGAAAGAACCTGTTCTGGGACTTGGCTACGAAGGCTCAGGATGACCAAGACCCGAAGTACAAGAATTGGAAGCACTTCCACTTCACGTCCTACGACAACCCGTTCATCTCCAAAGAAGAGATAGACGTGCTGGCGGCGGACCTCCCCGAGATCGTCAAGCAACAGGAGATCCTGGCGGAGTTCCTGGACGACGCCTCGTCCGTGTTCCGGAACGTCAGCGCGGCGATCGACCCGGCGATGGCTCCGCTTCAGGCACCCGAGCCCGGGCGGACATACTTCATGGGCGTCGACCTTGCGAAGCATGTTGACTTCACGGTCATCGATGTCCTGGACGATACCGGACGGCAGGTCCACTTCAAGCGGCTGAACCAACTCGACTGGAACTATCAGAAGCAACTCATCACTGAGGTCGCCCAACTGTTCCAGGCGAAGGTCTGCTTGGACTCGACGGGCATCGGCGACCCGATCTTCGAGGACCTGTCGATGCGGTCTCGGAAGGACGGGTTGGACATCTCCGGATACAAGTTCACGTCCGACAGCAAAAAGAAGCTCATCGAATCGCTCATGCTGGCATTCGAGGGTCAGAAGATCAGGCTTCTCCCCGAGCGTGTTCAGGAAAACGAACTGAAGGAATTCGGCTATGAGATAACGGCCTCCGGCGTCAAGTACTCTGCGCCCGAGGGGCATCACGACGACTGCGTCATTGCGTTAGCCCTGGCAAACTGGGCGCGAATCCATGCCGTAGTGCGGCACATGCACTTCATCTGAGGACAATAAACCGATGGATAAAATAGAACGCTTGAATGGGTTGGAACGCCTGGCCCTGAGATGGGGGCGAATCAGGCGGCTCCTCAAGGGCGGCAACGCGCCCGTGGGCGACGCGACTGCATGGATGGACTCGCGCTACTGGGGCGAAGGCGTCTTGCAGGGCCATAAGCCCAAGGGCAAGGCTGACGCCGTCGAGCAGTTCACCTCATGGGTCTATATCTGCGCCTCGCTCAATGCCCAGTCCTGCGCCGCCGTGCCGCTCGAGCTCTATGCCCGCGTGCCCGAGGGCGGGAAGTCCTGGCGGTCGATCAAGACGGCCAAGGAACCGCTCGACAGGCGCATCAAGGCACGGCTCGCCCCGTACTGGCGCACCAAGGCGGCCGATGTCGAAGAGGTTACGGAGCATGCGTTCCTTGACCTGCTGGAGAACATCAACCCGTTCATGAACCGCTCTGACCTCATGGAGCTGACGATCCTGTTCCTGGACCTTACGGGCGAGGCGTACTGGTATGTCATCAAGGGAAAACTGGGCGAGCCGACTGAACTCTGGCCCATCCCGAGCCAGTACATAGCTCCGATCCCCGGCACGACGTTCAAGGACTTCATCAAGGGCTATCGGTACGAGCGCGGCCGGGTGAAGTTCGATATCCCCATCGAGGACATCATCCCGTTCTCTTTCCCGAACCCCTCGAGCCAGTACCGCGGCATGGGGGTCGTGAGCGGGATATGTGATGCCGTCTATGTCAACTCGAAGATGTACGAGTACGAGGAGAGCCTGTTCGAGAAAAAGGCGCGGACGGGCGGGGTTCTGGAATCGGTAGCCGAGATCACGTCGGTCGAGGTTGACCGGCTCCGCGAAGAGTGGAAGCAACGGTATGCAGGGACGGGCAATGCGGGGGAGACGCCGATCCTTCCGCCCGGGCTGAAGTGGGTCCGCGACGCATTGACGAACGAGGAGCTGTCGTTCATCGAGGGCAGGCGAATCACGCGGGAAGAGATTTGCGCCGCGTTCGGGACGCCGATCGCCCTATGGGCGCAGGATGCCATCCGGGCTAACGTCGAGGGCGCTCAGTATCAGCATGCCAAGGCCGCCATCCAGCCGCGACTCCGGAAGATCGAGGAGAAGATAAACGAGAAGCTCCTCCCAATGTTCGATGAGAGCGGCGTGCTGTTCTGTGCGTTCGAGGACGTCGTTCCGGAGGATAGGGTAAGCCAGCTGGCCGAGCGGACGCAGTATGTGAACGCCGGGATTCAGACGCGGAACGAGGCCAGGGCCGAGATGGGGCTTGAACCTATCGACGGGGCGGACGAGTTGTTCGTGCCGTTCAACATGGTCCCGATCAGCGAGACCGGCAAGGAACCGCCGCCCGAGACCGTGCCGCCGGATGATGATACTGCTAGCGATGCTAGTGACACTGACGCAGACGAGCAAGCCGACGAGTTTGCCGGGAAGGTCGTGGCAAGGATACGCGAGAAATTGGGGGTCGCCAAGTGACGCGAGAACAGGCGATGAAGTTCCTCCCTGCGCTGTTTCGCAAGTCGTACCTCAATGGGGGCGACGGCTCGATGCTCACGGCTGTCTCAGTTTTTGTCACATGGATGTATAAGAACGGCTACGAAATTCGGAGCTTCAAAGAGATCAAGCGCGACGAGAAAGGGAGGGCGGGATGAGGCTAGAACGCAATAAGATTGTTTTTTCAAGCGGACGTGAAATAGACATCTTCGGGGAAGCGATTAGTATTACCCCGCCGGAATTTGATGGCGAGTGGTATGCCGGGTATGGCGCAGATGGCATGTTGGTACTGAATACTATCTACGATGATCCGAACCTTCTGACCAGCGAAGAACAACGAGAGATGGCCGATTATATGATTACCCTTTGGCAGAGATTCAAGGCGAGCGTGACATGATCGAGGCTCCCGATGACCCTGCGCTTACGCCTTCGATGGCTGGCCGCTTTCTTCGCGCTCGGTCTCGTGACAGACGTTATGGTCGTCGTTTGGTACAGGTCTGTATCAAGTGGCCTAGTCTTATTGGCTATGGGTGTCTCATTTCTGATTACGCTCGTTCCCTTCATGGTCACATGGAAGGGGATCGAAGCAAGGCGTCCTGAATTGTTTTTCGCATACGCACTCGGGGCCAGCGTCGGGACGCTGATCGGGATGGCAGTAAAACTCTGATGACCACTTACCCCCACTTCGACGCTTGCCACATCGACTCTATAGCCGACGCGCTCATCCATGCCGTCTGTGCCGACGAGGCCGCGCACATGATACGGACGAAGCTGACGCTCGACGCCAAGGCTGCCGTCGCACACGCCGTCTATTTCGACGTGCTGTTCAAGCGGCTCGGGCCATACGAGCGCCGCTGGAAGTCGATGCTCCGCTCCCTCTGGGCCGACGAGATGGCCATCATCCTGGCGAACCTCAAGAAGCTCAAAGGGGCCAAGGCGCGGAAGGGTTTGGCCGACAACATCCTCTACGCCCAGACACCGTTCCGCAACCGCCTGTCGAAAGAGACGCGGGCGCTCCTCCAGACGATGCTTGCCGATCTCGGGCAGGACAAGCTCGACGAACTCGACATGCACATCGCCTTTGAGGTCAGCAATCCGCACGTCCAGGAATGGCTCAAAGATTACTCGTTCAAGTTCAGCGAGAACCTCGAGGCCGTGAGTAGCGATAGGCTGAGGACAATCCTCGAGGCTGGCATGGAGGCTGGCAGGGGTATCCCCGAGCTGATGCACGACGTGCGCGAGGCGTTCGACTTCATGAATCGATACCGCGCCGAGATCATCTCAAGGACGGAGACAAGCCGGGCATCGAACCAGGCGGCTATCGAGGCGTATGAGCAGAGCGGGGTCGTCGAGCAAAAGCAATGGCTCACCGCGCCTGATTGCTGTGATATATGCGCTGAATTAGACAATGAAATCGTTCCCTTGGACGATACGTTTTTCGATGACGATTATGGCGACGGCACGGCTCCACCCCGGCATCCCAACTGTCGCTGCGCCGTAGCGGCCTACGTCGAATAGCAAGGAGTTACATAGATGGACATTCTGAAATATGCGGACATCAATCCCGCCGAGGCTGGCCATATGGCCCAACGTCTCCATCGCAAAAAGGACGACCTCAGTCTCGTCCGCAAGTTCGTCACCGTCGAGAAGGTCGAGGCTATCGATGAGGAGCGGTCCATCGTGGCCCGCGTCTCCACGAATGATCGGGACCGGGACGGAGAGGTTGTGGAGCCGAAGGGAATCGACCTGTCGAACTACACCAAGAATCCCTGCCTGCTCTGGGCGCATCAATACGACATACCTGCCATCGGAAAGGCGCTCTGGGCGAAGACCGACGACAAGGGGCTGATCTGCAAGTTCCAGTTTGCCCCGACGCTATTCGCCGACGAGATTTACCAGCTCTACAAGGGCGGGTATCAGCGGGCGTTCAGTATCGGGTTCATCCCTCTCGACTTCGACAGCGTAGAGAAGGTCCATCGCAAGGTCTCGCTTCTCGAGGTCAGCGCCGTCCCCGTACCGGCGAATCAAGACGCACTTGTCATGGAGGCATATACAAAAGGGATTATCAAGTCGGACCAGTTGATGCAAGACCTGAACATCGTCATGACCCCCGTCTCTGCGCCCCTCACCGATAGCGCCGTACAGCCCAAGATCGACTTCTGCGATACGTGCGGGACGGCGAAGGGTGTCGAACCCGATGATCCCGGAGACATGAGCGCCCCGCCCGAGGCGATAGCCGAATGTGCGGAAAGCTGGGCCAAGCAGACAGACGCCGATTATAAGGCAGACACGCCCGAGACAAAGGCTGAGCCGGCCCCTCCCGCCCCCGACATGGCCGCCGAACTCGCATCGCTCCGGGCCGATATCGCGGCCGTCATGGCCCTGATCCAGGCGGGCAAGGTAGCCGAGCCTGCGGTCGAGGCTGTAGCCGAGGTCGCGCCCGACGACATCGCGTTCGAGCCGTCCATCGCGCCCGAGGACATCACCATCGAGCCCGATGTGCCCGATAAGGCTATCGAGGAGCGCATCGATAAGCTCATCCAGGGCTTCGACTACAAGCAGACGGTGAAAGAGGCCGTAGAGGTCGCGCTCGCCAAACTGACAGGGAGGGTTATCTAAGCATACGCTCGCTCACGCTACGCACGCGGGCGGGCTTCTGTTCAGATAACAATCTGACACATCAGGTCGATGCCGTCGCCTCACAAGCGATAGCGGAATCATCAGCGTCCAAATTACCCTACAGAGACGGGCCTCTGAGCCGTTAGTGGGGTAAGGCAGGCGTGGAGATGATAGCCGTCGCTGACGAGGGTCGTATGGCATCAGGGCAATACGTTTTTCACAGATACCCAGGAGGGTATAACCATGACTAAAGAAGAAGTCGACAAGTACATTCAGGACAAAACAAGCGAAGTCCTGAAGAACGTGACCGACAACTACGTCAAGGACCAGCTCAAAGAACAGCTGGCCGACGCCACGGTCAAGATCAAGGACCAGGTCAAACTGGTCGAACCGGCCATCGAGCCCATGCAGGACGAGCCAAAGTTCAAGGGCCTGCGCGATTTTCTCATCTCCGTGCGGAACTTCCGCATGAACCGGACGCTCGACAACAGGCTGACCTATGTCCCGGCGACGGGGCAGAAAACAGCCGGTCACATGGAGATCGGCGACGACGCACAGGGCGGATTCCTCGTTCCTGAAGTGTACCGGATGGAGCTCCAGGAGATCGCGCTCGAGAACGCCGTTGTTCGGCCTCGGGCGACCATCCTTCCTATGACGACCGATTCTCTGAAGATCCCATTCGTCAACGACACCACGCACGCCAGTTCCGTTTACGGCGGTGTCATCGCCTATTGGACGGCCGAGGCGGCCGCCAAGTCCCCGACCAAGCCGACCTTCGGCCAGTTGGAACTCACGCCTCACAAGCTCGCCGGTCTGACCTATACGTCGAACGAGCTTCTCTCGGACAGCGGCATCGCGCTGGAACCCCTGATCACGCGCCAGTTCGGCTCGGCTTGGGGGTATTTCGAGGACGACTCATTCCTCACGGGCACGGGCGCGGGCCAGCCCCTCGGCGTCCTCAACTGCGGTTGCATGAAGAGCGTGCTCCGCAATACGGTGACGCGGGTCCACTATGAAGACATCGCCGAGATGTACGCCTCCATGCTTCCCCCCTCCATCCCCTACGCCGTGTGGGTCATCAGCCCGACGGTCATCGCAGAGCTCATCGAACTCGGCAGCGGCAATGCGGCCGACGCCAGCGGGAAGATCCTGATCTGGCAGCCGGACTCGAAGATCGGCCCCACCTGGACCCTTCTCGGCCGACCCGTCATCGTCAGCGAAAAGCTGCAGGCGCTCGGCACGGCGGGCGACATCATCTTCGCCGACTTCCGGTACTACCTCATCGGCGATCGCCAGTCCATCACGATCGATGCCTCCACGCACGTTGCGTTCACCTCGGACGAGACGGCGTGGCGGTTTGTCATTAGGGTCGCCGGGCAATGCTGGCCCCAGACGACCATCACCTCGCGGCGCGGCGCCCACACCTTCTCCCCGTTCGTCCAGCTGTCCGCACTCACAAGCTAACGGTAGAGGCTGAATATGGAAAAAGATACGAAAGGCGGATTCAAGTGTTTTGGAGAGTTCCTGTCGCGTGTCCGCCAAGCTTGTGTCGAGGGCGTTCTTGACTCCCGGCTGAAGACGGCCGGGCACATGGCCATCGGCGATGATGCCCAAGGGGGCTTTCTCGTCCCCGAGGAATGGGCGGATGGAATCTATTCCGTCGTCCTCGAGACGAGCATCGTCCGCCCGCTGGCTAAGGTGCTTCCGATGTCCAGCGATTCATTGAAGATCCGGAGGCTCGTGGAATCGTCCCGGGCCTCCTCATACTTCGGAGGCATCACGTTCACCTGGAAATACGAGGGCGGCGACAAGGCGGCCGTTGTGTCCAAGCCTGCTCTCGGTGAACTCGAATTGACGGCGCATAAACTGGTCGGCAGCATGTTCGCGTCGAATGAGTTGATGGCCGACTATGCCAATTTCGGGAACTTCATGCAAGTGTCATTCGGAGAGGCGCTGGCGTTCGAGGAAGACTATCACTTCGTATGGGGCACGGGTGTCGGGCAACCGTTCGGCATCATGAACGCCCCGGCGACAATCGCGCACGCACGCACGACCGGGTTCGGCGTGCCCGTCATCGGCGACCTCGCTGAGATGGCGGAGCGGCTACTGCCCGGGAGTTGGGCGACCGCAGTTTGGATGATGAACCCCAACGTGATCGGCGGGCTGGCGCAAGACGCGACCGCCGGTTCCAATACGGGCGGCATTCTGGACCTCTCCAGCATGCAATGCCTAGGGATCCCCATCATCCTGACGGAGAAGTGCGCGGGGGCCGGTGTCACGGGCGATGTTATTTTGGCCGACTGGAACCAGTACGTTATCGGCCATCGGAGCCTAGAGATCTCCGCGTCGCGGGACGTGCCCGGCTCTTACGGATTTTTGACAGACGAAACTTTCTGGCGAGTGGTATTGCGTGTCGCGGGACAGCCTGTAATGGCCGCGCCCGTCACGCCAAAGCTCGGAGCCGATACTCTGTCGGCCTTCGTCGTTTTGACCACGGTCAGCTAGAGTCTTTTTTTAGGAGTAACTTTCTATGGGTAACATTCACACTTTCAGCGACCACATCAAGAGCGATGTGGCCATGAATCAGGCGACGTTGAGCAACAGCGCCAATACGCCGACGTATTTCAGCCTGGCCAACTATGACCTGGCCGTGTTCCTGGTCTTTACCGGGGCGCGGACGAGTGTGGCGAGCCTGACCTGCCAGTGCAGGGAACGGATCGGCGCGTCGGGCACTCAGGGGAACGTGGGTTCGGCCTCGACGGTCACCACGGCCAACTCGGTCACGGTGCTCCAGGTGCGCGGCGAAGACCTGACCGTCAACAGCGGTTACGACCGGGTCGGCATCCTGATTACGGAGACGGCCACGCAGAGCTTCGTGGTCGGGGCCATCTGCCTGCGCATGCGGGCGCGCTACAAACAGGCCACGCTTCCGGCCTAACGGCAGGGACGTAAGGACAAGGCAATCTATGGCGGCGGGGGCGGGGCGCAGGTTTCGCCCCCGTCCGCTTCTTTGATGCCGGAGGGGGAACATGGGGGAATTGGAAACGCTATTGCAGGGATTCGTCGATCGGGCCGACATCTGCGCCGAAGATACGCGGGACGTTCAGATGGTCCAGGTCATCGCATTCATGGCTCAGGCTGGAATCATAAAAGAACTAACCTATCAAAAATTCGTCAACCTGCTTGCTCAACTGAAAAAGATGATCCCCGATGATTGAGGTCGAGATCATCCGCGAGTACAAGTGCTGTTGGCAAGTCGGCCAGCGGCGCGAGGTCTCGGACGCATTCGCGGCCGTTCTGATCGACGGCGGGTATGCCCGGCGGGTCGAGCGGGGTGAATTTGACCGTAGAGGCATTATGTCCCCTACCCCCGTGTCTGACACGAGGAAGGCATAGAAAATGCCGCTACGGGCCTCTACGGGCCAAAAACAGGCACTTGGCACCTGAATGGTGCTCAATAAGGTGAACAAATGAAACCAGAGTCCGAAGCCGCACTATTTGCCGACTTTCCCGATATCTTCCCCGGCGGTTGTGCCGTCGATATCCGCGAGAACCTGATGTACTTCGGATTCGAGCACGGCGATGGTTGGCATGGCCTGATCCGCAAGTTGTGCCGGGGCATCCAAGCGGCGCTCGATGCCGATCCGTCGATCAAGGCGCACTTCCGGGCCGTGCAGGTCAAGGAAAAATACGGCGGGCTCCGCTTTTATGTTTTCGGCGGTACGGAAGCCATCGAGGACTTGATCGACGCGGCCGAACTCGAAAGCGAGCGGACGTGCGAGGAATGCGGCGCGGTCGGGCGCACGCTCTCGCGGGGCGGCTGGTACAAGACGCTCTGTCCCGTATGCGCGGACGAGCAAGGTTATCCGCAAGGAGTTGAGACATGACCAAATTGCGATTCATCAAAGCCCACGGCGACAAGCAGGCCGGGGATATCCAGATGACCGAATCCGCGACTACCGTCCATTGGCTTGTCGATGTTTACAAGGTCGCCGTCATCGATGTGCCGACAGTCACGGCGAAGCCCGTCGTACCCGTGACCGACGTTACCGCCCCGAAGGCCATCCCGAAAGCGCCACGGGACAAGATGGCCCGCTCATCGTTCAACAAGACCAAGAGATACTAGCATGGCCAACAAGGTCGCCTACCACAGCGTCGTCATCGACACGAACGGCACCGGAACGTTGGCGACGATCACCGTCTATACGCCCGGGACCGTAGTGGCATCGACCATCTATTCCAGCCCCGCCGGTGCGGTCCAGGCCAACCCGTTCAACACCGACGCCAACGGGCGATTCGTGTTCTACGCGGACCCGGGCGAGTACGACATCAACGTCTCGGGGGCCGGGATCGTGGCCTACACGCTGTCGAATGTTTCGGTCATCGGGATCTTTAACCAGTTTGTGAGGAGCGACCCGCCGCCCGGAGACCGGAAGATTAAAAAGATTCGCTATGATTCCACTGACAAGGTCGTTGTCGTCTATGACACCGTACCGGAGCCATAACATGCCAAATGAAAAAGAAGAAATCCAAAGGAAACTCGACGCAGCCAGAGAAAAATTATCCGTCGTTAATGCGGAATTGAATCGGCTTGACGGTCTTCTCAACCCCATCAGAGAAAAACTGACCGTTGTCGAAAAGGAGCGGCAATATCTTCTGGCCCGCATTATTAAACTGACCAACATGTTGCCGGGATTATAATCGTGTACCTGATTTGGAATCGGTTTAAGTACGTCCTCAGTCCGCAGTTCGACATCTACGATGTCGTCAAGAAGGTCGTGAGGAACAAGGTGGCCGATATCGGGTTCGGGACCGGGTTCGGGACGCACTTACTCAACGTGAACGCCAAAGAGGTGTACGGGTTCGAGATTGACGAGAATGCCATCCAGTTCGCCAAGGCCGTGTTCCCGTTCAAGAACCTACATTACGAATACGGGGATGTCGCCAAGGGTATCCCCGGCCAGTTCAATTACATCGTAATGATCGATGTCATCGAACATCTCAAGGACGAGAAGGTAGCTCTTGATAACGTCAAGGCCATGATGGCTAAGGATGGAACCCTTATCCTATCCACGCCGAATCGGTTAAGCCGATATCGGAAAGGCGAAAGCCACGTTAGGGAATATGCCCCCAAGGAATTGGAGGGCATCCTGAAGCGGCATTTCGTCTCGGTTAGCATAAGGAATTATAGGCTTGAGCCGCTGGCCGGCCAGTACGAAAACCCGCTTATCGCCGTTTGCAGAAACGACGAGACGGTGCCCCAATCTGCGAAGGAGAAATCAAATGGCTGATGCAAGTTTGACTTTTAAGCCTGCGGATATCGCTACGGCAAGCGATGCGGCCTCTAAGGCCATGTCGAAAATCGGGGCCGGGTCTGCCGTATGGGACCTGGACGCCTCTGCCGCCGTGAGTGCGGTTGCGGCTCGGTCTGCGTCATGGGACGGGAATGCGTCCGGGGTTTCGGACGCCTTGAGTGCTGCAAGCAATGCCCTCTCGAAGGCCACAAAGGCGAGCAGTGCCATTGCGGCTCAGTCTGATGCGTCGAGCAATGCCCTAAGCAAGGCCGTAAAAGCGAGTAGCGTCGTTGCGGCTCAGTCCGATGCGGTGAGTAACGCTATTTCACAAGCGACGGCGGCCCTCAGCAAGGCCAACTCTCTCGCCTCGACCGTCATTCGGACCAACGACACCGGGTCGTCCGCCGCCGTCCACTATATCACGCGGACGAGCGCGGGCCTGCTCAAGTTCATGTACTCGAACACTCTTTAATTAATCGTCAAGGAGGGTCGGATATGCAAGTGGTTCACTGGACAAGTTGGTGTCCAAGACAATCAGGGATGTACGAGTCTGTCAAAGACCAAATTAAATACGAGCGGAAAGCGGGACTGCAATCCGACCTATGCGAACCGGATGAAAAGCACAAAGAGGGGAGGGTCGCCGTTGACGACGGTTGGCTCTCCCCCATTTCTTGGGAGGCGTCCAAGAAGGCTGACATTCACGTTTTACATGGTGCTATTCCCGGCGAAATCAGAAACATGAAGGGGCCAAAATTTGTCGCCGTCCTACATGGGCCACAGGAACACATGCTCCTGAAGGAATGGGTGTCGAACCGGAAGGACGAATCATTCAATCTTCACATCAATATCCTTTGGAAATACGACGCGACGATCTGTCTAAACAAACACGAATTCGACATCCTTGAGCTCTACGATGAATACGGTCGTCTGCATTACATTCCGAACTCGATCGACCTGGAGCGGTACCAGGGCGAAGAGATGACCTGGAAATACATCAATCACCCGGCCATCATGTCGTGCGATGTTCTGAGGATGGAGAAGTTGCCGTCCCATATTATCTGGGCGATGCCGAGGATTGTTAAGCGGATACCGGAGGCACGGCTGAATCTGTTTAGCCTGTCGCTGGAGCCGATATCGACATATCGGAATATGTTCTGCCGGAGCAAGGAACGGAATCTGGAACACCTCTGCGAGAACATACAACTTGAGAATAATAACCTGCGTCCGTTTATGAAGGGTGCGGATATCGGATTCAATAATAACATCAGCGGGATCGCCAGCCGCGTCACGATGGAGATGATGGCGATGGGCGTTCCGGTTATCAGCTATGCCGGAGACTATACGCAATACCACGCGAAGATTTGGGACTTGGATTCCATAGCCGATCAGGTAGAGAAGTGCTGGAAGGCATTGACCAAAGAGGGAAGCGTTCTCAGGCAACAGACGCTTCAATACGCCAAAGACAACTTTGACAGGGAAAAGGAAGTCAAGAAGTACGTCGAACTATACGCGAAACTTTTGGAGAAAAAAGAGTGATTAAGGTTACGGAAGACGAAGTCCTTGCGCTCGGTGGCCCGAACCAGATATTCGGGGAGTGGAAGGCATATCTGCAATTTCTACAGGGATACTGTGAGAAACACGGGCTTACCAATCCTGTCGTCGTAGAACTCGGAACACAACACGGGAAACAGAAAGCGCACTACCAGAGATTCCTGGATGCGTTCCACGTGGGGATAGACATAGCCGGGAAATGGTCGAAACCCGACATCCTTGGCGACACCCATTCGTTAGAAACCCTCAAGAAATTGATGGCTATCCTTGGAGACAGGAAGATTAACATCCTGTTCATTGACGCTAACCATGCTTATCTGGACACCCTGACGGATTATCTAATGTACGGACCGTTGACCACGGACATCATCGCATTCCACGACATACAACACGAAAAAGGGATAAAGCAACTTTGGGATGAAATCAGGGTAAGCGAGAAAGGTAACCCAAATATATCATTCGTTGATATCGGGAACTGGGCGAACGGATGGTGCGAGCTGGGGATCGGGATAATCGTCAAGGGGGAGAAACCCAATGGCTGATGCAAGCGCAACCTTCAAGCCTGCCGACATTGCGACCTCTTCGGATGCGGCAAGTGATGCCCTGTCCAGGGTGGCCGTCGTTTCCGACGCGGCCTCCAACGCGCAGTCCAAGATAACGGCGCGGTCTGCAACGTGGGATACCAAGACGGTCGTACTGAAGGTCTATAACGAGGCGTCGGCTATCGCTTCGGGCGACGGCAAGATGTACTTCACCGTTCCCGCCTCGCTTAACGGCATGAACCTAGTTTCGTGCGGCGGGCATCTCTACACGGCGGCTACGTCGGGGGTCGTCGGCGTGCAGATTTACAACGTCGATTCGGCAATCCATATGCTCTCGCGGGCGATGGAGTGGGATGCCACAGAGAAGGACACGGTGACGGCGGCGGCTTCAAGCGCGGCCAAGATAGACACGGCGGCCGACGGCGTGCTGACGGGAGAGGCACTTCGCATAGACATCGATGCGGCGGCTAGCGGGGCGAAGGGCATGGAAATCAGATTATCGTTTAGGACACCATAATGGCAGAACGACATTTCATAGCGGGTAGTGGGCCACCGTATCTGTGGGGTAATACTGCCAACTGGTCGCTCACCGAAGGCGGGGCAGGTGGACAGACTGTTCCTTCTGCGGCTGAGGACGTGTTCTTTGATGCCGGAAGCCCTAGTTGCACCATAGCCACATCCGAGAGGACGTGCCTAACGCTAACCGCTTCTGCGTACACTAACACATTAACATTCACAACAAGCCTTTCTGTTTCGGGGAGTGTCACTATCGGGGCAGGGGTCAAATGGTCTGGGGCCGGAAGGTTGAGGATGATTGCCGCCGGGACATTGACCACTAACGGCAACGCTATTGGGGTTGAACTCCAAATTGGGGCTTCCACGCTTGCGACGGGAACCTTTACTCTTGCAGGTACCCTAAATGCCGCGACGGGATTATATATAAACAACAACACCTCCACGACGTTCGCCGGAGATTACCACATTACCGCATCGGCTTGTACAATAGCGAACACGCAAACCGTTACGATTATACACGGGGTTACAATCACCGGGACAACCACCATATCTGACGCAAATGTTATCGACGGAGAGTTTAATTGGGAAACAGGCGGGCTAACGACGAATGGTGGGTTGAGTGGGACAACGCCGATTGTGCTTACTGGCGGCACCTGGACAGGGGCCGCTAGCGCACTTAATAGTTCTGTGACGATAGCCGGGGACGTTACCCTATCAGGAACAATCCTTTTTGCCGCAAGTGGTACGCCCACGCTTACCTATTCATCGGGGACGGTTACCCAAGGAACATCCATATTGTCTCTCGCCACGAACTGTACGCTTAATACAAACGGGATGAGTTGGTATGACATAACGATAACCGGAACTGGCAAAACCTTCACGATTAATTCGTTACTGACCGCCACGGGAACACTAACGCTTCCGGCACAGGCGACAACCTTTAGCGGAACCGCTGGCTTTACGGTTGCCAATCTTGTCCACGTGGTAGTTGGGGCAACCAGGATTTTCACCTTTGAAGAAGGGGTTACCTATACCATCACTACCGCAATAACCGCCCCCATTCCCGCCAATCCGGTTTACCGATACACCTATACTTCTGCCGATGGTGCCACAAAGGCCATTATCACGCTCGGCTACGGAGCCACGCAGGACATTGCCAATATTGACCCGACCAGAATAGACAGTTCGTTGGGACAATGTATCTTTAGTTTGGACGGGGTGATAACAACGTCCTTTAACTGGTCGAACGACCTGGGCCACGGGCGCATCATCCCCGAGGCGGGCGGAGAATCCGTGACCGTCGCCGGGATAACCAAAGACAACGCCGGGACCGCGCTCGGCTCATGCGACGTTTACCTTTTCCGCGACAACGGGAACGATACCGCGACATACATCGCCTATCAAGAAAGCAATTCGGTAACGGGGGCATATTCATTCACCGTGTTCCCCGGCTCAGCCTATTTCGTCGTGGCCTTCAAGGACGGGGCGACACCCGTTATGGACGTGACGGATAGAACGGTAACGGCGGTCTAACTTG
>Ga0315273_10003857_pt1 | contig 18170 bp, 24 predicted proteins | sample YL17G02_0_MG_FD_205753 | JGI IMG/M metagenome (GOLD analysis project Ga0315273, IMG submission 205753) | Sediment microbial communities from Yellowstone Lake, YNP, Wyoming, USA - YL17G02_0 | ecosystem: Environmental > Aquatic > Freshwater > Lake > Sediment | place: USA: Wyoming | collected...
AGAAGGGCTGGAAGGATGCACAACCGCTGCCGCACGACGAGTTGTGGGTCATGACGCACGCCATCGAGTCGTTCATGGTGCTGAAATAGGCCCGCCAGAATGGGACACCCACATGATACGAATTTGACACCGCCGACTCCACGTCCCTACCGCGTCCGCGTTCGTGTCGCAGGCGTGGACTCCTTCGTCACGGTCTGGGGCTACGAGTTGATTGAGGCCCTTCACGCGTGTATGATTCACGTCGCCGCCGATGTCGGCAGCGACCACGTCACCATCATGGACGTGCAACCCGACTTCGCCGAATACGTCAAACTTGTTCGAGGCGAACACGTCTGGTCCGGAGACCCCACATGATCGATCATCACGCCCAACGACCCAGTGCCACGGGACTGGTCACGCGAGTGGCCCCGCCCACCTCGCCGTCGAAGTACGCGCCCCTAGCCGGAGGCGGTCCCGGAGCCGCCGCTCGTCGCCTTCGTACCCATGTCCGTCACCTTCAGAAAGGATCCCGTCATGTCGTCAATCAAGACCCCGCCGCCACCCCCGCCGTTAGCCTACCTGACGTGCCGGTGCGGATCGGATCGGTTCGCGGCCCTGGGGAAATTGCTCCTACATAAAGCGATGGCCGAACCCCCCGTGATGTACCAGTGCGCGTTCTGCAGCGACGTGTACCGGTTTGTCAACGGCATGTGGATCCGGTCGGACCGAAGTCTGGTCATGCGGCGAGGTCCTAGTCTATGAAAGCCAAACGGTCGCTGGCCGCCGCGCAACGGCTACAAGCCCAAGCGTTGGTCCCGGCCAAGACGGGGCGGTGCAACACGTTACTGCGGAATGGGACACGGTGTCTGGCCCCTGCCGGTCGGCAGACCCCCCACGTCGGCGTCGGGCCGTGTTACAAGCACGAGACGGTCAAGAAACCCTACGACGGCACCGCCCGGTATAAGAAACTCCTGACCGACGGCACCATTCGAGGCCAGTTGACGAAACTGGGCGGCATCGAAGACGATGTCCTGGATCTCGTTCCAGAGGTCCAGTTGCTTCGGACCCTCGTGATTGACTACGTCAATCGGTATAACGACTTCGTGGACGCGATCTTGGCGTGGAACCTCGATCGCGAAAAAAACGAAAAGCCCCGATCCGTCCCCGACATCACCTACGTGTCGTCCCTGATTGAAGGCATTAGCCGCATCATCGAGCGCATCCACCGGATCCAGACTACCGGCAGTATTCCACTAGACACCTTCCGGAAGGCCTTGGAGAAAATGGGGATCATTGTCGCTCGCCATGTGCGAGACGGCCACGCGCTGGACGCGATTGAACGGGACTGGGCGGAAATTTCCTTGATGGACCGAAAGGGGCCAGACATGCTGGCGCTGCCTCTTCCCCCGGTCGATCCCCCCCTGACTCCCTGATTGACAACCGGGTCAGCCCGGGTGTACGATTCGCGCCGATAGGACACGACATGGCGTGAACACTCCCCGTACCCTGGCTGACCTCCGCCCCCCGTCCCACACGGCCCCAGCCCTTGCCGCACCATTAGGCGCGGCGATTGCCGGATTGCGGGGCGCACGGGCCACGTCGCCGGAACAGATGCGGATTGAAGCCAGCCGGGTCTCGTTGAAGGCGTTTTGTCTCACCTACCTGAAACACCACTTCACCAAAGGGTTCTGTCCGCTCCATGACGACATCTTCGCCATGTGCGACGGGACCGAACCCGGCAAGCGGAAGGCGCGGATCGCCCCCCGCAAATTCGGGAAGACCACCATCATCTCACTCGCCAAGCCATTGCAGGAACTGGCGTATAAACGGAAGCACTTCATCCTCATCATCGGAGAAGCGGCAGCGGTCGCGGAATCGAACCTAGCGACGATCATCCAAGAATTGGACACCAACGAACTCCTGCTCCAGGATTTCCCGCACCTGGCCCCGGCGAAGGATCCGAAGGGGCAGATGGTGAAATGGACCGACCGCCAACTGGTCTTCCAGTCGCACGACACCATCATTGCCAAAGGCATGGGCAGTCGGATGCGCGGATTGAAGTACCGGCATTCGCGTCCCGATATGGCGATTCTGGATGACCCGGAGTCGCCCGAGACCGCCGACACCTTCTTGAAACGACGGCGGCACAAACGCTGGTTCGGCGGGACGTTCCTGGGGTTGGGCGCGACGAACTGGGACGTATACGTGATCGGGAATTTGCCGAATCACGACTGCTTGATTGCGGACCTGGTCAAGGATCCCGGGTGGGACGGCTTGTTGTGGCGAGCGATCAACATTCCCCGGAAAGCCGAAGAACGGTACCCCATCGGCAACACGGACCAGGATGGATCCGCGTTGTGGCCGGAAGAATGGTCCTTACCGAAACTCGACTCGTATAAGCGAGAACCAGAAGTCGGCACCCTCGGGTTCGTGCGGGAGATGATGAATGACCCGCGAGAGGAGGAATCGAAATCTTTTGATCCCACGACGTTCTCGTATTTCGAGTTTGACCCCGCCACGTTGTCCTCCTACCAGGCCGTTCGGACGTTCATCGATCCCGCCGGAGGTGAAAAGCCGGGTGACATGCGTCGAGGCAAACGGGACTGGTGCGTGGTGGTGACAGCGGCGCGGACGCGGGATGGCTATATTGATATCATCGATGTGAAGATGAATCGGTTTCTTCCAGACAAGCAAATCCAAGTTCTCCTGGACGCGTACGCGATGTATGGCGCACGGGAGATTGGCGTGGAAGAAAATATGTATAAGAACTTGATGGAACCGACCATCCGGGCGGCGGCACGGAAACGAGGCCTATACCCGAACATCATCCCGAAGATTGCCACGACGAATAAGATCAGCCGTATCCTTGGCTTCCAGCCGCTGGTCGAGTCCGGGATCGTCCGGTTTGCGCGTCACTTGATTGATAAAGTCCCCGACTACTTCGGACAGTTCGATGAGTTCCCCGGCGACTTCGACGACGGCCCCGATGCGACCGAGGGCGTCGTGCGGATGTTGGAGTCGGGGCGAAACATTCTGGGTCAACTGGGCGGACCTACGGCCGCAAAATCCTATTGGAAAGGGGCTGCGTAAGCCATGGCGCTATCACCAGAGCAAATAGCCAAGTATCGAGTCAGCGCGACCCAAGCGGCGTCCATGACCGAAGTCGGGTATTCGGGACTGAACATCACGGGTGGAATGCTCCGCGAAGAATTCCTGGCTGAACTCCGAGGCAGTCGGGGTATCAAGACCTTGCGCGAGATGCGGGATAACGATCCCATCATCGGCGCGATCCTCTTTGCCGTGGGGATGTTGATTCGGCAAGCGACGTGGTCGCTGGTCCCAGCCGAAGAAGATGCCGCGTCAGAAGCCGCCGCTGAGTTTGTGGACTCGTGCCGCACGGACATGGCGATGACCTGGAACGACGTGATGTCCGAGATCTTGACTATGCTGCCGTTCGGGTGGGCCTGGTTGGAGGTCGTGTACAAGAAACGTCAAGGGTACAACCGAAACGAAGACGACACATCAAAGTATGCGGATGGCCAGATCGGGTGGCGACGGATGCCCCTGCGGTCGCAGGACTCGCTCCAGTCCTGGGCTCAGGATCCGACGACCAAAGACATCATTGCCATGCAGCAGCTGACCTTGACCGGTCAGTCCGCGATGGTGCCGATCACGAAGTCCTTATTGTTTCGGACGGAATCGAACAAGAACAATCCTGAGGGTCGATCGGTGCTCCGCAATGCGTACCGGCCGTGGTACTTCAAAAAGCGGATTGAAGAAATCGAAGGGATCGGGGTCGAGCGCGACCTGGCGGGATTGCCGGTCCTGATGCCGCCAGAGGGGTTGGACATCTGGAATCCGAATGATCCGCTGGCCGCGACGTATAAGACACAAGCCGAGACGTTGGTGCGGAACATTCGCCGGGATGAACAAGAAGGGGTGTTGCTGCCCTTTGGGTGGGTGTTGTCCCTTCTATCGACGGGCGGCACCAGAAGCTTCGACACCTCCGCGATCATCGATCGCTACAACAATGTGATGGCCATGACGATCATGGCGGACTTCATTATTCTAGGTCACAACAACCGGTATGGCTCGTTCGCGTTGTCGTCCAGCAAGACGCACATGTTCGGCATGGCGATCGGCGGCTGGCTGGACATGATCGCGGATGTCTTCAACCGGTACGCGATTCCTCGCTTGATGGCGGTCAACGGGATGAATCCCGAACTGCAGCCGACGTTGAAGCACGGCGACATCGAAGTTCCCGATCTCAACGAACTGGGCACCTATATCCAGAAATTGGCCGGGGCAGGCTTCCAGATCTTCCCGAATGCGAGTCTGGAACGGCATTTGTTGAATGTGGCTCGCATTCCCACAGAAGGGGTGTTGCTGGGACAAGGTACCGGACTAATCAAACCTCCCGCACCGGGAGAGACTGGGGACACCGAGGACACGTCGGGAGATAACGAGGACACGTCGCCATCTTCGACGACACCGGCCCCAAAGGCAAAACCGACCGTGGCGGCAAAGAAAGAAGATGACGGAGTGATCGGCTGATGCCCGTCGTCGTGCCTGGGTGGCGAGCCAAACCCAACACGCGGACAACGATGATTCAGGAAATGATCCTGACGGAGTTGGGCCGGATTCGGCAATCGCTAGACGCGGCGACGGACTTGCGATCGGTCACGATCACAGTGAAGATGAAGGTGGGGGGAGTGACCCCCCGAACGGTCGTGACTCAGCTGGAGTCGGAGGCCACATTATCGGATTGACGCGCCAGGGCATCTGTGGTAGTGTCTTATCAATTGATGCTCGGCCGTCAGAGGCGTGGAGACGGAATCGAAAGCAGCGTATCCGCTTTTGGTTCCGTCTTTTTTGTTAGCGAGGGGCAATGCCACACATCATCAAAACCGACGCCAAACGCCAGCTCGTGTTCGGCTGGGCCTCCGTGGCCGTCAACAAGGATGGATCGCCGCTGGTCGATCGCCAGGGCGATGTCATTGATCCCGCTGACCTGGAAGATGCGGCATATGTGTTCGTGCTGAAATTCCGAGAAGCTAACGAACGCCATCAAGACTCCATCGAGGGGCAGTTGGTGGAGTCGCTCGCCGTCACCCCGGAAAAACTCGAGAAGATGGGGCTTCCCTCGGACGCCCTACCCGCTGGATGGTGGGTGGGATTCTACGTGCCCGATCCGGCCGTGTTCGCCAAAGTCGAGTCGGGGGAATACACTATGTTCTCTATCGAAGGATCGGCGGTGCGTGAACCGGTCACGGTAGAAGGGGGCGTCTAATGCCGATGTTGCTGCGGAACCTGGAGATTCGCAAGGTTTCGCTTGTTCCACGAGGTGCGAATCCCGAAGCCCATATTGTGCTGATGAAGCACGACGAACCACAGCCGGGGCCAGCGTCGGATTCGGTCCCTGCCGCCACTGCCCCGGTCGCAGTTCCTGACCGACCGGCCCCGGTTGTGAAATCCCCGTCTTCCGCGAACCCTCGCGGATCTTCCCACAGGAGTACACACATGAGTCTGCAGATCGACCGGACGAAGTTGACCAAAGAGGAATGCGATCGTCTCGACGAACTCGAGACCATCGCCAAGGCGCACGAAGCCCCGGAACCCGAGCCGGAACCGGTAATCCCGGAAGCCGTCCAGAAGATGTTGGACGAGACCAAGGTGGCCATGGCCAAGATGGCCGACGAGAACAAGACCCTGGCCGCGCAGTTGCAGAAGGCCGAGGAGGCCCGCGAACTGACGAACTTCATCGCCAAGGCCGCGACCGACTTCCCCACGCTGCCCGGCACCGCCGACGACAAGGGCAAGTTGCTGCAGTTCATGTCCAAGGGACTGGACAAGACCAACTACGACGCGGCGATGGCCCTGTTGAAGGCCGGTGACGAGGCCATGCGGCTTGTGGTTACGGGATCCACGTCTGGAACCGATGACGCCGTCCGTGCCGACTCGGCACTGGGGCAGATGGAAGTCCTGGCCAAGGAACTGATCACGTCGGGCAAGGCCAAGTCGTTGCCGGAGGCGATGGACCTGGTAGCGCAGGCCAATCCCGCACTGTTCGTGCAGCACCAGAAGGAAACCCGCCGCACCGAGTAACTGACCGTCATTCAGAGGAGAAATCGACATGGCTTTTGAAAGTCCAGGCAATCAGTACTCGTTCGTGGCCGGGGAATCCCTGGTTGGCGAACAGTACCACTTCGTCAAGCTGCACACGGACGGTACCGTCAAGATTGTGACGGCGGTCACCGACATCCCGATCGGCATTCTCCAGAATGCCCCGGCCGACAAAGCGATGGCGACCGTCATGGTGGACGGCATCTCCAAGTTGGCGGGTGAAGCCGCTATGGGAGTCAGTCTGGTGGTCGGGATGCACGACAACGGCAAGGGTATTGTAGTCACCCCGGGCAACGAAGTCACCCAGTACTCGGTCGGCCATGTGCTGGTCGCCAATACGGTCGCGGACGGACTGGCGGTCGTGGTGTTCGACTGCAAGTCGCCGCGTCGGGCCACTTAACCCTCGAAAGAAAAAGGAGATTCTTCCATGGCTTTTGAGGTTCCCGGCAATCAGTATTCGTTCGTCGCCGGAGCGAGTCTGACAGCCGAGCAATATCACTTCGTTCGACTGCACACGGACGGCACGGTGATCCCCATGACCGGGGAGACACAGAAACCCATCGGTATTCTCCAGAATGCGCCAGCCAGCGGGGCCATGGCGACGGTGATGGGTGATGGGATTTCCAAGATCAAGTGTAATTCGGCGCTGACCTGCGCTGACTTGGTCGCGTCTCACACGGATGGATCGGCCGAGCCGGTCATCCTAGCCGCCGGAACACGCTATCCCGTGGGTCAGGTCATTCAAGCGACGACGATGATCGGGGGCGTTGGCGTGATCGTGTTCAATTGCAAGAGTCCCGCTCGCGGGGCGTAGGGTGCTGTCATGCGATTGCGAACCTTACAGCTTCATCTCGTGTTCATTCGCCTCGTGAGAGGCGGAGTAACCGCGTGGGAGACATGGGTCCGTGAATTGCTCGCAGAGTTGAAAATCACTAACGACAAGGGAGATCAGACATGAGCGTGCTCGTTCGCAAACAGCAGCCTACCCAGGAAGCCGTCCACACCGACGCGATGCTGGACAACATTTCGCTGGCGTACCAGCTGCAGCAGGATCAGTTCATTTTCAACAAGGTGTTCCCGATCGTGCCGGTCGATAAGCAGACCGACAAGTACTACACCTTCCCGAAGAACGACTGGCTCCGCGATGAGGCCCAGAAGAGGGCGGATTCGACGGAGTCCGTGGGTGGTGGCTACACCCTGTCGAGCGATTCGTACTCGTGCGACGTGTGGGCCATTCACAAGGATGTGGGCGTCCAGACCAGCGCCAACGCCGACCGCCAGGTGGACCTGGTTCGGGGCGCGGTGCAGTGGGTGACGCAGCGACTGCTCCTGCGGCAGGAGATTCAGTGGGCGTACGACTTCTTCCGGAACGCCATCTGGGGGACCAGCGCAACACCCGCGAATCTGTGGTCGGACTACACGGCGTCGGATCCGTTGGAAGATGTGGAGACCGCCAAGGAAACGATCCTGAAGGTGACTGGGTACCTACCGAATACGATGGTGCTCGGCTACCAGACGTTCCGCAAGTTGAAGCGGCATCCGCTGTTCCGCGACCAGATCAAGTACACGTCGGCGGAGAACGTCACGGTGCAGCTGATCGCTCGCATGTTGGAGATCGACAACGTCTACGTCGCGAAGGCGATCAAGGCGACCAATCTCGAGGGCGAGACGGCCGGGTACGACTTCACGCACGGCAAACACGCGTGGGTCGGCTACGTGGCACCGAGCCCGGGGCTGATGACCGCGTCGGCGGGATACACGTTCGGCTGGACCGGGGTGGCTTCGACTCCCGGCACGTCGATCGGTGTGTCGTCGTACGACATCCCGCTGAAGAAGACCACCCGGTACGAGGGGGAAGTGGCCTTCAGCAACAAGATCATTGCGACCGATCTCGGCTACTTCTTCAACGGGGCCGTGGCGTAACGCTGCGACCATCATTGGGCCAGCGGCCCGGGGGGCAGTCCCCTGGGCCGGCTTGCTCTTCTGCATCAATACCGTCTTAGTAAGACGGAGGACAGGGGACGCACGGTCATGGAAATCCTTACACGGGCACGGGCAGTTGCGGGTCAGTTGGGGCTGTTGAGCGGAGTCTCGTTCATCAGCGGCGCAGGTGCGCCGACGAATGCGGTCACGGGCGCAGGGTTCTGTGAGAAGGGTTCGCAGTACCACCGCACCAGCAATGGCGCGATTTACGCGAACACGGGAACGAAGGCGTCACCGACCTGGTCCTTGACGGGGGCAGTCGGGGCGTTGGCGCAGCATCACATCTTCGTTGGCAATGCTGGCGGTGTGGCGACCGACGTGGCGCTGACTGGCGATGCGACGATCACGGATGCCGGGCTGATCACGCTGGCGGGGGCGGTGACGAAGTACGCGGAAGTGACGATTCCTGCCGCCGACATCATCGCGGTCGGGGCCGGGAAGTTCGGTCACGCCGCAGGGTATCCGCTGGTCGTGGGGGCTGGCGCTGGGACGGCCCTCGAATTCATTGCCGCCACCCTCATCTACGACCAGGGTGTGAAGGCGTACCAGGCGGGGGGCGATACCACGGTCAACTGGGAAAGTGGTGGCGCGATCCTGTCCACCAAGATTGCCAACTCCGAGTTCTGCGCCCACAATGGCGACACCGTGAATCTGGTTAAGGCGCTGGTCCCGGCGACGGGAATTTCACTGCCCGTCAATACGGGGATCAACTTGGCGACCACGGTGGCCTTCACTGACGCGGGAGTGGGCGCGATCGGCGTGGTGCGCGTCAAGGTGTGCTACCGAGTCCATGTGACCGGCCTGTAAGGAGGCGTGATGCAAACTGCACTCGCTTCTGCAGCACGAACCGCGTCAGGCGTCGGCTCGATCACGACCGACTTCTCGAACGCGAAAAGTGCTCAATTCTGGTTGGAGGTGACCGCCGCCGCCGCAGCGGCCACCGACCTACTCAACGTCTACATCCAGTCCTCTATTGATGGCGGAACCCTCTGGGATGACTTCGTGCATTTCACGCAAGTCCTAGGCAACGGGGGCGCAGTCAAACACCTGGCGTCCTGGGTGCGCGATGTGACTCCCGAAAGCGAGATGCACATTCAGCAGGATGCAGCCATGGCGGCTGGCGTCTTGCAGGGGCCAGTCGGTCCCATGTGGCGTGTCAAGTACGTGATCTTCGACGATGGGGGTGCCCATCAGACGTTCACGTTTAGTGTCAGTCTTCGAGCCGTGCAGTATCAGTAACCCGGTGCGTGGGGTCCGCTGGGATCCCACGCCCCACTTTGAGGGGCAGCGAGGTGGCGTATGCAGTGTGTGATTCTACGCACGTTTGGTGGTCCGGGAACACAAGAATTTCACCCGGGAGAACTCGTGGACACGGTCGCGTGGCCGAATGCGGACTTGTTGATCGGCGCACGGATGATTCGTCAGGCGACACCGGAAGAAATCGCGTCGGCGGTGGAAGTCGATGAAGCTCCATTGCCCGTCCGAATGCCGGTGAAGACAAAGGGGAAGGGGAAGCGCTAGTGGCGTTCACCTACGATCCGACCACGGACTTGGGCCGTGTCCGGTTGCTGATTGGCGACACGGACGAGGACACCCCGCAGTTCCAGGACTCAGAAATTGCCGCGCTGATGGCGATGAGCGGGGATTCGGTGGTGGCGACGGCCTCGGCGGCGTGTCTGTCGCTGGCCACGCGGTACAGCCGGTTCGCAGACAAGCAAGTCGGGGATTTGAAGGTGTCGTCGAGTCAGAGAGCGACGCAGTACTACAAGATGGCGGAACAGCACCAGGCGTCCGCCATTGTGCAAGGATACATGGTGCCGACGGCGGGGGGAGTCTACGTAGCGGATAAGGAAGCCGCCACTGCCAACTCGTCGTTGGTACAACCGTCCTTCACGACTGGGATGATGAGGAATACGTAGATGGCGTTCGAAGACGAGTTCCTGGAACTCATGCCTCACACGATTCAGGTCCAAGCCTGGACGGGGCAAACGTCTGACGGCACACAGTCGTATTCGCCCACCATCAAGTCGTATCGAGCTCGCATCGTTGGGAAGACGCTTTCGCTTCGCCGCCCCCTTGTTGAAGGGGATACCATCTTGTACGACGCCTACGTGGCGACGGGACCGGAGGCCATTGGCTTACGCGATAAGATCACCCTTCCCAACGATGCGCGATATATCAATCGCTACCCGATCCTATTCTCGGTAGGCATCTACGACGACGGCGACGGGGCGCACCACTCGAAACTGCAGTTTGGGTGGCAGTACCACCGGCAGGGACAATAGTCATGGCGATACGAGGCCTGGCGGCGGAGGTGTCCAGCATCAGCCGGATGGCTAGTTCGTTGTCTAGGCCGTTGACCAAGCGCGAATTGGTCGGGGATGAAGCCGTGATTCAGAACTTGATTCAGATCGAGGATCGTACCGTGGCGATCGCCGCGATGATGTCGGCCCGGGTCTCAAAATTGATCAAGATCGATTCAGATGAAGCCTGTCCAGAGTCGGAGCCGGGGGCGGACATGCCGACAGATGAGGGCGTAGGCCGGACGTTGATCGGGACCGGGTATCGAAAGAACCTGGGGGGGATCACGGCCGCATACACGGGCAGCACCGAATACGGCATGACGGGATTCAGTAACTGGGGGATGAAGGGACTGACCCGGATGTACCGGAACGAGTACGAAGTCGGATACGGGGCCGTGTACGCGGTGTGGGTGCATGAAGGCGTGACGAATCCCAAACATACGGGACCGATCACCTACACGAAGCCCGGATCGGGATCGCACTTCTTGTCGAACGCATTTGCCAAGTACGCGACGAAATTCCCGAAGAACCTCGAATTGGAGATTCAGTCCGCGATCCAGAACGTCGCCAAAGCCAATGTGCGGACCCGGCCCACGGCCCCTCTGGGTCTGGCGAGCCCACTTCGTCCAGGACTGCCGTTGCCCCCGAGGAAGAAATAATGAGCACCCTGGTCGAATTGGCGACTCGGTTAGCGACGAATGCCGTCATTGGCCAGATTACCAGTCCCGCGACCATTTTCCAGGGACCGATGCCGATGACTCCTGACGCGTGTGTCTCGGTGCGACGGTACGGGGGCGGGGGCGTTGAGCGAGCGATGGGGACCAGTTCGACGCCTGTAGCCGATTCGATTCACTTCCAGATTCTGGTCCGTGACGCGGCGCAGTCGGCCGGGGAAACGAAGATTGCGGCGATTCTGACGGCGTTGGACAATTACTCGGGGACGTTGGGATCGACCCGGTATCTGTTGATTTCCTTGATGTATGGGCCGGTCGATATGGGACGCGACGAAAGTAATCGATTTGTCTGGTCGTTGAATTTTCGAGCGTTGAAGGCACGATCATGAACGTGTTGCAGTTGCAATTGCTGGCTATTCGGGCGCAAGCCGCGGCTCTGATCGCGGTGATCGATGCGACGGTGACGGAGGAGGAGAAACCGACCGCGACGGTGGCCAGTTCTCCCCCAGAAGTCGTAGGAAGTGCGTTGGATGTGTCGTCGTGCGATCACCCGGCCGCGCATCGGGTATCGGCCGCGACGATGGGTAACTTGACTCGCGCGATGTGCGGAGTCTGTGGGGAGGACGTACCGGTATGACGTACCGACATGTGGGAGACGCACCGATTGGCGTCGGATCTCGCCAAGTGCAGAATGGAGAGACCTTCGACGCTGATGGGGCATCGGAGGTAATCAAGTTCTTTCTCAAGATCGGGGCGATTGAAGAAGTGGCATCCCCGCCACCTCCGCCTCCCCCGGTGTATCGGAAGACCATCACCCGCAAGATCGCGGAGGAGGACAACTAAATGGCACCGCTTGTTTTGACCAACGCCAAGATTCTTCTGGGCGGCTACAATCTCTCGGGGTACGCCAACAACGTCGCACTCAACTCGGAAATCGAGATGCTGGACGACACGGTCTTTGGCACCTCCGGCACTCGGTCCAACAAACCGGGATTGAAGAACATCACGCTGGCGGCTGGGATGTTCTGGGACACGGCGATTGACGCGATGATGTTTGCGCGTATTGGCGCGACTTCAGAAGTCACGTCCATTGCGCCGATTGGTGTAGCCGAAGGCGACACCGTCTACTTCTACAAGTCGCTCCAGGGTGCCTACCAGCCGGTCGGGGGCGGGGTTGGGGAGATCATGCGGGGCGACCTAGACGGCAAGGCCGCAGGGGTCAACCTGGTCCGAGGTTACCTGATGGCGACAGGGGCCAAGCTTGTCACGGGAACCGGGACGGGGGCCGTGTACGGCTTATGTGGGGCGGGGAAGCGGATCTTCAGTGCCCTGCATGTCACGGCCATTGGCGGGTCAGCCGTCCCGACGATCACCGGGATCATTCAGTCGGACGACAATGTCGGGTTCACCAGTGCGACCACACGGCTGACCCATACGGCGATGACCGCGATCGGCAGCAACTGGCAGCAAGCGAATGGGCCGATTGCGACGGACACGTACTGGCGGGCGTCGTGGACAATTTCTGGGACGGACCCGTCGTTGACCGTGTTCTGGTCGTTTGGGATTCTCTAACCTGGTAAATGGAGGCTGGCAATGGCGACTCTGGTATTTACGGACGCATACGTGTACATCAACAGTGTGGATCTCAGCGACCATGTCAAGCAGGTGGCCCTGACCTATGAGGCCGAGATCCTGGACAGCACCGTGATGGGAACCGATGGCACTCGGGCCAACATCCCGGGGTTGAAGAACTGGTCCCTTGAGGTGACGTTCCTTCAGGACTACGGTGCCGGGACAGTGGACGTGACGCTGTTTGCGCTGGTGGGCGCTCCGGCGTTCCCGATCTGCATCCGGCCGGTCAAGTCCTCGCTGGTCGGAACTACCAACCCGGACTTCGAAGGTAGTGCGGTCCTGGCCTCGTATCCGCCGATCACGGGCAACGTCGGCGCATTGGGTGAGTGCGCCGCGTCGTTCAAGTGCGCGTCGGCGTTGGCGCGGAACGTGACCTGATGGTACGCCGCCCCGGGAACGGGCTTAGTCGCCCGTCTCAGCGGTTTTCGGGTGGGGGGCGTGTCCCGGGATGCCCCCCGGCCCATCAATCGGCCGGTACGCCACGCTAAGCACCCTGCAGGGGGTGGGGGTTTGGCCCCGTATCGGACCACGGACCCATGGAGGGTATACGTCATGTTAAAAGCGATATCCCCGTTCACGTTGTTCGAGTCCTTCGACAAGATGCCGAATGGGATCGCCATTCGCCGTCGTACACTCCGCTACGATCTCAACTCCCTGGCTGACTTCGAACAAGAAGTCGGGATGGGGTTCGCCCAGTTGATGGCGACTCGTGCCATCTTCGCGACGGCTCGCGCGTTGCTCTGGGCTGGTCTGAAACACGAGCAACGCGGGTTGACCGTCGAGGACGTGGGCGACCTACTCGGGAAGTACATGAAAGAGGGCGGCGATCTGACAACCGCATTGCAAGCTGCATTCCAAGCCGCAGTAGAACAGGGCGCATTGGGATCTCCGGACGCGGCAATGCTGGCGGCAGCGGAGGGATCTACACCCCCAAACCCTCCCAGTCCAGCGATCAGCGCCCCGACCGCCCCGTCCGAGGACGGAAACAGCGGCAACTGACGCATCGCTGGACCGAGTGGATCACCGACAATGAGCCAGTGGCCTTCGGGCCACTGGGTCTTCGACCAAAGGAGTTCATGGCAATGACTCCGAACGAGTACCACGCTTTGTACGAGGGGTGGGTCTGGCGCACCCGTACAGACGAAGACCGTCACGCGATCTGGACGGCGGTGCTGGTCAATCACATGGGCACTCTGAAAACCGCACGGACGGCTGAACAATTGTTGGGTCGGCCGTTGACTGGACCTGCGAAAGCGAGACACTGATGCCTGCTGGAACGAGCGTCGGGGCCATTTTCGTTAGCGTGGGAGCGGACACCGCCCATCTCGCTGCCGGACTGTCGCGAGCCGAAATGATGGTGGAACGGTTCGGCTCGCGACTTTTTTTCATGGGGTCGCGCATCACGGCCGGGATCACGACGCCGATCGTGGGGCTAGGAATCGCCCTGAGCCGTATCGGCGCACAGTTCGATCAGTCCATGACGGAATCCTTGGCCATCATGGACAAGGTCACTCCGGCCCTACGGTCCCGCATGGAGCAGGTCGCAAAGGCGATTGCCGAAACCACCAAGTTTTCGTCGGATGAAGCGGCGAAGGGGTACTACCATCTGGCGTCAGCTGGGTACACGGCCCAGGAGGCCATGAAGTTGCTGCCGGTGGTCGCGCAGTTTGCGCAAGCCGGAGTGATGGATTTGGCCAAGGCGACGGAGTATCTGGCGGGCGCACAACAGGCACTCGGAATGCGGATGAAAGATCCGATCGAGAACGCCAAAGAAATGCAGCGGGTGGCCGATGTCTTGACGGCGGCGAATAACCTGGCCCTGGGCACGGTCCAGGATTTCGCCGTGGCGTTGTCGGGGAAACTGGGTCCAATGCTGCGTGTGTACCATAAGGACATTGAAGAAGGCACCGCCGTCCTGATGGCGTACGCGTCCCAGAATATCAAGGGGGCGTCGGCCAGTCAACAGGCCTTTATGGCGTATCGGGACATTGGCCGGTTTGCGATGGAGAACGCGTCGGCGTGGAAGAAGTTGGGGGTGCCGGTTTTCGACGCCATGGGGAACATGCGGAACATGGGGGCGATTGTCTCGGATCTCGACAAGAGATTCAAAGGGATGTCCGATTCGACGGTCATTGCGACGTTCGCCCAATTGGGCTTTACGCAACGGACCCGAGGCGCGTTGCAGTATTTGTTGGGTCAGGGCGAGGTCATTAAACAATACGAACAAGCTCTGCGTAGTGCGGGGGGTACCGCGGAAGAAGTCGCCAATAAACAACTGGCCTCGTTCACCAACCAGATGGCGATGCTGTGGCACACCCTTCAGAATGTCGGGATTGAACTGTTCATGGAGTTCATTCCCATTCTAAAGTCACAGGTCGTGCCGTGGCTGGAACGAGTCATTGAACGGATCCGCGAATGGTCTCGGGAGTTCCAGAAGATGACGCCCGAGCATCAGAAGTGGGTGCTGGGCTGGATTGCCGCTGCTGCCGCGATCGGGCCGGTGATTACGATCCTGGGATCCTTCACCCTGATGGCGAATGCGATCGTGGGCGCGTTCATCGGCATTCTAAATGTGGTGGTCAAGGTGGGGGGCGCGTTCAAAGCCGCCGCCCTCGCGATCATGGAATACAATGCCGCGCAGGGGGCGTTGACGTTTAGTCAAGCATTGAAAGGCATGACGGCTGCGTCCCTGGCCGCCCCGGCTGCGGGAGTCGCCGCGGTGAAGGTGGCGCAGATGGCCGGCCCCAGTACATGGGGCGGGGGGTTGGTGGCTCGATCGATTGCCGCCGCCGCGCCAGCGGCCATTCCTCTGGAACCGGTAAAGGTCGGGTTGTTACGATCCGCGATGGCGGGACTGGTCGATATCTTCGCGTCGGCGGTGTCGGTCATTCGTCCGTTCTTGACTGGATTAGGGTTATTGGGGGGATCGATTCTGGCTGTATTCTCGGTTCTACGATTGTTTGTGGATACGTGGGGTGACTGGTGGGCCATTGTCAAGGGCGCGACCGGATTCGGGTACATTATCGAAGGCGTGAAACTCTTAGGTGGGGCGTTCTCATTCTTGTTGGGAGCGGTGGAAGAAGTCACCGGCCCGATCGGGAAGATTTTCGAAGTGATCTGGAATGCGGGGGCACGAGGATTCGGCGCGATTCATGACTATGTCCAGCGAGCAGCCGAGCGATGGAAACAACACTGGATGGGGATTGACGAAAGCACCAGAAAAATTGAGACCATGGAGGACAAACTCTATGCGCTCGCTGCCAGTCCCATTCCCGCGATTCGGATTCCCGTCTTATTCTTTCTAGCGGCAAAAGAGAAGATGGGGGGCAACACGTTCGCGGATTGGCTGTGGTGGAATCTGGGGGGCGAACAAGAATCCGCTGACGAATACCAGAAAGCGCAGAACCAAGCGGCTCGGAACACCGTCGCCCTTCAACGGCAGAAAGAAACGTCTCCGAATCGGCTGATGCCGTTCCCGACGCGCCGCCCCGGAGAAGGTATCGCGTCAGGGATGGCCGAAGTCGCGGCAATACCACAAGGACTGGATAGAGCAGAACGTCAAGCAGACTTCGTCGCTCGGATGAAATCCGTCCAAGACAAGTTTCGGGAAGCTGTGGGTGGCTTTCCCGAGATGCCGGACAAGGATTCCAAAGCCTTCGATAACATGGTCAAAGAATTCCAGGATCGTCTAGACGATGGCATCGGGAAACGGGGCAAGGCGTTGGTGGAAGCTGTCCAGAACGAGATCAACATTCTGACTAAACAAAACCAGAATGCGTTTGATCCACAATTTTCTGGGTTCCGGGAGCGCGTGTGGAAGGAGTGGAAGCCGATTCGGGAATTGATGACCCCCGAGGAAATTCAGGGATTGGGGGGTGGGGCGCAAGCATTGGAGGTGCTGACCCAAGAATTCCAGCAGATGGATATGAACACCCAGTTCATCAAGGACGTGGGGCCGTGGTGGGGTCGGTTTGCGGATGAGATGGATGGGGCTGATCCCAAGGCCAAGGCCTTAGTTAAGTCATTTGATGAGATGGGGATCTATTCTCAACGCATGGTCGATACGCTGACCCCCGCGTGGTACGAACAGAATGAAGAAGGACTTTCGTCCCTGAACGACTACTGGCGGATGATGCCGTCTTTTATTAAGGCGGCGCGTCCAGAAGTTCAGGTCATCTTAGATGCCTTCATCGCAATGTCCAAGGGAGGAAAATTCCATACGGACGCGACGGCCAAGGCGTTCTCGGCGATGAAGGACTCGTTTACGGACACGGTGGACGGGATCAAAGGGCAGGTGACGGATCTCAGCACGTCATTAGAAGAACGATTCTCCGGTATGTTCTCATTGAAACAGTCCCTGTTCTTGACCCAGCGAATAGCAAAAGCAGCGGCGGGATACCGGAAAGTCATGATCGACATGCTGCAGAAGATGGCTGGCCTTCCGATGACGGAAGCGGGGCGTCTCCAGCAGATCGAGTTGTTGAAGCAAATTGAGCAGTATAAGGACTTCTCGGACGAGATGCTCCGCTTGATGCGGGTCGATCACCAGGCCCGGTGGGCTGAACTGATCGGGTTCAACCAGCGGATGTGGAAGTACATCGGGAATCTTAGTGAAAAGGAGTTTGAGAAGCTTCAGAAGAAAATCGCCAAACTTCTCATCTTTGAAAAGAAGATGAAGGATGTCATCGGCCTGATGACTGCGGCCGGGACCATGTTCACGAACTTGGGCGCAACGAGATTGGGGAATTTCCTGACCGTCGCGGGGGCGGGGATAGAAGCGGGATTGGCGGCAGGGAAGAAAATGTCGTTGGCGCTCAGTACGGCCAAAAAAGATTGGGTCGGGTTTGCGATCGCGGTGATGGAGGGGATCTCCGCTATGACCCAGTCTCTCCAGCTCGCGACCAAGGGGGAACGTGCTCTCAGCATGGCGATGACCGGGGCGGCGATCGGTAATAGTATCGTTCCCGTATGGGGGGGACTTGTCGGGATGGGGATTGGCGCACTGTGGGGGGCGTTGAGTGATGACCCAGGGTGGGCGCAGATCACAACCTTGGTCCGAAACAGTACCGGGGTCGCCTTGTCGGAGGGGACGGCACAGGGTATCGCTGACTGGGCAAAAGCGAATGTGAATAATGACTATGCCACCGCGTACCTGATGAATCTAGACAAGGTATTGGCGGATGCCGGGGGCGTCAAATCAGACAATATCGGCATGTGGGCGGGAGAACTGATCAAACTCTTTAAGGTATTGGATGACGGGAAAGCGTCGATTGGGGATGTGGGAAAAGTCTTTGACACGGTGTTTACGCAGATCGCGGACGCGGTGGTTGCCAGTGGGGGATTGGCGTCGGAGAAGTTCCGTGAACTCATCAAACTGGCCAAAGAATTCAAGTTAGAGTCCGCCGCCGTCGCTACGTTCCTAGCGGCGACCATGGATCGGGCCAGTACAGCGTTGAGTACGTTAATCTTGGGCGTC
>Ga0315273_10003859_pt1 | contig 18164 bp, 18 predicted proteins | sample YL17G02_0_MG_FD_205753 | JGI IMG/M metagenome (GOLD analysis project Ga0315273, IMG submission 205753) | Sediment microbial communities from Yellowstone Lake, YNP, Wyoming, USA - YL17G02_0 | ecosystem: Environmental > Aquatic > Freshwater > Lake > Sediment | place: USA: Wyoming | collected...
TTTTTTCTTTAAAGTTCAATTTCGATCTCCTTAATGAATCTGTCGATTTTCTCGCTCAAGTCGGTTTTGCCCTTCGGGCACGCCAAAGGTCTTTCGCAAGCTCGGCTCCTGCGCAACTCGCCCGTCGGCTTCCGCCAGGACGGGCTCAAACATGCTCGTCGTCCGAATGCTTTCGCGTTCGGATTCCCTCGCTTGCTCAAGCATGCTTTGGCTAAAACCTCCATTCGCTGCGAAAACCGCCAGGTTCATTTTTATCAAAAATCGTCCCGTCCCCCTTATTTTCCCTTATCTAGAAATACGTAGCTGTAATCTTATATGTCAACTCACATAAACATCTATATTTTCCGATACGGTTACGATCCTGCCATCCTTGACAAGAAACTTTTCCATGACATTCTAATTTATTATTATTAAGCATATCAGATATTAGCTCAGTCAAGTCGTAACCGCCATTGATACATTCACGATAGGGACATTGAATTTTTAAAAAAGCAGAATGTTCAGGCCCTCGAGTATAAGTTTCTGAAGACGGTTGTGCGAGGCCGTCAGGATCCCGATAATTCAGTTCGAAAGTTAATGTTTTTACTTGTGGATACCAATCCTTAATATACCCTGCACGAATAAATTCTTGATGTTTAAGATAATCTGTATGATTGGCTTTTTTTTCTCGCCATAATATCATCTCCTATATTCAACTAAATATCAAAGTTTTGCGGAGGGTTTGTGAGCGCACATTAGGAAACTTTTGGCAAATGTCTGCGAGGAATTACGCCGAGCGAAAGGCATTGACCCCGCGTAAGGATACTGGCCGAAAGCGAGGCGTAAACCGAAGCAGACGGCAAAAATTTCCAGTGCGCGAACAAAACCCGCAGCAAAACTATATTATTAAAGAGCATTATTGCTGTAACTTCGTTGCTTCAACCAGATTGCGCATCAGCATCGTGACTGTTAAAGGGCCGACGCCGCCCGGGACAGGCGTAATGTAGCTTGCGCGTTTTTGGGCTTCCTCAAACTCTACATCTCCGACGATTTTATCAGCCACACGATTTATGCCTACGTCAATGACCACCGCATCTTGTTTTATCCATTCACCTTTGATTAAACCGGCTTTGCCTGCTGCCACAATTAAAACCTCAGCAAGCCTAACATGTTCTTCTAATTTTCCTGCCTGGGAAGTTCCGATATGGCACACTGTCACAGTAGCGAATTTATCCAGCAATAAAAGGCTTAAAGGCTTGCCTACTATCTCGCTATGGCCGACTATCGCTACTTCTTTGCCATAAAGGTTCAGATTTATAGAATGCAATAACTCCATCACTGCTTGAGGTGTGCAAGGCAGAATTTTAGCCTTGCCAAATAATAGCTTACCTATATTAGCCGGATGCATGCCTTCGACATCCTTTTCGGGTAAAATAAATTGGCTTATTCTCTTGTAGTCTATTTGTAGCGGTAAGGGCATCTGGACAATGATACCATTGACAAATTTATCAGAATTTAATTTTTGAATAAATTCAGCCAAGGCCTTCTCCGTAGTATCCTGAGCCAATTTGTGTAATTGATATTCAATACCTAAATTCTGGGCAGTCTTCTGTTGCGACTTAACGTACGCCTCAGCTCCGGGGTTTTCTCCAACTTGGATACTGGCTAAAACCGGCTTTAAATTTAACGCTTGAATCTGCTGCTTTATATCCTCTTTTATTCTTTCAGCGATTGGTTTGCCTTCTAACAATTTAGCCACTATTACCTCCCTAATCCCTAATTAATATCTGCTTTACCCTCTAATGCCTCGTCAAATAAGTTTTAACGGATTTGCCTCGCACCGAGTGCCCTTTCGTGCTGGGTGCTCGGCACGAGGTGACTCGGCATTAGTGCCGAGTAACCTCAAAGTTAAAACGACAGGTTACGAGGCACTAATAATTTGGCCAATTTTTACCTCCGTTTCTAATCTTATCTTTTTAACATCTTTTGCCTTTTGGGTTAACTCTTTTCTTGTCTCTCGAGAAAATTTTTCGTCTTTTAAATACTTCAGATTGATCTCGACATTAAAATTTGCGCTGACAAAAGCAGATTCCAATAAAATCGCGGCCACTGCCACATCGCTAATGAGGTTAATATTTCCTTTTTTAATCAATGGCGGGCACAATTTTATAGCTTCAAAACAAAGACGGCAGACGTTAAGAGGAACATCCAGGGCCTGGCGTATGTCTTTGGACTGATAGGCTAAAACATCTAAATCCACTAAATTTAAGAATTCATTCCTTAGTTTTTCCGCATTTCCTAAAATGGTTCTTAATTCTTCTTCATATTGAGCATATTTGACCTTGCCTAAGGTAAAATTTACCACCATGCTGACTAAAGATATGCCCAGGGCTGCATTTAAAGCCGCAGCTGAACCGCCGCCTGGAGCAGGCAGTTTTGCTGCTAAATCGTCTAAATATTTTTTTATCGAGTCATCTTTATACATTTTTTAAAACAACCCCACAATATTCCCCTGCCCATCAAGATCAATAATCTCTCCAGCGGGATGCGTTGGCAAGCCTGGCATAGTCTTCATTTCGCCGCAGAGGGGAGACAAAAATCCTGCGCCAACGGAAGCGCGGACATCCCTGATCGGTAAAGTAAAATCTTTAGGCCTTCCTTTAAGATTTGGATCGTGTGATAATGAAAGGTGTGTTTTAGCCATACAAATTGGCAGTTTATCCCAGCCCATCTCAGTATAAGCCTTGATTTTCCCCTGCGCTAACTCTGAATATTCCACATCCTTGGCGCCGTAAATTTTAGTCGCAATTATCTTAATCTTCTCCTTTATGGGTATATCCAAAGGATAAAGAAAATTAAATTTTTTCGGCAAGGATGCAGCCTTAATAACTGCCTTGCCTAAGTCCAGGCCTCCTTTAGAACCTTTCAGCCAAACTTCGCTTATTTCGCAGCCATCTGCCCCAAATCCTAAAGCCTTACGTTTAACAAAATCAATTTCTTTGTCTGTGTCTGAATTAAATTTATTAATTGCGACCACAACGGGAACACCAAAATTCTTGAGATTCTCTATTTGCTTTGCTAAGTTACAGATCCCTTCTTCTATTGCCGAAATATTTTCTTTAACTAAAGACTCATCCAGCGGCTTACCAGCCACTACCTGAAATTTCCCGCTATGCGCTTTTAATGCCCGGACAGAACACACGATAACAGCTGCATCCGCAACAATGCCGCTGGCGCGACATTTAATATCAAAAAATTTCTCAGCTCCGCAGTCAGCGCCGAATCCGGCTTCAGTAACCACATATTCAGAAAGGCTTAAAGCTATTCTATCTGCCAATATTGAATTATTTCCGTGGGCGATATTGGCGAAAGGTCCAGCGTGCACAAAGCAAGGCGTATTTTCTATGGTTTGAATCAGGTTTGGTTTGAGTGCGTCTTTTAAGAGAACGGACATGCTGCCTGCAACTTTTATATCTTCGGTGGTAACTGGCTTACCATCAAAAGTATAAGCCAACACAATCCGGCCTAAGCGTTTACGCAAATCCGCTAAACCGTCACTTAAGGCCAGTATTGCCATTATTTCCGAGGCTACAGCAATATCAAAGCCTGTGTCTCGGGGAATTCCGTCATCTTTAGAGCCTAAACCAATCTTTACATTTCTTAAAAATCTGTCGCTTACATCTACGACCCTGCGCCAGGTAATTGTATCAGGGTTAATCTTCAGCCGGTTACCTTTAAAAATGGAATTATCCAGGAAGGCGGCGGTTAAATTATGCGCCAGTCCAACAGCATGCACATCGCCGGTAAAATGCAGATTAAAATCCTCCATCGGTAAAATCTGGGAATATCCGCCTCCTGCTGCTCCGCCTTTAATACCGAATACCGGGCCTAAAGAAGGCTGCCTTATACAAGTTGAAGTTAACTTGCCTAATTTATTTAAAGCCATGGAAAGGCCAATGGTGGTTACGGTTTTGCCTTCTCCTAAGGGCGTAGGCGTAATCGCTGTTACTAAGATGTATTTGCCTTTAGGCTTATTTCTGATTTTATCCAGGATACTTAAATCTATTTTGGCTATATAGCGGCCATAAGGGATAAGGAATCCCGGGTCTATTTTTAATTTTCTGGCAATTTTTTCAATGGGTTCTTTTTTTGCTTTCTGCGCAATTTCAATATCCGATAGCATAAATTCCTCCTAATAGCTGAAACTGGAATCTAATTCAAAAGCATTTTTGATTAAATTTAATTCTGGCGTGTCTTGAGCATAGATTATAGAAACCACATCGAATCTTGCTTTCTTCTCTAAGAGGTTATTTTCTTTAAGAAACACGAGCGCGGCTTTGGAAATCTGTCTTTGTTTGGATTTAACCACGGATTCGAAAGGCTCACCGAATCTATCGGAATGCCGGGTTTTTACTTCTATAAATGCGAAGGTGTCTTTATCTTTAGCCACGATATCTATTTCGCCTATTTTGGTTTTATAATTTCTGGCTAAAATCTTATAGCCGTTATCTTTTAGGAAACTAACTGCCGCTTCTTCGCCGGTTTTGCCTAAATATAAATTCTGTTTAGACATGACAAAAGGTCGCCCTATGGATTATAGACGGGCCAAACTTACTCAATGTTGTTTTATGCATTTTTGTGCCGTAGCCTTTATGTTTCAAAAAGCCATAATGCGGATATATCCTATCATACAGAGACATTATGCGATCTCTTGTAACCTTGGCTAAAATCGAAGCTGAGGCAATGCTCTTGGATTTGGAATCGCCTCTGATAATGTTGGTAAAAGGCATATCGAGATCGATTTTTACATTCCCATCTATAATTATATGAATACGCTTATTTCGTCGATTCTCTAATTTATCTATTAATGCTACTACTGCTTGCTTCATGGCTAAGCGCGTAGCCTCTAAAATATTTATCTGGTCAATTATCTTCTCATTAACTATGCCGATGCCAAAAATAGACTTGGTAATAATTTCTGAAAATGCCTTTTCTCTTTGAAAAGAAGTTAATTTCTTAGAGTCGTCTATGCGATTCTTAAAGCGGCTGGTTTTTAAAACCGCTGCAGCGGCAACCACAGGCCCGGCTAAAGGGCCACGGCCTGCTTCATCCACGCCAATAACGATATTATAGCCTCTTTTCTTTAACTTCCTCTCGTAATAGAGCATCTAACCTTGCTCTTCTTTACTCTCAATCTTCGTCGCGTGCTTGCCTATTTTACCCCGCAAATAATAAAGTTTTGCCCTTCTGGTCTTACCTGTGCGGATAACTTCAATGCGTTCGATGCTGGGTGAATACAAAGGGAAGACGCGCTCAATACCTTCGCCGTAAGAGACCTTTCTTACGGTGAAACTGCTCTTTATTCCTCCGCCCTGTTTGGCGATAACCACTCCCTCAAAAGGATGCAGGCGCACCTTATCCTCGCCTTCTTTTATCTTTACCAAAACCTTAACCGTATCGCCAACATTAAAAGCAGGAAGCTCCCTCTTGGTGTATTCTTGCTCAATAAGTTTTATTCTATCCATCTCTATTTCTCCTCTCTATTTATTAATCGGTTAAAAGGTCGGGCCTTCTTTGCTTTGTCCTTTTTAGCGCTTCTTTTTTTCTCCAGGCTTCTATTTCCTTGTGATCACCAGATAAGAGTATCTTGGGCGCAGACCAACCTCTGAATTTGGCAGGCCTTGTGTATTGGGAATATTCTAATAGATTACCTTCGAATGATTCAAAATTCAAGGAATTTTTATCCCCCAAAACTCCAGGGATAAGCCTGACCAAACAATCGACCAAAACCATGGCTGGTAATTCTCCGCCTGTCAAAACATAATCGCCAATGGAAACCTCCTCATCTATTAAATATTGCCTTACTCTCTCGTCTACGCCTTCGTAATGGCCACAAATTAAAATAATATGTTTATATTTTGCCAAGTTTCTGGCAATCTTTTGAGTCAATGTTTTACCCTGGGGACACAATAAAATAACTCTTACCTTTTTGCTTTTCCTGCCTGCCGGCCAGGCAGGTGCTTTTGACTCAATATCTTCTACTGCCGCAAATATTGGTTCCGGCCGCAAAACCATCCCTGATCCGCCGCCAAAAGGACGGTCATCGACTTTCTTATGCTTATCCGAAGAATAATCCCTTAGGTTATGAATATAAATTTTCACCTTACCTTTATTCTGTGCCCGCTTGATGATAGACTCATTCAGCACGGGCTCAAACATTTTGGGAAAGATTGTAATAATGTCGATTCGCATCTTAATTATTATATCTAGCTAAAAATTCTTTCTTAAACTCAATAAATCTATCCTGCTGAATTGCCTGCCTAATCTTTCGCATTAATTCTAAGAAGAAATAGACATTGTGCAGCGAAACTAATCTAAGCCCTAAGATTTCTCCGGTATTGAATAAATGGCGCAAATATGAGCGGCTAAAATTCTTACAAGTATAACAACCGCACTCTTTGTCTAAAGGACCAAGATCTTCCGTATAAGGAGCATTTCGGATGGTTAATTTCCCTTCGCTGGTAAAAGCAGTCCCGTTTCTGCCATAACGGGTAGGGACTACGCAATCAAACATATCAATGCCTAACTCAACTGCCCCAATTATATCTTCGGGGATACCTACGCCCATAAGATAACGCGGCTTCTCAACGGGTAAAGCTTCTAAGACGCAAGCCACAATATTATATCTTAGGTTTTTGGGCTCGCCTACAGAAACACCGCCAATAGCATAACCGGAAAAATCCATATCTACCAACTTAAGCACGCAATCCCGGCGCAAATCTTCATAAGTTGCTCCCTGCACAATGCCAAATAGAAGTTGATGATTATCGCTGATAACTGCCTTTGAACGCCTTGCCCAATCCACGGTTCTTTTTACGGCGATTTGCGCATAATCCTTGCTGCATGGGTAATGCACGCATTCATCCAAAGGCATAATAATATCCGAACCTAAATCTTTTTGTATCTGAATAACATCTTCGGGGGCAAGAAAATGTTTAAATCCATCGATATGCGATTGAAATTCAACGCCATTATCAGAGACCTTTCTTAAGAGCGCAAGGCTAAAAATCTGGTAACCTCCACTGTCTGTAAGTATGGGTCCAGGCCAGGACATAAACTTAGCTAAGCCGCCGGATTTTTTAATCACTTCAATGCCGGGACGCAGGAAAAGATGATAGGCATTAGACAAGATAATCTCGGCCCGGCATTCTTTTAATTCTAAAGGCGATAAAGCCTTAACTGTCCCTTGAGTTCCCACAGGCATAAAGCAAGGGGTATTGATGTCTTGGCAAGAAACAGATAACTTTCCTAACCGAGCATTACTATTTTTATCCTGGTGGATAAGAGCAAAGGAATTCATCTGGCAAACGGAGTCTTACTACCTTGGGTATGGGATTTTAACGACGAAAAAAGGAGAGCGTATGTTCTGTTATCTAGCTCTTTTTAAATAAATCTGGTTTTCTGTCTAAAAGGTTGACGAAAGCCTCAACTACCTTGGGGTCGAATTGACTACCGCTATTGCTCATTAGCTCTTCTTTGGCTTCTTGGAGGTTGAGACCTTTGGCATAAGGCCGCTCGGTAGTCATAGCATCAAAACTATCTGCAACTGCCATTATTCTTGCCCTCGAATCTATATCATCCGCACGCAATCCATGAGGATAACCTTTACCGTCATAACGCTCATGATGCTGCTCCACTAATTTCATCTCGTCTCTTAAAAAAGCTAAGGGCCTTAAGATTTCTACTCCTTTGAGAGGATGAAGTTTAATCTCATGCCATTCTTCTTCGGTTAACTTAGCCGGCTTAGTCAGGATATGTCCTTCAATACCAATCTTACCCAAATCATGCAACTGGCAGGATAATCTGATAATCTCTATTTGAGCCTGAGAAAGCCCCATGGCCTCGGCAATAGCCACAGCGTACTTTGTCACCCGGTCAGAATGGCCTTTAGTATAGTGGTCTTTAAGTTCAATTACCGAGGTAAGGGTAGAAACAATCTGTAAATATATCCCTTCCAGGTTACTATAAAGCCTGGCATTTTCAATAGCAATGGAAGCCTGGTTAGCAATGCCTTCAACCAGCCTCAAATCATCCTTATTAAATACCTCTCTTGAACGCTTATTATTGACATTAATTACTCCAATTGCCCTTCCCTTAAAAATCAAAGTCACGCTGATAAAGGAACCTGTATAATATCTCTCTTCGTTTTCTCTACCAAACCGCTGGTCTTGCTCAATGTCCTGAACCAGAATTACCTCTTTATTCTCAAAAACCCATCCAGAAATCTTGTCTCCCTTTTTAATCCGGGTATTTGTGATTACATCTTGCGGCAGACCTTTGGCTGCGGCGATAAAAAGTTCATCCTTATTTTCATCAAGTAAAATTATGGAGCATCTCTCTATACCTAAAAGATCTGAGATTCTTTCCACAATCGTGGATAAAACCTCCTCTAACCTTAATGAAGACGTAATCTCTCTTCCTATTTCAAAAAGAAGGGTCAGCTCGTTTGTCTTTTCTTTGACCAGATTTTCCAATTGGGCATTATGCTCTTCCAATTCCTTTTTAATTTCTTTGGTATCTTCTATATACTGTCTTTCCTGTTTTTCTAATTTATGGATATTTAAGTTTCTTTTTACGCTATGTAAAAAATATTCTAATTCAAACGGCTTATAGATATAATCATCTACGCCTACTTTTATTGCCCTTACCGGCGCATCCTGATCTGCATAGCCCGTAATGAAGATAACTAAAGTCTTAATATTGGGCTTAATCTCTTTTATGGCCTTGACCGTATCTATCCCATCCATACCGCCTAGAAGCCTTACATCAGCAATAATCAGATCGAAGTTTTTATTTTTGGCTATCCCAATTGCCTCTTGCCCGGTTTTCGCACCTTCTACATCATAGCTTTCTTTTTTCAGAAGGTTGATTAAGGTTTTCAGGAATAATTCATCGTCCTCAATAACAAGAACGCTTTCCCTGTTGTCCATGGCTAGGTTTCCCCCTTTTTAGAAGGTAATTGTACCACGAAACTACTACCTTTATCAAGTAAAGATTTTACTTCTATCTTGCCTTGATGTCGCTCAATGATTCTTTGGGTGATGTAAAGGCCAAGGCCTGTGCCCTGACCGATGTCTTCCACCTTACCTTCTGACTAATGTCTAGATGATGAGCATAGCATCGCCATAACTATAAAATCTATAATTTCGCTCGATCGCCTCCTGATATGCTTTTTTGATTAACTTTTCTCCAGCGAATGCGCAGACCAGCATAAATAAGGTTGTAGCCGGCAGGTGAAAATTAGTCAAAAGGCAATCGGTCAATTTAAATTTATATCCGGGGTAAATAAATAAATCCGTCTTTCCTTTTTTAATTCCTGAGGCATAAGTTTCTACTGCCCGGCAACTCGTAGTGCCAACGGAAATTATACGGTCTTTTGCTCTTTTAATCCTTTCGATCAATTTTGCTGTCTGGGCAGGAATTTCAAAATATTCGGGCTGCATCTTGTGCTTACGGATATCGTCAACCTTAACCGGCTTAAAGGTGGCGCTACCCACGTGCAAGGTTAAATAAGCAATATTTACACCTTGGGATTTTATCTTGGCGATTAATTCCCGGGTAAAGTGTAACCCTGCAGTAGGAGAAGCCACTGCTCCTTTTTTTTTAGCATAAACGGTCTGGTAAAAAATCTTGTCCGAATCCCGGGGCTCTCTTTTTATATAAGGAGGTAAAGGCATAACTCCTAAGCTGTATACGCTATCAATATTCTTAACATCAAAACTAATTTCACTTTTAGCGCTGATAATCCCTGAGACCCTGCCGCGGTTAAAAATTATCTTTTCTCCAATTTTTAGCCGGCCCGGCTTAATTAAAGAGTCAAATGTTGAACCTATTTTTCGCTTAAGCAGCAGGACTTCCGCTTTGCCGCCGGTTAAGCGATTGCCTCTTAGCCGGCAGGGCAATACTTTGGTATTGTTCAATACCAAAAGCTCATTTGGGTTAAGATAGTTGATGATGTCTTTGAAGACGCGGTGCTCTATGGTTTGTTTTTTGCGGTTTAAAACTAAAAGCCTGGCTAAATCGCGCTCTTTTAAAGGATACTGCGCAATTAAATTTTTAGGTAAATAGTAATTAAAATCTGATAGTCTCAACATTCGAACCGGGATAATAATACTTGAGTATCTCTTCGAAGGTCTTACCCTGCTTAGCCATAAAATAAGCGCCCCACTGGCACATCCCTACGCCGTGGCCCCAGCCTAAGCCTTCAAAAACTACGTCATTGCTGACGACATGGGTAGTAAAATTTGTGCTCCTGATAATATTAGGACCGAGGATATTTCTAAAATCCTTGGCCGAAATTTCTATTTCCTTTTCATCGGAAACTATTTTTAAATTGGTGATGCGGCCAGAGGTATCTCTGGCAAGAATTACAATATCTTTTATATTCTTTATATTATTCCCGCTATTACCTAATTTTTCCCGAATCTCATCAGAAGACAGCACCGCATGCCACTTATAATGTGGCGAGCCACTACAAAAACCACAATTTACTCCTTTAAGTGGTGCAATATCTATATTCCATAGTATTGATGCGTCTTCGGTTTTTCCCGCGCAGGTGGCATGGTAGTAAGCGGGGAAAATTTTTCCGTTATAGGTAAGCACCAGGTCATTAGTCTCTTCCACTGCTTCGCTGGTGCGATAGCGCTCAGAAGCCTTTCCGCCGTATACCTGAGAATATATGTCGCTGGTTACATCAAAATCTTTGTCTTTATTTTCCTGCATTTGATTGAGCGCAAAGGTGCGGCAGGCCACTGCCAGTGCCTTTAAGGCCTCCTGCGGCCAATAATGCGAGGCCTCGTTATAGAGCACGCCTTTAATATAATCTTCTAAATCAATGCGGTTTATCACCAAAAAGTGAAAATTGTCTTTTTCCATCAGTTCGATATCGCCCCTGAATCTGCGCCCATTTATAACTATAGCATCAGGGTCATTGGCCTTAATCAAAATCTTACCCGCAGGAAAATTAATCCCCCCGAGAACAATCCCGCCTTTAAATACTGTCACCGTGGCCCTTAAGCCTTTACCTTTATATAATGCCTTATTCGCCTTAGAATCAAAAACTTCATAAAAACTATTTATCTTAAGATTCAAAGACTCGATATCCTGTATAATCGCCACTCGAACAGTGCTAGACTGCGGCTGAGCTTGGGCAGGACTAACCAGCAACCAGCAAGTAATACTAAGGTAAAAAATCTGTGTAATCTGTGTTTTAAAATCCCTGCCTGCCGGCAGGCAGGTGTGTAATCCGTCTTTTATCGGCGCGACCATAGCCAAAAGATTAAGGAAAGAATTATACTGATTAATATGGATGTAGCGAGCGGAAAATAAAAAGTGAAATTTTTTCTTTGAATAAGCATATCTCCGGGAAGTTTTCCTAAAAAAGGTATTTTGTTAAAGGAAGTTAATAATAAGCCTGCGAGTAGCAAAATTACACCAAAAATGATTAATGTTCTTCCGATTTCTTGCATCTTTCCAACTCTGAATATATGCAACCGCAGTATTTCTGGCAGTATATACCTTGAGCTTTAGCTAATTCATGCGCCTTTTTAAATCCCGGCCGAAAATCCTCATAATAAAATTGTATGCCTTCTTCTTTAGTAATATCATCGCCGATTTTTTTCAGCAATTCCTGGTTCTGGTAAGGGCTGACTAATAAAGTAGTTGAAAAGGCATCAAATCCTTTTTCTTTGGCGGCTTTGGCTGCAGCTTTGAGTCTGAGCGTCCAACATATAGAGCATCTTTCACTACTCGCTTCTCTTAAGTTCACTGCCCGCGAAAATTCCGAAGGCATATAAGGCAAAGAAATAATCTCAAAATTATTACTCTTACTATAATCCTTTACTGCCTGTTTGCGGTTCATATATTCGCCATACGGCTGGATATTCGGATTATAAAAGAATCCCGTTACCTCATATCCTTTTGCCCGCAATTGCCCTAAAGGATAGATCAGGCACGGCGCACAACAGGTATGGAGTAAAAGTTTCATATTTCTTTAGTTAGGGGACACCTTTCCGATTGGGTTCAGAAACGTCCCTCGATTGGGTGCAAAGACGTCCCTAAAACAGCTGTTCTTGTTTTTCGTACTTTATTCCGAAGTGTTCGAAGGCTAATTTTGTGGCGAGGCGGCCGCGGGAGGTACGTTTAAGATACCCTGCTTTGAGGAGATACGGTTCAATAGTGTCAACGATGGTATCCACTTCTTCGTTTAAACTGGCGGCTAAAGACTCCACTCCCACCGGTCCTCCGCCAAACGACTCCAAAATCGTCTTTAAGACCTTGCGGTCAATATCATCAAATCCTGCTTTATCAATACCCAGCTCATCCAAGGTTTTGGCTGCAACCTCAAAGTCAATTTTGGCAATTTTTGCCACCTGGGCATAGTCTCTTACCCTGCGAAGCAATCTATTGGCAATGCGCGGGGTGCCTCTTGAGCGCCTGGCAATCTCAGCTGCTGCTTCTTCGTCAATATTCATGCCTAAGGTTTTTGCCGAGTGCTTGATAATTTTGGTCAGGTCCTCTACCGTATAAAAATCAAGATGATAAAATATACCGAACCTTCCCCTTAAAGGCGCGGCTAAAAGGCCAGTCCTCGTGGTTGCACCCACAAGAGTGAAAGGCTTGAGGTTAAACTTTATGGTTTTTGCATAAGGCCCTTTATCAATTACAAAGTCAATTTGGAAGTTTTCCATCGCCGGATAAAGAAATTCTTCTACCACCTTGGAAAGCCGGTGTATCTCGTCAATAAAAAGTATATCTCCCTTTTCCAAATTCGTTAATATGCCGATAAGGTCGCCGGCGCGCTCTATGGCCGGACCCGAGGTTGCCGTAATCTTAGAAGCCATCTCATGGGCAATGATGTGGGCAAGGGAAGTCTTGCCTAAGCCTGGCGGTCCGGAAAGAAGCACATGTTCTAAAGGCTCTTTTCTCTGTTTGGTGGCAGTTAAACAAACTTTTAGATTATCGACGATTTCCTTCTGGCCTACAAATTCCGGAAGCCGGCTCGGCCTTAAAGACATATTTAAAACAACGTCTTCTTCGGAATCTTCAGCCCCAGCGGGCGGTTTACTTCCTTTAAGTAATATCTGCCTGGCTTCTTCGCTCATAAGGTATAATATTATTTTTATTCCTGGTAATTTCTATTTCCTGAAATAGGTCTTTTTGCCGGGCAACAATCTCTTTTAAACGGATTAATTCTAATATGGCCAAGAAAGTAACAATTATCTCCATCTTGTTCTTGGCCTTACCAAATAATCCTGATAAAGTCAGCGCCGGCTCAACCAGCAAGAGATGCAAGATTCCATGGATTTTGGCTTCGATGGTAAATTCATCCTTAACTAGCTCATAAAATAACTCTTTGGGGATCTCCTCAAGCGCCTTGGTAAAGGCATTGATTAAATCAAAGATGCTCGCCTCAAAATACACCCCGGTTTCTCCAAGCGCCTCTTTATCCATTTCTCCTTTAGGCCGCTTAAAGACCTCGCGCTGGCTGATTTCCCTTCCCCTTAAGTTTTCGGCTATCTCTTTAAACTTTTCATACTCTAATAAACGCCTCACCAATTCGGCCCTGGGGTCTTCCTGCTCTTCTTCTTGCGCTGATTCTTCAGCCGGAAGCAGCATCTTGGATTTAATCTCAAGAAGCGTGGCGGACATAACTAAGAATTCTCCGGCGATATTTAAATCCAGGAGTTTCATTAAATTAAGATATTGCAGATACTGCTCGGTTACCTGGGAAACGGGGATATCATAAATATTAAGGTGGTCTTTTTTCACCAGATACAAGAGCAAATCCAGGGGCCCTTCGAATATTTCTAATTTTATTTTGTAACTCATCTTAAATTGATTACACAGATTTTTAAAATTCAATTGCACAGATTGTCTGAACTAATCCTAATCTGTGTAATCTGTATTTATAATCTGTGTAATCACTATTAAATAAAAAGTTTTTATAACTTAAGTAAACTCTTTACTTCCTCTATAGTCTCAGAAGCAACTTTACTTGCCTCTTTTTTCCCTTGCTCTAATATCTCAAATATATGCTTTTTATTCTTAACCAAATCATCTCTCTTTTCCTGTATTGGCTCGAGAATTTTAACCAGGATCTGGCCTAATTCTTTTTTACAATCGGTGCAGCCGATTTGCGCCTTGCGGCAGAGCCCATCAAGTTCTGTCTTTCTATCAGGGGCAAATATGGCATAGTAGCTATGCACATTGCATTGCTCAGGATGGCCCGGGTCAGCAAATTTAATCCTTAAAGGGTCAGTAAACATGCTCTGCGTTTTCTTGCGGACTACCTCTAGCGTATCGGAAAGGGCAATATAATTATTATAACTCTTGCTCATCTTGCGCCCGTCAGTGCCCAAGAGGCGGCTGGCCTTGGTTAAAATGGCTTCTGGTTCAGGAAAAATCTCTTTTTTGTAAACCCCGTTAGAAAATTTTGTGTTTCTTGAAGTATCTTTTCTAACGGGGTAAAGACGGTTAAATTTCCTGGCAATCTCGCGGGTTAATTCTAAATGCGGAAGCTGGTCTTCGCCAACCGGCACTACCTGGGATTTATAAAGTAAAATATCCGCGGCCTGTAAAACCGGATAGCCTAAGAAAGCATAAGTGCTTAAAACCCGGTTAGTCACTTCGCGTAACTGCTCTTTATAGGTCGGGCAACGTTCAAGCAAACCCAGCGGCGTAATCAGAGAAAAAAACATGTATAATTCTAAATGCTCCTTAACCTGCGACTGGATAAAAATAGTGGATTTTTTCGGCGAGATTCCGCAAGACAGCCAGTCAATCACATTATCCAGGATATTTTCTTTAATGCTATGCGTATCGGCGTATTCCGACATCAGCGCATGCCAGTCTGCTACCATAAAAAAACACTCGTAGTCATCCTGCAATTTTACCCAGTTGTCTAATGTGCCGACGAGATGACCCAAGTGTAATTTACCCGTCGGCCGCATCCCGCTTAATATTCTTTCTTTCATCTTTAGAGCTTCCTCGCTATCTTCTCAATCTCATAGGCTTCAATAGTATCGCCTTCTTTAAAATCATCAAATCCGCTTAAGCCCATGCCGCACTCAAAACCTTCAGCAACCTCCCTGACATCGTCTTTAAAACGCTTTAAAGAAGAAAGCTTGCCTTCAAAGACGACCTCTCCGTTTCTTACTAAATTAACCGTACAGGTGCGGTTAAATTTACCCTTGGTCACAAAACATCCGGCAATGGTGCCGTGCCGGGATAATTTAAAAACCTTTCTTATCTCAACCCGGCCTAAGAAAACCTTCTTTAATTTTGGCTCAAGCATGCCTTCTAAGGCTGCCTTGATATCATTGGCTAATTCATAAATAATATTGTAGATCCTTACATCCAGGCCTTCTTTAGAAATTATCTCTTTGGCTAAGTCATCGACCACCACATTAAATCCCAATATAAGAGCATCAGAGGCTAAGGCTAATACGGCATCGGATGTGTTGATATTACCTGCCCCTTCATGGATAAAATCCAGTTTTATTTCCGAAATATTCATTTTATTTAAGGTATCTTTTATCGCTTCCAAAGATCCTTGCACATCAGCCTTAAGGATAAGTTTTAATTCCTTAATCTTCCCTTCCTTTATCTGCGCATACAAATCTTCCAGGCTAATTCTTTTTACGCTCTTAACCTGAAGCTGCCTTTCTTTTTCCTGGCGAAACATCGCCAGTTCCCTGGCTTTTCTTTCATCTTCAATCACAAAGAATTGTTCTCCTGCCGCAGGAATACCGCTTATGCCTAAGACTTCTACAGGGCAAGCAGGAGGAGCTTCTACTACTGAGTGGCCAAGGTCATTGAACATCGCCCTAATCTTGCCGTAATATTTACCGACAAGAATATTTGCGTTTAAATGCAGGGTGCCTTCGCGAACCAATAATGTAGAAACCGGACCCCTGCCTTTAGTTATTTTAGCCTCGATTACCACTCCGCGAGCCAGCCTTTTAGGATTTGCCTTTAGCTCCAGCATCTGGGCTTCTAATAGTATCATCTCCAAAAGATCATCTATGCCCTGGCCGGTCTTGGCTGAGACAGAAACAGTTATGGTTTTACCGCCCCAATCTTCAGCCGCAAGATTCAATTCTGCCAGTTGCTTCTTAACCTTATCAATATTCGCCTGGGATTTATCAACTTTATTTAAAGCCACGATTATCGGCACGCCTGCGGCCCGGGCATGGTCAATAGCCTCTTGGGTCTGAGGCATAATCCCGTCATCGGCTGCCACTACCAAAACCACAATATCCGTAACGCTGGCTCCCCGCGCGCGCATAGCCGTAAAAGCCTCATGGCCCGGAGTATCCAGAAAAGTAATTACTCCTGCAGGCAAAACCACGCGGTAAGCACCGATGTGTTGAGTAATACCTCCATGCTCAGATTCTACTACTTTGGTTTTTCTTATCGCATCTAAAAGGGAGGTCTTACCATGGTCAACATGGCCCATAAAGGTTACTATCGGCGGGCGCGCTTGTAAAAACTCCGGCCTATCTATTTCTCTGTGTATGCCCAAAGCCAGCTCTTCTTTATCAGGGGCTTTTTTGACCTTAAAACCTGATTTCTCCACAACCTTAGTTACAGCGGCTTCATCTAAAACTTGATTTATCCCGGCCATAAAACCCATATCCATTAAATTCTTAATTAAGATAGAAGGTTTTTCTTGCAATTTAATGGCTAGATCCTTGACGGTAATGGGTAATTCTAATTCCAAGATTTTGAGTTCGGGCTTGACTTCAACCTTGACTGGCTTTTCTATTATAGGCGGCTTCTCGAGTATCGGTGGTTTTTCTATTCTCGCTGGTTTTTCTTCTTTTTTAGGAATTACCTCTTTCTTAGGCACAGCCTCTTTAATGGCTGTTTCTTGAGGAGGGATTATTTTCTTTTCAATTACCTTTTCTTTAATAATCTGGCGGGCAGTAACTACAGGTGAAACTATCTGCCGGGGTGAAACTAGAGGCAGAATTTCTTTCTTCTTAGGAACAGCCTTACGAATTACCTTAGGTTTCTTAATCGTTTTAGGCAAAGGCTTAGCTAAGGGCTTTTTGGCGGCTTTAACTTTAGCGACTTTAGTTACCGTCTTTTTCTTCTTGGCAGCCGTATCTTTCTTGCTCAAAACTTTTTCTTTTTTCACCTTAACCATAGGGCTTTTATTTATTGATTAATTTTTTGGCCTCTTCAATTAATTTCTCAGCCTTATTTTTGCCAATACCTTTTACCTTGATTAATTCTTTCATCTGTGTCTGGGCAATATCCTCTATCGTCTTAAAACCTGCTTCCTTAAGATTAGCCGCGGTTTTTTCACCTACTCCGGACAATTCTTCCAAAGAAATAGCTTTGCGTTCTTCTTCCTTTTCTTTCTTTTCCTTGACTTCCTTAGCTTCCTTATCTTTCTGGACTGCTTCACTACTGGTGGCCTTGGTGCGTATATCCAATTCCCAGCCTATAAGCCGCGAGGCAAGCCTGACATTCTGGCCGTGTTTACCGATGGCTAAGGAAAGCTGGTCATCCCCTACAATCACTTCTGCTTTTGAGTGATCCTTGTTTAATTTTATCTCGGCTACCTGCGCCGGTGAAAGCGCAGCTTTTATATATTCTTTCATATCGTCGTTATAACGGACAATATCAATCTTTTCTCCGTGCAGCTCATTCACAATATTTCTCACCCGGTTTCCCCGCATTCCCACACAGGCGCCTACAGAATCAACCTTTTCATTTTTAGACCAGACTGCCACTTTTGTACGCTCGCCTGGCTGGCGCGAAATAGATTTTATCTCCACAATCCCTTCGTAAATCTCCGGAACCTCTAACTCAAAAAGTTTTTTCACTATGTTAGGATGGGTGCGGCTTAAGATAATCTGGGGGCCTTTAGTATCTTTTTTCACTTCTAAAACATAAGCCCGGATGCGTTGGCCTTGTTTGAATTCTTCCTTAGGAGACTGTTCGCGTTTAAGCAGTATGCCCTCAGCCTTTCCCAAAAGGTCAACCACGATATTGCCTCGGTCAAAACGATACACTGTGCCGCTGACGATTTCACCGATCCGTCCTTGGAATTCGCCAAATACCACATCTTTTTCCGCTTCGCGAATTTTTTGGATGATTACCTGCCGCGCGGT
>Ga0315273_10003860_pt1 | contig 18164 bp, 17 predicted proteins | sample YL17G02_0_MG_FD_205753 | JGI IMG/M metagenome (GOLD analysis project Ga0315273, IMG submission 205753) | Sediment microbial communities from Yellowstone Lake, YNP, Wyoming, USA - YL17G02_0 | ecosystem: Environmental > Aquatic > Freshwater > Lake > Sediment | place: USA: Wyoming | collected...
GAGGGATCCGGGCATCGTCGAGGCCGCGGAGCAGTCCGCCGAGGTGCGTGCCCTGGCGCCGCACTACCACGGCCATGTCGGCCCAGCCCACGCCGTCCTCCACGTGACGCCGGCGCAGCTCGCGCGCGATCGAGGCGTGCTCTTCGGCCGTGTGCGGGGCGACCCATGCCACGATCGCGGGCGGCTCGGTCGCGCGATGCGCCGTCTCGAGCGCCACGCTCGCGGCGGCGGGGAAGGTACCCATGAAGCGGTCGAGCGGCACCCGGCTCATCCCCTGGAACGAGAACACGTGCGCGCCGGGGTCGGCGGCCACCACCAGGTCGGGCGCGCCGAGGCCTCGCAGGATCGCCTCGGCGGCGAGGCTCGTGTCCTGGAAGTCGTCGACCAGCACGTGGTCGAAGAGGGGGTCGCCCGCACCGGCCACCGAGGCCGCCCGCTGCAGCAGCGCCGCGAAGTCCACGACGTTCAGGTCGTCGAGCACGGCCTGGTACTCGCCCAGGAACCGCGCGAGCTCGTGCCAGCCGGTGAGGCCGCGCCGGTCGGCCGACTCGGCGATCGTCTCGGGCTCGCGCAGCTCTTCCTGGGCGCGCAACAGGAACTGCCGCACGTCGTCGGCGAACCCGCGGAGTCCGAGCAGCGACCCGTAGGCAGGCCATTCGGCGGCATCTTGGTTGGCGAGCAGCTCCTGCACCTTCGCGAATTGCTCGGCGGCCGAGAGGACCTGCGGCGGCTCGGCGTACCCGAGCGCCTCGAATCGGTCCTTCAGGATGCGGTGCGCGAGGCCGTGCACCGTGACGACCTGGAGTCCCGGAAGCGATGAGGGGAGCCGCGCCAGCAGTGCCGCGCGGCTCGCGTCCTTCGCCCGGCTGGATCCGGTGACGAGCACCACGCGCTCGGGGTCGGCGCCGCCGGCGAGCAGCCGCGCGAAGCGCTCGCGCAGGATCGCCGTCTTGCCGGTGCCGGGCCCGCCGGTGATCAGCAGGGGGCCGTCGGCATGCGCGAGCACGGCCTCTTGCTGCGGATCGGGAAGGAAGTCGATGCCGGGGGAACTCACGGTGCGATGCTACTCGCCGTCGGCGACACCCCGGGCTAGACGTCGGGGCGTGGTGGGACGCCGCCGACGGGCACCGCCGGACCGGCGATATCGAGTCGTCTCTCGACCACCCGGCGGTACCAGCGCTCGACGTCGCCGGGGCCGATCGCGCCCACGAGGGCACCGTCGCTGAGCACCAAGCTCTCGCGCCCCCCGAGCCATTCGAGGGCGTCGTCGAGCGGCTCGTCCGGGCCAACCGTGGGGAACTGCTCGAGCGGCACCATCGCGTCGCGTGCGGGCCGGAGCGGATCGCGCCCGCCCATCCGCCGTGCGCCGGCGAGGGAGATCGAGCCGACCACCAGCCCGTCCTCGCCCACGACGGGGAGCGCTCCGGTAGCTCCGCGCAGCCCGCGATCCAACGCCTCACCGAGCGACATCGACGCGGGGATCGCGAGCGGCGCCGGCCGCATCGCGTCGGCGACCGTTCCCTTCGCGAGCTGATCCCGGAACGCGATCCGCTGATCCATCCCGCGGCCGGTCGAGATCAGGATGAACCCGATGTACCCGAGGAAGAGCCAGATCCCTCCGCCCTGGTTGAACGTGTACAGGGCATAGGCGAGCATCGCCCCCCCGATCCCGATGCTCGCGTACCCGGCGACACGCATCCCGGTACGGCGGCTCTTCGTGGCGCCCCAGACGCCGGCCATCAAGACGCGGCCCCCGTCCAGCGGGAAGCCCGGCAGAGCGTTCAGTCCGGCGAAGAGCAGGTTCAGCCCGGCGAGGTCGCGCAGGATGACCGACACGAGCCCCGAGGTCGCCCCCGCCACCACGAACAGGAGTCCCGCCACGGCCAGCGTCGTGAGCGGCCCGACCACCGCCACGAGGAACTCACCGCGGGCGCCTTTCGCGTGTGCCTTCGTCTCGGTGGCGCCGCCCCAGAACACGAGCGTGACGCCCAGGACCGGCAGGCCGAGCGAGCGGGCCATCACCGCGTGGGCGCCCTCGTGGAGCAGCACGCTCCCGAAGAACACTACGGTCGCGAAGATCGCGAGGAAGAGCGCGGTGGACTCGGCCGCGCCGTCGAGGGTCGTGAGTCGCGCGTATTGGAGCCACACGTACAGGACGGCCACCCAGATCCACGACATCCCCAGATAGAGGGGGACGCCTCGGATCGTCGCGATCTTCCAGCGCTTGCCGATGCCCATCCATCGAGCCTACCCCGCACCCGGCGTTTGCCTTCCCGTCTGAACGATGAGCATGCTCGCGGCGTTCATGGATGCGATGGGAGAAGCCGCGAGCGCCGTCGATGCCTCGCCCTCGCGCGGCTCGGTCGAGCCGCCGGGGTTCGAGGCGTTCTTCGAGGCCGAGTACCCGCGGTTGGCGAGGGCGATGTACCTGGTGACCGGGAACGCACAGGAGGCAGAGGAGCTCGCACAGGAGTCCTTCCTCGCGGTCTGGGAACGCTGGGATCGGGTGCACGACATGGACGACCCGACCGGTTACCTGTTCCGAACCGCGATGAATCGGTTCCGGAGCCGGCTTCGGCGCGCGGGGCGAGCGGCGCGCCGGGTCGTGGGCGCCGCCGAGGGGCGCGACGGGTTCGCCGAGGCCGACGAGCGCGACGCCGTGGCACGGGCGCTGGCTGTCCTTACCCCGCGCCAGCGGGCCGCAGTGGTCCTCACCGAGCTCCTCGGGTACGGAGCCGACGAGGCCGGCCGGATCCTCGGGGTGCAGCCGCCGACCGTGCGGTCGCTCGCCTCCCAAGGCAGAGCCGCGATGCGAACGATGCTGGAGACCGACGATGGATGAGCTGAAGCCTCTGAAGCCCGATCTCGAACGCCTCGCCGACCGGCTCGAGCCGGCGTCCGACGCGATGGACCGCCTGCGTGATCGCCGCCACCGCAAGGTCTTCCGGCAGCGGGTCGTCGCGGGCACGCTGGCCGGCGTGCTCGCGATCGGCGCCACCGTGGCCGTGTGGATCGCGTTCAGCGGCGCCGGGAAGCCGCCACCCGCGGCGACCTACGCACCTCCACGGGTGCCGACGGTCTGGCCGGAGTCCGGGCTCGAAGGTCAGGAGACGGCCCAGGTCGTGCAGTACCGGGTGGACAACCAGGACCCGGAGGTGGCGTGGCGTCGGTCGCCGGGGAAGGTCGTGCACGCGTTCGTGGCATCGGTGCTCGGCTGGTCCGCGCCGGATGTCCGGCCGCAGCACCCTGGGCTCGACACTCCGCGCCGCTGGTACTCGGCGACCGAGATCGCGTGCCCGCGAGGCACGTTGTGTAACCGGTCAGGCCCATTCCTCGACATCGAGGTTGTGCAGCCCTCACGGCAGGGCGAAGGTGGCATCTGGTCGGTCGCATCAGTGCGCAGCTCGGACCTTCGGATCGTCGTGAACGAGAGCGACCCGCCGAGATCCGGGAGGATCCGGGGCATCGCCGCGAACGCCTCCGGTCTCCACACGCTGGCCGGCGCGCAGTGGTACGACGGCTGCGCCGGCGGCCACGACATCGTCGACGACATCGGCCGCCCCAGTCGCTTCGCGATCACGCTGCCGGATCCGGCGGCGACCGCGGGACCGGGATGCGGATCGGTCGCGGCCGGCTACGCGTACGCGTACGCCGTGGATGGTGTCACCGTGCCGGTCGGGGACCCCCTGCTCGAGAGCGCCCCGCTGACCGATCTCACGATCGTGCCGATCCGGATCCAGGTCGCCGGCGTGCCGTCCGGGCTCACCGAGCAGGTCGAGCCCGTGGCGCCGAAGCTCCCGTCGGTGCCCTGGACCGCGTACGAGGACCCACTTGGGTGGTCGATCGCCTACCCGCCGGGGTGGGGGCACGCGCAGCTCGAGGACCCGGGCATGACCGGCATCATGCTGTCCAACGACCCGGATGCGAAGCTCCGCACCAACGGACCCCAGCACGACGTGTTCGTCCTGCGGTTCACCCACGTGACCGACCCGATGCCGTCCCGATACCCGGGCGACGACTCGACGCTCCCGATCACCCTGCATGAGTTCTTCGTGCCCTCTGGTACGCGATCGCCCGCGCATGGGACCACGACGATCCGGCTTGGGGGTTATCGGCTCGACGCCAGCATCGTGTTCGGGAAGGGGATGGATCCGTCCACGATGCGGATGCTTGACCGGGTGCTCGGCACGATCCGGTTCGGCCCCCTCTCGCCGGGCGAGACCACGGGCGACGACGATCTCCTCGTGCTGCCCTACGGACCGCCACCCCCCGGTCGCGCCGTGATCGAGCCCGTCGCCGACGACCGCGCGCTCTTGCTCGTTCGTGGTACGGGCCCAATCCCGCGGCTCTACGCGCTCGAACTCGACCTGGCGTCGTACCCCGACCTGTCGGCGTGGGGCTGGGATGTCTCGGCACGCGAGGTCACGTACGGCGACCACCGGTGGACCTGGGTCGGCGCGCCGCTGGACGGGGACCCGGCCTCGCAGCTTTCCTCGTATGCGGCCGCGGTCGCCTGGGACGGTCACGTCATGGTCCGCACGAAGAACACCGCGCTGGAGAACTTCTACTGGCCGTGATCGCGGTTCACCTTCCGGCACCCTGAACGCTCTGTCAGGGTGAAGGAGATGAGCGGCAGGCATGACTTCGATGCGATCTGGCGGGATACGGGCCCGATGATCTGGCGTGCGGTGTACGCGTACGCGGGCGGGCGGCGGGACGTCGCCGACGACGCGGTCGCGGAGGCGTTCGCCCGCGCGATCGCGCACAGGGACACCGTGCGCGAGCCGGTGGGCTACCTGTTCCGTGTCGCGTTCCGTATCGCGTCGGCCGACCTCCAGCAGGCGAAGCGCCAGGGCGAGCCGGCCGATCGCGGGATCACTGATCCGGAGCCCGCCACCGACCTGATGACGGCGCTCCGCCGCTTGACGCCCGCTCAGCGCGCCGCCGTGTACCTGCACTACCGGGCCGACCTTCCGGTGCGCGAGGTGGCCTCGATCATGGGCTCGTCGAGTGCCGCGGTGAAGGTGCACCTGATGCGCGGCCGGCGCCGTCTGGCGGAGCTCCTCGCCGACCACGAGGAGGTCGAGGCATGACCGACCGCTGGAAGGACGCACTCCGCGACCTCGACGACGTCGGCCCCGACGAGTCGATCTACCGCCGCGCCGCGCAGGGTCCGACGCGCTCCGACCTCCCTCCGCCGCCGAACCGCTCGAGCAGGATCGTCGCAGGGGTCACGGCGTTCGCGGTGTTCGCGGCCGCGGCCGTGTTCGCCTGGGAGGCGTTCCGACCGGAGGCTCATCGGGAAGGGCCGCCGATCCAGAGGCCGGATGTCGTGTCGCTCGGGGAGGAGGGTTCGATCCTGTGGCCTGCGCGATCCACGGATGCGCTCGCCGAGCTGCAGGCAAACGCTGACGCGGATAGAGGGGGCACGCGATGGCTCCTGGACCCCTCGGAGGTGACCGACGCCTTCGTCGGTCGAGTGCTGGGGTGGGGGGCGATGCGGTACGAGGTAGATCTCGAGCACCGCGAGGACGCCCAGGTCGTGGCCCACGTCACCAGGGCGCCGGAGTCCTGCCCGCCCATCCCGCCAGCGCTCCGCGACGCCGATGCGGCCGCTTGCTATGCGGGGAACGAAGAGATCCTCTTGGCCCAGCCCGTCTCCCAGGGAGACGGTGGGATCTGGGCAGTGGTCTCGGTGACGTCGCCCGCGTTCGCCCTCGGCGTCGTCCCCGGGCAAGTCATCACGAACGGTGGCTCGGTCGACGTGAGCGCCCAGGTTCCCGATGAGCTGCCGGTCGTCGTCGGTAGCGTGATCGGTGACTGGTACGCACCGGAGAACTGTTCGGGGGCGTCAGGAACCGCTCGCCTCACGTCGGCGGATGGGCGGATCCGTGTCGCGATCGGATCAGACCGAGACTTCGGCACCCATTGTGGCGAGAGGGCTCCGGCGTTCGTCTGGGTTGCGTCGTCGACGTGGCGCATGCGTGCGGGCGCCGATCCGATCGTGGGAGATTCGACTGCATACGTTGCCGTGACGGCGGTCCCGATCGTCGTGACGATCCCCGAGAACGCCCCCGCTCAGGGGCTAGAGGCGTTCATCGATCCGCTCGGCTGGCGTGTGGATTACCCCTCGGATTGGACCGTCACGCCGATCGCCACGCAGGATCGCGTCACGATCACCGGCGCCGCGTTCTCGAACGTGACACCGGGCGTGGCGTCCCCGAACGCCGCGACCCCGAGCCCCATCGGCCTCGACCCGGACAACGTGCCGCCCGACGCGGTCGAGGTCGTGATCACGCACCTCGAAGGCGGTCCGATGCCCGACCTCACGACCGACGACACGCGGTTCCCGGTGTCGCTCGAGGGCTTGGGATGTCCGCTCGACAACCTGCTCCTATGCGGCGCGAGCGTCCGTGGTGGCGGTCTCGACTTCTCGATCGAGGTCCGCCGGGGCGCGAACGCGTCCGCGGAGGACATCGCTGCGGCCGAGGCGCTCGTCGCCTCGATGCGGTTCCGGTCGCTCCGTCTGGGGGAGCAGGCCCACGGCTGGGCTTCGCTCGGCCGTCCGGCCCTGTACCCGAAGGGAGAAGGAACCCCCGCCTGGGTCGGTGGCGGGCTCGGGGTCGTCTACGTGATGCGCGGCCCCAAGGGGACAAACGCCCTCGACCTGGATCCCGACACGTGCGGCGAAGGTCAGAATCAGACCTGGGATCCCGCGACGCTGGAGATCTGGATCCAGTGCCCCGAGTACCTGGGCACCGGGGACATGCGGTACGACCGCTTCGGCCAACCCGACCCGACCAACGCGCCGAAGTTCCGGGCGCCCCTCGAGGCCCATCCGGTCATCACGGCTTGGGACGGAAGCCTCCTGATCTACGTGGATGGCTCGATGGACGGACTACCGGAGTCGTACTGGCCGTGATGCATCGGTTCGGGCGCCCCTACGCGCTCGGGCCGGGCCTACCGTGGTGGCGTGGCTGCCGTCGTCCTGTTCACTCGTGACCTGCGGGTCCACGATCACCCAGCGCTCCGCGCCGCGATGACCGACGATGCCGTCCTCCCGATGTTCGTGCTCGACCCTCGCCTCCTCGGCCGGTCGCCGAACCGCGACCGGTTCCTGGCGGAGTGCTTACACGACCTCGATCGGTCGTTGGGCAAGCGCGGCGCGGGGCTCGTGATCCGGCGGGGCGACCCGGTCGCGGAGACCGTGTCGGCGGCCGTCGAGGCCGGCGCCGAGTCGGTGCACATCACGGCCGACGGCTCTGCGTACGCGACCCGACGTGAGCGGGCCCTGCGCGAGGGGCTCGCGAAGGCCGGTATCGCCCTCCGCGGCCACCCAGGCAACGCGGTGGTCGAGGCGGGCGAGGTGGCTCCCGACGGGAAGCAGGTCTACTCGGTCTTCACCCCGTTCCATCGGGCGTGGCAGCTCGCGCCGCGGCGTTCGGTGCTCTCCGCGCCGGCGAGGATCGCGCCCGTCCCCCGTCTCCACCTCGGAGCCCGCCCGGACGCGACATCGCCTGACTCGATCGACCTGCCGCGCGGCGGCGAGACGGCAGGCCGCCGCGCGATGGAGTCCTACCTGCAGTCCGGTATCGAGCGCTACGCCGACGTGCGCGACGACATGGCGGCCGACGCTACGTCACGCCTGTCGCCGTATCTTCGCCTCGGCTGCCTCTCGGCGAACGAGCTCGCGGCGGCCGCCCAGGAACGGCCCGGCGGCGCCGAGCTGGTCCGGCAGCTCGCGTGGCGCGACTTCTACGGCGCGCTCCTCGCGTTCGATCCCTCGATCGCGTGGCGGGACTACCGAGAGCCGCCCGCCGACGTCCCCGAAGCGCCCGAGTTCGCCTCGTACGCCTTCGAACGCTGGACGCTCGGACGCACCGGGATCCCGCTGGTGGACGCGGGGATGCGGCAACTCCGCCGTGAAGGGTGGATGCACAACCGTGCGCGCATGGTGACGGCCTCGTTCCTCACGCGGCGGCTCGGGGTGCCGTGGCAGGAGGGCGCCGCGCACTTCTCGCGGTGGCTCGTCGACGGCGATCCCGCGAACAACAGCGGTGGCTGGCAGTGGGTGGCGGGCACCGGCACCGACCCCCGGCGGTCGCGCTCGTTCAGTCCCGTGCGCCAGGCGGCGCGGTTCGACCCTGCGGGGGACTACATCCGGCGGTACGTGCGGGAGCTCGCCGATGTCCCGACGCCGCTCCTCTTCGCGCCGTGGCGCGACCCGTCGGTGCTGCACGCGACCGGATACCCGCCGCCCGTGATCGAGGTGCCCGCCCCGAACGTCCGGGTGCCCGCGCAGCTCGGTCTGGTCTGACGACGGCTCGGGCGCGTGCCCGCGTCGCCCGAGCCGTCCTCAGAGCGGATCAGCCCCCTCGGAGCTCATCCCGCAGCGCTCCGAGGATCTCGAGCTCCATCCGGTCCTTCGGCCGCCCCGCGGCGCGCTTCATCCTGATCAGGTCCTCGAGCGAGGCCGTTCGGACGATGAAACCGTCCAGGTCCATGTCGATCGCGTTCGCGTCGAGATCGGCGAACCCGTCTGTGCCGGCGGGCGTGCCGAGCACGTCGAGGTCGCCGGCGTCGGTCGTGAACGTGAAGTGGTCGCCCGCCGCGATCGTGCGCGCGTCGAGGACGAACCCCGTGTCGGGGTCGGCGCCGCGGAGCGACGCATGGAGCTCGGCGAGCGCCGCGGCGAGCCTGTCGAGGTTCTCCGGATCGCGCGCATAGCAGAGGTCGAGGTCGCCGGTGAGACTTGGCGATCCGTGGGCGGCCGCCGCGACGCCACCGATCATCACGGATCGAACCCCGTGCTCCGCGAGCACGCCGAGCGCCGTAAGTGGGCTGAACGAGGTCATCGAGCCCGCCCCCGGATCCGCTCCGTCGCGCGCCATGCGCGCCCGACCTCCGCGACCCGCTCGCGTGGCGAGAGCGTCAGTCGCTCTCTGATCTGCGACCGGTCGATCCCGATCCCCAAGCGCGGGACCGCCTCGAGATCTTCGCCGCATGCGCGCAGGAGGGCCCGCAGGGTGCTCGCCCGGGGATCGATCAGCCCGGCTTCGATCCTTCCCACCGTGCTCTGCGGCACGCCGGCCACGAGCGCGAGCTGACGCTGAGACAGGCCGGCTCGCCGACGGGCTGCGGCAAGGACCGTTCCATCGCCTCCCATGCTGATAGCGTACACGCTATCAAGACGACGCTACTCCTCGTCCCCCATATCCAGGTCGAGCAGGCCACTCAGCTCCCGAGCGTTGCGCACGGCGAAGTCGCGGTAGCAGTTGTTCATCAGCACGTGGGTCTCGCGCGCCTGTTGGGCGAGACCCTCGATCTTCGGGGCCCATTCCTTCAGTTCGTCGGTCCCGTAGTCGTAGCTGAACCGGCTCGAGGCGGTCTCGCTCGGGACCTCCCACGCCTCGACGTTGCGCCCGTGGAACCGGACCATCGCCAGGTCCGAGGCCGTTGCGGCTGCGACCGGCGGCACGCTCGATTCGAATCCCTGCGGCATGTCCACGCACACGTAGGGCAGGTCGAGCTCCTCCAGGAACCCGAGCGTGTCCTCGACGTGCTCGGGCGCCATCCAGGATCGGTGGCGGAACTCAACCGCGACGCGGTAGTCGGCCAGGCGCGCCTTGCACTCCTGGATGTACCCGCGGTGCTCGCGGCTCCGCACGAACCACTGCGGGAACTGGAAGAGGACGGCGCCGAGCTTGCCGGCCTCGTGCAGCGGCCAGATCGCGTCGTGGAACCGCTGCCAGACCTCGTCGACGGCTTCCTGCGGGAGCTGCTCCCGGTATACGAAGCGTTTCCGGATCGGCGGCATCGACTCGCGGATGTCGGCGAAGAGCGAATCGGGCCGGGTCGGGTGGTTCGTCAGCAGCGAGTACGCCTTGATGTTGAAGGTGAAGTCGTCGGGCGTGCGCTCGACCCACCGCACCGAGTTCGCCTCGCTCGGCGGGTAGTAGTAGCTGGAGTCGACCTCCACCAGATGAAACTTCGTTGCGTAGAACCGCAGCCGCTTCTCGGGCGTGTTCACCCCGGGCGGATAGAAATCGGCCTCCTTGATCAGCGTGGGGTCGGTCCACGAGGACGTGCCGATCAATATGTTCCGTGCCCCACTCTTCGGATCGGAGGATGGTCTGGTCATGGCAACGGCGGCGGAACGGGGCAGCCGTCCCCGTTCAGTCGACCCGGGAGCGGAGCACACAGAACTCGTTGCCCTCCGGATCGGCAAGGACGACCCACGAAACATCGCCTTGACCCACATCGGCGGGGCGAGCACCGAGAGCCAGAAGTCGTTCCACTTCCTCCGCTTGATCACGGTCGGAAGCGTTGACGTCGATGTGGATCCGGTTCTTCACCTCTTTCGTCTCCGGGACGGGGACGAAGACGAGTTCGACGGACGTTCCCCCTCCACTGATCGACACGGATGGGTCGTCGTCGGACCCTCGTTCCATCGTTGGGCATCCAAGGACCTCCTGCCAGAACCCGGCCAGGGTCTCGGGGTCGTGGCAGTCGATCACCAGCTCAGTGAAGCGGCTCGTCATTTCGTTCCCTCCGATCTCGAGACGTCCATGGGGGAGACCCAAGCTCCGACCCCTTCCTACCCGGAAAGAGACGCGCCGACAAGGCCATGGAGATCGGCCATGGAATGGATCACGCACCCGTGGGTGGGGCAACCGGCGCGCATGTCGGCGTGCCGATCAGGATGCGTCCGGCTCCGGCCACGGTGGGTCAGGCGTCCGGCGGCGCGTCGCCACCGTTCTTCTTGCGGAAGACCGTGTCCTTGGCCTGGCCGGCCTTCTCCTTGGCCTTCTCGAGCAGCTGCCGCGCCCAGACGTACTCGGTGGACAGGATCGCGAGTCCAGCGAAGATCAACACCCAGCCCGGGCCCGGGAGCACCAGCAGCGCGACGCCGACGAGCACGACGACCACGCCCGCGATCGTGACCGCGATGCGCTTCCCGCTCCGCTGGGTGAACCGCCCCACTGCCTTGAACGGGACGAAAGCCGGGTGTTCGTGCCAGCGACGAGCGGCGTCCGGGTCGATGACGTCGAGTTCGGCGACCACCGCATCGGCGTCGCGCTCCTCGGGATCGTCGCCCCAGACCTCGTGGTCATGCGGATGGTGAGGGTGCTCGCTCATCGGGCCGTCATCTTGTCACGTGGCTCGGTCTCGTGCGAAGGAGGCGCGGCCGCCGGTGGCCGCCGCAGCGACACCAGGATCGAGACGGCGATCGCGCCGGCGATCACGACGAGCGACAGCCAGATCGGGACCTTGTAGAACTCGCTGATCAGCATCTTCGCTCCGACGAACGCCAGCACGAACGCCAGGCCGATCTTCAGGTAGGCGAATCGCCCGATCATCCCGGCGAGCAGGAAGTAGAGCGCCCGCAGCCCCAAGATCGCGAACGCATTCGAGGTGAACACCAAGAAGGTGTCGGTCGTGACGGCGAAGATCGCGGGGATCGAGTCGATCGCGAAGATGATGTCGGTGGTCTCGACGACCACGAGCACGGCGAGGAGCGGCGTGGCCAACCGTCGGCCCGCCTGCTTCACGAAGAAGTGCTCGCCGCGCATACCTTCGGTCATCGGCACGAAGCGGCGGAACACGCGGAGGACCGGGTTCCTGCCGGGATCGACGTGCTCGTCGTTCGAGCGCGCCATCCTGATACCGGTGATCACGAGGAACGCCCCGAACACGTAGATCATCCAATGGAACTGGTCGAGCAAGGTGGCGCCGGCCACGATGAAGATCGCACGGAACACCAGCGCGCCGAACACGCCCCAGAACAGGACCCGGTGCTGGTACTCGGCGGGCACGGCGAAGTACCCGAAGACGAGGGCGAACACGAAGATGTTGTCGACCGAGAGGCTCTTCTCGATCAGGTAGCCGGCGAGGTACTCGCCCCCCGCCTGCGGCCCTTGCCAGAGCCAGACGATAACGCCGAAGGTCAGGCCGAGCGCGACCCACACGCCGCTCCAGATCGCGGCCTCCCGCATCGAGACGGCGTGCGCCTCACGCTGGAAGACCAACAGATCGATCGCGAGCATCCCAGCGATGAAGGTTAGGAACGCGATCCAGATCCACGGGTCTACGTGCAACGAGCATCTCCTTCGGTCGGGGCGGACGTGCCGCCTGGTCCGGCCGAAGGTCTCTCCCGCCCCGTGGTGGCGGCTCCGACGCCGGGTCGCGAACGACCGTCATGACGACGACGGATGATGGGGATACTCCCCTTCGGTGTTGCCACAGATGGTACCGGTCGGAGGGGCGTACGAGCGAGTCGGGCTGCGCCCCGAACCTATGCAGCTCAGTCAGTCGTCACCGGGGTGGTCGTCGCTCCCGTCTCCCTCACCGCTGGGGTCACCGTCGGAGCTGGACCCGCCGCTCGGCGAGCTCGGGGGGCTCGCCGCCGAGGCTGAGGTGGGCGCAGGGGCGCTCTGCGTGTGCGTCGGATCGGGTTCCGGCTTCGGCTTCGGTGGGTTCGGTGGGTTCGTCGCCGTCGGTTGGAACGTGGGTTCCCACGAGGGGGTCGGCGAATCCGTCAGGTTCACCATGGGCTCCACCGGGCTGGCAGGGCCTCCGAGCCGACGGCTGGCAAGCGTGAACGCGCCCAACGAAAGGGCAAGGGCGACGAGGATGCCGCCGAGTCCGTATCCGACGATGGTGAGGAAGCGCTTCATTGTTCGCCCATACCGTAGTGCCGCCAGGGATAAGGCGAGGCTAAGTCGGCCGGCCCGGCCGTGACGTCCGTGGCCAGCGCTTCAGCTCGAAGAAGTCCGATCGCGACGCGAGCCAGCGAACGTGTTCCCACCAATCGAGAGCCTCGTCACCCTTCGGGGCCAGCGGGAGGATCGGCCCGTAGACCGGCGGCGCGCCATCGACCTCCAGCGTGGGCACTCCGAACACGCTCGCGTCGCGCCCCGCCTGGAACTCCGCGACGATCTCGTAGGCCAGGTCGGGATGCGCCTGCGCGCGGGCGGGCACGTCTGGCAGTCCGGCCGCGGCCGCGGCATCCCGCATCAGCGCGGGCGACATCGGTTCCTTCCGGTCGTGCAGACGCTCGCCGATCGCGACGTACAGGCGCTCGAACGCGTCGGCCCCGCCTTCGCGCCGAACGAGTGCCAGGGATATGAGCGCATCTCCGTAGGTCGCCGTAGCTTCGTCGAAGGAGAGGTTGTCCTGATAGGTGGCGTTCAGCTCGAGGCTGTAGAGCCGCCATCGAGGTTCGACGAGCCCCTGGTCGCGCAGGTCCCGCAGCCATCGGGCGGTCTGCCATGCCCATGGGCACGAAGGGTCGACCCAGATGTCGACGTGGGTCGGTGAGGCGTCGGGCACGTGCGTCTCCAGTTCGTCAGGCGCCGTCGGCGGCGGCGCGGAGGCGGATCTCGATCCGGGCGCCGCCACCGTCGGCGTCGCGTACCAGCAGTGACCCGCCCCATCTCTCGGTGAGGTCCCGCGCGATCGCGAGGCCGAGTCCGGAGCCGCCCGACGGGGCGGTCTTCCCGCGGTAGAAGCGTTCGGTGACTCGTTGTTGTTCCCCCGCGGGGATCCCCGGGCCGTGGTCGCGAACCGCGAGCACCGCCTGGCCCGCCTCGCCATGGCTTTCGAGCTCGAGCGGTCCCGCCCCGTAGCCGAGCGCGTTGTCGATCAGGTTGTCGAGCGCCTGGTCGAGGTCAGCTGGGTTCCCCTGCCCGATCGCAGGCCCGCCGGTCGTGCGGATCTCCACGCCGCTGGATGCGGCGCGCTCCCGCCATCGGACCGCCGCGCGCGCCGCCGCGTCGGCCAGGTCGACGTGTGTCGGGTCGCCCTGTTCGATCCGCTTCGACATCAGGAGCATGCGGTCTACGGTTTCGGAGAGCCTGTCCGACTCGAGGTCCGCGGCCTCGAGCTGTGCTCGCAGATCCGGATCGTCGGTGCGGGCTTGCGCGCTCTCGAGTCGGAGCTTCATGCCGGTGAGCGGCGTCCGGAGCTGATGCGACGCGTTCGCGACGAACTCGCGCTGTGCCTGCACGGTGCGCTGCATCCGGTCGGCCATCTCGTCGAACGAACGCGCAAGCTCCTCGATCTCTTCGGCGCCGCCGACGTCACCTGCGCGTGCCGAGAGGTCGCCCTCACCGAGACGCTCGGCCGTGCTCGCGAGGCGGGTCAGCGGACGTGCGAACGAGGCGGCCAGCCCGAAGGCGATCAGCAGCCCGGCGAGGAGCCCCGCAGCCCCAACGATGATCAGCCCAACGGTCGCCTCCCGGATCGAGTCGCTCACGTACTGGATGTTCCGCGTGATGCGCACGGCGCCAGCGAGCCCTTCGTCGAGGATCGGCGCCGAGGCGACCAGGATGTCGGCCTGCGCGTCCTCGGAGTACCGGGTCGTGGCGTACGGCGTCGGGTTCTGCGGGTCGAGCGCCGCGCTCACCTCGGGACGATTCCCGTTGTTGAAGATCTGGCCGACGGCGGTGCCGTCGGAGTCCGCGAGAACGCGGCTGTTGGCGTTCATCACGACGACCCGGCCGTCGACCTGCAGCGCGTAGTCGACGACCGCTCGATCGAGGGCGGGACCGGCCTTCAGTCCCTCGCTGCCGATCTGGGCGGCGATCGTGAGCGCGTCGATCTGGGTGTCCGACTCGATCTCGGCGCGGGTGCGCTTGGCCAGATTCAGCGCGAGCGGGATCGTGAGCGCCACGATCACCGTCAGCAAGATGTAGGCGAACGCCAGGACGAGTCGACCGCGGACCTTGATGCGTGCTCCTCCCTGGTCGGTGGCCTAGTCGAGGTCGTCGTCGGACGCGAACCGGAAGCCCACCCCGCGCACTGTGGTGATGAATCTGGGAGTGGCGGGGTCGTCCTCGATCTTCTTGCGGAGCCACGAGATGTGGACGTCGAGCGTCTTCGTGGGCCCGAACCAGTGCGGATCCCAGACCTCGTCCATGATGTCCTCCCGCTTGACGACCTCGCCCGCATGCACCATCAGCATGTGGAGGAGGTCGAACTCCTTGGCCGCGAGCTCGAGGACGTCGTCCCCCTTGACCACGGTGCGGGCCGCCGGGTCGAGCGTGAGGGGGCCCACGGCGATCGGTTCCTTGCGGGTGGCGGTGGAGCGGCCGCGGCGCATGATCGCGCGCATCCGCGCGACGAGCTCACCGGCGGAGAACGGCTTCACGACGTAGTCGTCGGCGCCGAGTTCGAGGCCCACGATACGGTCGATCTCCTCGCCTCGGGCAGTGAGCATGACTATCGGTACGTCGGAGCGGCGGCGAAGCTCGCGGCAGAGGTCGCGTCCGTCGCCGTCGGGAAGCATCACGTCGAGGAGCACGATGTCGGGCTGCAGCCGATCGAAGGCTTCGGCGGCCGCCGCGATCGTGCGGGCAACCTCGGCGTCGAAGCCCTCGCGGGTCAGATGGTCGGCGAGCGGTTCGGAGATCGCTACCTCGTCCTCGACGACCAGTACGCGCTGTTTCATGCCCCGATGGTAGCCCGCGGCTCGGAGGCCGACCGCGAGATTGTCTTTCTTGACCTGGGTGCCGGTGGTTCGTTAGAACCTGCTCCAACGTTTTCCACAGCCGGATCGGACACTCCCCGGTCAGCCGGCGCGAGGAGGAGGGCCTCATGTCGGCAACCGCACAGCCCCTATCCGGCGGCCATGCATCACGCGCAAAGTTCCAGGAGCCGGCTCGGCTTCGAACCCTGGCGATATGTGTTGTTGTGTTCGACCTAGCTCTGATTGGCTTCGGGGTGTGGACTACTGGTCCACCGGCCAGCTCCTCTCTCGCGCTCCTTGGCGCGTGGACGGTGCTGGTTGCTGCGGCGGGCTTGATGCCCGTGCCTACCCAGCGAGGGGTCTCCCTCGGGCTGGACTTGCCGCTCGTTCTTGGGGCTGGGCTTGTGTTCGGACCACTAGCGGCCGGCATGGTTGCGTTTGTTGGGGTGTCAGACGTTCGGGAGCTTCACCGTCAGGTATCGCCAAGTCGTGCGCTCTTCAACCGTGCTCAAGTCTCGATCAGTGCGATGGCTGGTGCTTCGGTCTTCCTTGCCATCGGAGGCCACCTGGGCACATGGCCCTGGGCAGCGATCGCTGGACTCATCGCGCTTTCCATTGACTCGATCGTGAACTATCTCCTTGTGGGCACTTACTGGGCAATCAAGGATGAGCGGGCTCTCCGTGACGTTCTTCGGGGAATGCGTCTTGGACCAATCGAATCCTTCCTTCCTACTTATCTCTGTTTCGGTTTCCTTAGCGTCTTCGTCGGCGAGGCGTATCTCGCATGGGGTCTGGCGGGAGTCCTTGCCTGCATAGCGCCTGTAGCTCTTGCGCGACAAGCCTTCCTGCACAGGCACCTGCTCGAGAGGGCTGACACCGAACTGGAGCGACGAGACGAATTGATCCGGCGCGTATCGTCACGCATGGCTGAGGAGCGGCGGGACGAGCGGATGGTGATCGCGGGCGAGCTCCACGACGAAGTTCTTCCGCCGCTGTTCAAGGTGCACCTCATGGGGCAGGTTCTGAAGCAGGACCTGAACTCCGGCCAACTTCTTGCTCTGGACGACGACTTGCCTCAGCTTCTCGAAGCAACCGAGGTTGCTCAGGCGGCGATTCGGGGATTGATGAGAGATCTAAGACGTTCGCCTCTTGGACCCGGAGGGCTTGTCCCCACCCTAGAGCTGCTTGCTCGTCAACTCGAGTCCGGCGGCGGGCCGCCGATCGACCTTGACCTCGACTCCTTCCCCGCTAGCGATGTCTCACAGCTCCTCTGCTACCAAGTGGCACGAGAGGCGTTGCTCAACATCTCGAGGCACGCTCGGGCCTCGAGGGTCCGGGTCAGCTTGAAGTCGGACGGCGAGGTGATCCGATTGCTCGTCGAGGACAATGGAGTGGGTTTCGTGCTGCACGCGGTCGACCGCGATGCTCACTTCGGCCTACTGATGCTTCTCGAGCGTGTTGAGACCTGCGGTGGAATGGCAGCGGTCGACAGCGAGTTGGGGTTGGGGACTCGAGTTGTGGCAGTAGTCCCATGCCAGCTCTAGTCAAGACCAACGTGCTGACCAAACAAACGAGGCCCGGGGGAAGCCCCGGGCCTCGTTGACTGCTGAGAGCCTCAAATCTTGAAGTGAGCGCCACCCGCCAGCATCACCGCGAGCAGGGAGCCAAGAGCAATTGCGATTCGCTTCGCGACTTTCATGAGCGTCCTCCCAGTTTCATCAGTTCTCTTCTCGGATCCACCGAAGTTCGTGGACACGTCCCCACCCGGGGGACACGCGACAACTATCGGGGGTCACCCACCCGGGGGACAATGCCGCTCATCGTGCTACGCAGTTCGATGTAGGTATGGGGTATCTCGGGAATCGGAAGGCTGGCTGCTTTCCCGAGGCCATGCGCCGGGGGATGATGGAAACCAATGTCCACTACGTCCTCGAGCGAACGCGCCCCAAGATCCGTTACGGTTCGAAGCGGATCCCTGGCGGCCTGGTTCGCGCTCGCTGTGGTCGTTCCAACCATTCTCGGGTTAGCGCTGAGTACCCTACGGACCTGGGACGGCCTTCCACTGGAACTCCTCTACTGGCTGGTGATCGTGGCGCTCGTCGAGCTGCTGCCAGCGCCCGCCTGGGGGGGAATCCAAGTCAGTCTTGGGTTCCCTCTGCTAACCGCGGTCGCAATCCTCTACGCACCGGGAGCGGCCGCTCTCGTGGCGTTCCTGGGTTCCTCCGACCCTCGCGAGTTCCGGGGCGAAATCAATCCCCTACGGACTCTGTTCAACCGAAGTCAAGTCGCCTTGGCTGTGTTGGCCGCGAGCGCGACATTCCATGCGCTGGGCAGCCCCGATGAACCGCTGGTGCGGATGATCCCGCCTGCCCTCGTGGCCACAGTCGTGGACTACGCAATCAACATCAGCCTCGTTTGTGTCGCTGTGGGGCTCATCTATCGGCTCTCTCCTCAGGCGGTGCTGCGGCAGCTCTCCAGGGGTAAGGAGTTCATCGTCAGCTACGTAGGTCTCGGGCTCGTCGGGACGGTGCTCGCCAAGCTCTACTCGCTCCCTGAAGTCGGACTGTGGTCCGTGGTGGTCGTGTTGGCACCCCTACTCTTTGCGCGGCAGATGTTCATCAGGTCGCAGGCGCTCGAAGAAGCCCACAAGGAGCTTCAGGAGCGCGAGCAGGTGCTGCGTGCCCTCTCGAACGCG
>Ga0315273_10003861_pt1 | contig 18163 bp, 15 predicted proteins | sample YL17G02_0_MG_FD_205753 | JGI IMG/M metagenome (GOLD analysis project Ga0315273, IMG submission 205753) | Sediment microbial communities from Yellowstone Lake, YNP, Wyoming, USA - YL17G02_0 | ecosystem: Environmental > Aquatic > Freshwater > Lake > Sediment | place: USA: Wyoming | collected...
CCAAGGTGGTTGACGGCGAAGTAGACCATCGGCGTATCGCACAACCCGATATCCACGCACCCCGCGCCGCTGGCGGTGATGCCCTCGACGAGGGCCTTGACCAACGACTCGCTGCTGGGGCGCATGCCGCGCCCAACGACCATGCGGTTGCTGGAGGCCTGCCCCCGCTCGTATCCGCTCAGCAGGCTGCGCAGGAACTGCGCGGCGGCATGGCCGATCTTCCAGGCCAGGTCTTCGTCGATTCCCTCGGGGTACACGCCCCGCACGTCATACGCCTTGAATACTTTTTCCACCTCTGCCATACCAAGGCCCTTTCCACCGCAACGAAAGGTGTTCAAGGGGGATTATTCGCCGGACCGGCGGGAATTGCAATGAGCAAATGCTTCCACGGGCGGCGTGCCGATGTAATTTGACATGCGCGGGTTACGGACTATAATCTCCGCCATCATGGAACCGGCCAGATTTTTTGCGGCCTGTGGGACCGTTCTGTTGGCGCTGTCGGCGGGGTGCGTCATGCCCGATCAGGAGGGTATCGCTGCCTTGGACCGCTATCAGCGATCCCTGGCCCAGCGGGGGCCTCAGCAGCGCGTTGGGCGGGAGGGGTTGGATTCGTTGAGGCCGTCGCCGGGGACCACTGGGCCTGCCTTGGTCATTCGCAAGGACGCTGAAACGGGCAAGTCCCAGGTGTCCCTGACGCTGGACGAGGCGATCGTCCGCGCCCTGACGAACAACCTCGACATTCGCGCGGTGGGCTTCACGCCTTCCATCAGCCGCGAAGACATGGAGAAGGCGGCCGCCGAGTTCGACTATATAGTCTTCGGCGGGTTTAACTATGGCAAGGCCGATCGGCGGACCGTCGCCGTCAAGCAGACGACCCTGGACCCCAACAATCCCCCCGACCTCTTCACCAACTCACAGGCCCTGACGCGCAGTTACCAAGCCGGCATGAAGAACAAGACGATCACCGGGGCCACCTGGTCGCTGGCCTACACGATGACCGACACATGGGATAACTCCGCCTACGAGGCCGTACACAGACGGTTCGAACCGGTCTTGGCGCTGGAGGTGACCCAGCCGCTGCTGCGCGACGCTTGGCCGGGGTTCAACCTCGCCCAACTCGACCTGGCCAGAGTGAACCACAAGATCAGCATGGCGGCCTTCCGGCAGAAGGTCGAGACGGTCGCCGCGGATGTCATTGACGCCTATTGGAGCCTGGTCCAGGCCCGGCGGGAAGTGAAGATCCAGCAGGAACTTCTGAAATACACGCTGGCGACGCTGGAGCGTGTTCGCGCCCGTTCGGAGCTGGACGCCACGGCCGTGCAGATCAAGCAGATCGAGGCCGCCGCGGAGTCCCGCCGCGCGACGCTGATCCGCGCCGAAAAGACCATCCTGGACGCGCAGGACCGCCTGGCTCGGCTGCTCAGCGACGCGGAGATCAACCTGACAAGCGACCTGGAGATCGTACCCACCACCGAGCTTGTGACCGCGCCGGTAAAGCTGGACGTTGCCGATAAGCTCCTGACGGCTTTGCGGCACAACCCGGCGCTGGAGCAGGCCCGCCTGGCCGTGGAGTCGGCCGACATCTTTGTTCGTGTCGCGTGGAACCAGACGCTTCCCAGGCTGGACCTGACAGCCAACACATCCTTGCAGGGCATGAACAGGACGGCCAATTCCGCCCAGGAGAATCTGGAGACCGGCGATTACGCCAGCTACGGGTTTGGTTTGACGGCGGAGTATCCCATCGGAAACCGGGCCGCTGATGCGGAACTTCAGCGCCAGAAGCTCAACCGTCTCAAGCTGGTTACGGAAACGCAGCTCGCCGCCGACCTGGTGACCCAGGACGTCAAGGAGCGAATCCGGCAGGCGGAGTCCAGCCTCCGGGAGACGCAGGCGCAGCGCGCGGCGCTGAACGCCGCATGGGCACAACTCAAAGCGCTGGAAGATACCGAGCGAATCCGCGGACAACTCAGCCCGGAGTTCCTCCAGGTCAAGCTCAGCGCCCAGGAGGCCGTCGCCAATAGTGCCCGGGCCGAGCTGGAGGCCATCGTGCAGTACAACATGGCCCTGGCCGACCTGGACCGCGCCACCGGCACGACGCTGGAGGTGAATCGCTTCAAGGTCGCCCTGGTGGTGGCCACCGAGGGCGGTTTCTGGCCCCAGCCGGACAAGTCCAGCGGACCTCCAGCCAGGACGACGTCTACGTCCGGTGCATCCGCCGGACCCGGCCGCTGAGGGCGGCCGACTGTGGCCACCGGTCAAACGGGCAATCTGCCGGAGGGAAGTTTCTGTGGATTTTAGAGTCCCTATCAGGATGACCCGTGGCCGCGACACCGCGGATTCCGGCGAAGGCCAAGGCGCGAGGGCGAGGACGGCCCAGGAGGCGGGCCGTCGAGCCCGAGCAACGCCGGCATGCGACGTAAGACGCCCCGTCCCGAAGGGTTGCGGCGAAAATAGACCGTCTGCCGCGTCACGGCTCCTCGCCGCACCTCCGTTCCGGTGCGGCTTCGACCGTGAGCCTCAGCCGAACGGCTTCGTCGCCCTTCCTTGCATTCAACCCATTCTGGTCGCAACGCGGCTCACGCGGCATCCTGATAGGGACTCTTAGGTAATCTGGATGAAATACGCTTGCCTGTAGTCCGTTGTACCGATATAGGAAAGATACCTTCTATTGGAAAATCCGCTTGGGACCGGGAGATGTAGGGTGCGGACGCTGGCGGGCTTACGGGGTTGTTGCGTGGAGCAGTCCGTGCGTGAGTGAGCCGCATCACGTCGCCGTGCCGTAACGGGTTGTGCGGAAGCTGTAGTTGGATGTGGGACCGATGCAAATGAGTGCGTGCATGGTCGCATCTGAGCTTCGAGCACCGTTGTGGGGGCCTGAAGGGGACTTTCTTGCGCCTCTCAGGAACCGTAGCGTATCCGGGCGACCTTGCGCAGCGGGCTGGGCTGACCCGCCCCGCTATCCGTCGGAAGTCCCCAAAGAATTTCGTGCGAAGTCCAAGAAACCTTTTGGCGGTGACATACTGTTGTCACCCCCCCCCTGCGACAATGCGGAGGCACTTGGGCAGTGAGCGTTAGTCGGATACACAGGTTGCTGCGGCTGATTACCATGCTCCAAGGTGGCCGCACGCAGACGGCCGGAGAATTGGCCGGGGAACTGGAAGTCAGCAAGCGGACGATATTCCGAGACCTCAACATGCTGGAAATGGCGCACATCCCGTACTATCACGACCACGACAGCGGCGGGTACAAGATCAACCAGCATTTCTTCCTGCCTCCCATCAACCTGACCCTGGCCGAGGCCCTGGCGATGCTGATGTTGACCAGCCGCCTTCGCGGCGCCCGGGGTATTCCGCTGCTGTCCCAGACCGCCCGGGCGGCCATGAAGCTCGAAAGCGCCCTGCCGCCTTCGATCCGCCAGCACGTCGGCAGCATTATCAACCGCGTCAGCGTCTCGCTGCCGGCGACGGCGAGGCACAAGGGCCTGGACGCGACCTTCGACCAGCTCGCCTCCGCCATCGTGGGGCGGAACATCTGTCGGATGGTCTACGTCAGCTTCCTGGATCGCAAGCAGATCGCCACCTTCATTCACCCCCTGCGGCTGGTCTTCGTCGGGCGGGCGTGGTACCTGCTGGCTTACTCCGCCATGCACCGTGAGGTCCGCACCTTCAAGCTGGGGCGCATGCGTAAGCTGACGGTGACGCCCAGGACGTTCAACTGGCCCAAGGACGTCGACCTGGATAGCCACTTCGGCAGGGCCTGGTGCATGATCCCCGAAGGCAAGACCTATGACGTGCACTTGCGATTCCTGCCGAAGGTGGCCGGAAACGTGGCCGAGGTGCAGTGGCACCCCACCCAGCGCCTGCAATGGAATCCCGACGGCAGTTTGGATTATCACGTGACGGTTGACGGGTTGGGCGAACTCACATGGTGGGTGCTGGGATATGGAGACCAGGTTGAAGTGATCCAACCACGGCCATTGCGCCACCGGATGGCCAAGGTGGCCGCTGCCGTGTTGGCAACGTACCGCGGGGGGGGACGATAGATGCGGGGGATGATACAGCGGGTCGCATGGGCTGAAGTGGAGATCGCCGGACGAGTTGTCGGGCGTATCGAAAGGGGGCTACTTGTCTACCTTGGCGTCGGCCAGGGAGACACGGCCGGCGATGCACGGTGGCTGGCGGGGAAAGTTTGCGACCTGCGGGTCTTCGAGGACGGCGGCGGCAAGTTGAACCTTTCGATTCGGGACGTCGACGGCGGGGTATTGGCCGTCCCTAATTTCACCCTCCTGGGCGATGCCCGCAAGGGCCGACGTCCGTCCTTTGTTGCCGCCGCCGTACCGGAGATCGCCAAACCGCTGTTCGACGCCTTCGTCTCGGCCGTCGGAGAAACCGGCTGTCCCCTGGCCCAGGGCGTCTTCGGCGAACACATGGTCGTCCGGTCCGCCGCCGACGGACCGGTCAACCTCGTCATCGACACCCACCAGGCCACCCGGCAGGAGAGTGCCCCGGGAAACATGACCTGAAGACATACCCGCGCCGGCGCCACGCCGGTGGGACGCAACCACACGGCCCATTCGTGATTTCGGTGATCTTTAACAAGACCCCCGACCCCGCCGAGTCACGATGGGCCATCTTTTTGCGCCACCTTCCCCGCCGCCCGCGACGGCTCAAGAGGCCGGCGCGGGATGGTCGATAATTGCACCACGGGACACAGGCCCTCCGGTTTGGAACAAGCCCCTGTTTCCCCCGCGTATGAGGACCAACCTTCCCTTGTTGCTTGTTCTGGCGGCCTCCTCGCCGACCCTGGCGGCCGCCACCACCCAGCCGACCGGGCCGCAGGACCCACCCCTGCGCGCGCGGATAGCCTGGCAGGTCGCGCTGGAACGGTCGGGATTCTCCCCCGGTCTGGTCGACGGCAAGGCCGGGACACGGACCCAGCAGGCCACGCGGGAATTTCAGCGCGCTGGCGGGCTGGCTGAAACCGGCAAACTGGACGCGCCCACCCAGGCCGCCCTGGGCGTCGAGCCTACCGGGGCGATCCGGTCCTACACCGTCCGGCAGGAAGACCTGGCGCAACTCGGACCGGCGCCGAGAAGCTGGACGGGCAAATCCCAACTCGCCCGCCTGGCTTATCCCTCGCTGGAGGAGATGCTGGCTGAGAAGTTCCACTGCTCCAGGGCGCTATTGGCGGAGTTGAACCCCGGAAAAGACCTCGGCGGCCTCAAGCCCGGCCAATCGCTACTTGTTCCGGCGGCGGCGGAAGCCAGGCCCCTGCAAGGCCGGCGAATCGTCGTGGACCTGGGGAGGAAGCTGGTTCGTGTTGTGGACGGTTCCGGCAAGACGCTGGGGCTGTTCCACTGCTCCATCGCCGCCGACAAGGCCAAACTGCCCGCCGGCAGGGCCTCCGTCGCCGTCATCGCGCGGAACCCAACTTACGTCTTCGACCCGGGCATGTGGCCGGAGGTTAAGAGCGTCCGACGCAAGCTGCTGATTCCTCCCGGTCCGCGGAACCCCGTGGGGCTTTGCTGGATCGGCCTGAGCCTGCGGGGATACGGCATCCACGGCACGCCCGCCCCGGAGCTGATCGGAAAGACCGGCTCCCACGGCTGCATACGCCTGACCAACTGGGACGCCTTGCGCCTCGGCGGGATGGTCCGCGTGGGCACGCCGGTGGCGTTTGTGACGAATTGACGCCCTGTGCGCGGGAACGGGTGGGTAATATGACCTCACTTGTGCGGCCAGGTTGCGCCGGGAAGGCCCACATGCCCGCGCGAGCACAAACCAGGCGCCGGGCAAGGAAGGGCCCGGCTGTGTGAACCGGGAATGAGGCAAGGCGTCGGACAATTGTTGGCGCGCTGGGGGGGGCCGGCCCTGGTGGCGGGCAGCGCCGTGGCCATGCTGGCCGTCACGTGGAACACCTGGGCGGATGTCCTTATCGACTTCGGTCAGCAGTTGTACATCCCCTGGCGTCTGGCGGACGGGGCGGTCCTCTACCGCGACGTGGCGACGTACAACGGCCCGCTGTCGCAATACTGGAACGCGATGTGGTTTCGCCTCCTGGGCGCCAGCATGCGGACGGTGGTAGTGGCGAATCTGGGGCTGTTGGCTGGGCTGATCTGGCTGCTGTATTCCATGTTGTGGCGGGTGTCGAGCCGGTTGTCGGCCAGCGCGGCCTGCCTGGTGTTCGTGCTGGTTTTTGCGTTCGGGCGGTATTCCGGCATAGGCAACTACACGTACGTGTGTCCCTACGTCCATGAGATGCCCCACGGGTTGCTGCTGTCGCTGGGGGCGTTGGCGTGCGTGTGGGGATACTCTCGGCGCGGTTGGATGGCACTGCTGGGCGGCGGGCTATGCCTGGGCGGGGCGTTCCTGACCAAGTCGGAGGTTTTCCAGGCGGCTGCGGCCGGGGCGGTTGCGGCGCTGGTCTTGACCATCTGGGGATTGCGTCCAGGCTGGAAGAAGGCGGCGCGGATGGCCGGGGTGTTCGCCGTGGGGGCGCTGGCGCCTCCGGCGGCTGCTTGGGCGCTGTTCTGCCTGGCGATGCCTGCCCGTGAGGCATTGTCCGGCGTCATGGGTTCCTGGCGTGCGCTGGCCCGCGCCGAGCTGACCCAACTGCCGTTCTTCCGCGAGGGGCTGGGCTTTGACAATGTGTGGGGCAACCTGTGGAGCATGTTGACCGTAGCAGGGGCTTATCTGGCGGTCCTGGTGCCTCCGGCGGTATTGGCCGTGGCGATTCGCCGCGCCGGGAAGCGCCGACAGGCAGCGGCGGGGGTGGCCTTTGCCGCCGTTGCCGGGGCGATCTGGCTTCTGCGAGAACGGATCGACTGGACAAGCGCGGTCCGCCCGTTGCCGCTGGCGATGCTGGCGGCGGGGGGCGTCTTCCTCGCCCGCTTCATTCGCCGCCGGGGCGACTGGGCGACGGCGGAAACGCCGATGCGCCGAGTGAGCCTGTGCGTGCTGGCCCTGTGCCTGTTGGCCAAGATGATCCTCAACGTCCGCGTGTTCAACTACGGGTTCGTGCTGGCGGCGCCGGCGGCGCTGGTGTTTGTCGTGGCGATTCTGGATTGGATTCCCGCGGTGGTGGCCCGCATGGGCGGAGCGGCGTGGGTTTTTCGCGCTGCGGCGCTGGGGCTGCTCTTGCCGGTGTTGGCGGTTCATCTGCGCGCCCAGGGCGTGTACCGTTCCGCGCAGAGGGAGACCGTCGGAAGCGGCGCCGACGCCTTCCTGGCCGACCCGCGAGGCCAGTTCGTCAACGCCCTGCTGGCCGACCTGGCGAGTCGCGCCAAGCCCTCCGACACGTTGGCGGTGCTGCCGGAAGGGGCGATGCTGAACTTCCTCTCGCGGCGGGTCAATCCGACGCCGTACACCAACTTCATGCCCCCGGAGATGCTTCTGTTCGGCCAGGAGGCGATGCTGGCCTCGCTCCGGGCACGCCCGCCGGATTGGATCGTCCTGGTCCACAAGGACACCACGGAGTTTGGTTACCAATTCTTCGGCCGCGATTACGGGCAAGAGATAATGGCCTGGATCACGCGGAATTATTCCCCGGTGGTTCTGGAGGGCTTTCCGCCGTTCGTGGACGACCGCTTCGGCATGTTGCTGCTGGGACGCAAGGCCGAGGCCGCCCAGGAGACAGGCCCACCGCGAGGCTGACGTGCTCGTGCTTCGCAGAGCGGCATCGCGGTTCCCCGCCGGTACGTGCGATTTCGAGCCGGGGCCTTGGGGTCTAATCTAGCGGTACATCGTCCGCAGGCCATCGCTGGGGGAGGGTCCGTGGCGGTTCAGCCGCGCGCGCTCCACCAGCATCAGCACCAGGAAGGTCACCCAGATCAGCATCGCCAGGACCAGCAGGACCGGCAGCGACACGCCGCTGACTCGCTCCCAGGGCGTGGCCTTGGCGCCCGCTTCCGTAATGTGGCGGTAAGGCAGATGCACCGCCCAGGCCGCCAGGATGCCGCCGATGGCCGCCGCCAGCGTCTGGGTGAAGCCTGAAAACCACGGCCAGGAAATGCTCATCCGCTGGCGGGCGCTGCGCAACACCAGCAACAAGGAAACCGTCAACCAGAGGATTCCCGCCACGTCGATGGCCACTCCGGCGTCGACGAAGACCACGCGGACGGCGCGCGTGGCCAGGGGCAACGCCGGGTCGGAAACGTCGGAGAAGCTGATCAGGTCGCTTACCATCGAGCGCGTCACCCCCGCCACCATCGCCCAGGCCAGGTAGGCCACGCCCACGAAGGTCAGCGCCAAGCCCACGTCCGTCCGCGTCGTACGTCGCAAGCGTCCCAGCATGGGCGCTATTACACCACTCTCGCCCACGGAGGTCAATCCCGCCGCAACCACTTCCTTCCAAGCGGCGAATTGGCGCGGGCGGCCTCGCAGGTAATAATGTAGCCGGCGAACCGTTGGAACTGTTGTGCGCGGCGCAGGCTTGGTGCGTTCCAGGCGGGTAGCTAATCCCAAAGGAGATCGTGGACAAATGCTTTATCGCGAATTCGGCAAGTTGGGCTGGAAGGTCTCGGCCATCGGCATGGGGACCTGGAACATCGGCAACCAATGGGGACCGATCGACGACCAGACGGCCTACGCGACGGTTCGCGCGTCCCTGGAGGGCGGGGTGAATCTCATCGATACGGCGGAGGCGTACGGCATCCCCTTTGGCCTGTCGGAACTGCGGCTTGGCATGGCGCTTCTGGGCATACGCCACCAGGTGTTCCTCGTCAGCAAGATCGGCCACTGGGGCCAGCGGATCGGCCACATGGTTCCCAAGACGCACCCGGAACTGGTCCGCCTCTGCGCCCATGCCATTCTCTACCGCCTGAGAACCGACTGGGTGGACGTGATGCTCTGCCACGAGAGCGACCCGGAGAACCCCGACGTCTACCTGGACGCATTCGAGGGTCTCAAGAAAGAGGGCCACATCCGCGCCTACGGCATCTCCACCGACAGCCTGGAGGCCGTGAAACGATTCAACGCGCGGGGCGCCTGCCAGGTCGTCGAGGTCAACTACTCGTTGCTGCGCCGCTCGGCCGAGGAGGAACTGCTGCCCTACTGCCGGGAAAACGGCATCGCCGTGCTCGTCCGCGGGCCGCTGGCGATGGGGATGCTGTCGGGCAAGTACTCCGCCGATTCGGTGTTCACCGACTCGGTGCGGGCCGCCTGGAACACCAACGAACGCGCCCGGGCCAGGCTTCAAAGACAGGCTGCCAAGATCGAAAAGCTCAAGACCGTCTTCGAGCCTGGGCAGGACATGATCACGGCCGCGCTGCGGTACGTCATCTCCCACCCCGCCTGCCCCGTGGCCATACCTGGGGCCAAGTCCCCCGAACAGGCCCTCATGAACGCCGGCGCAGGCGACAGGACGCTCTCCGATGCCGAAATCGCCCAATTGACCGCGCTGCTGGAATAGGGCGAGACTGCTGCCTCCGCGGAACGGGCCGGTGCTTCAGTCCTTGCGTCGCAGGGCGGCGATGGGGCCAGCCAGGAGGGTTGTGGCGAGGTAGGTGGCGCCGGCCAGGACGATGATGGTGGCGCCGGCGGGGAGGTTGGGGCTGTAGCTGACGGCCAGGCCGGCGGTGGTCAAGACCGCGCTGAGGACGGTTGCCAGGACCATCATGTGCCAGAGTCGCTTGGCGAATTGGCCCGCCACGGCCACCGGCAGCGTCAGCAGCGCAATGACCATCACGATGCCCACCACCGTCACCAGCAGCACCGTCGTCAGGGCCGTCAGGCACAGCAGGAAAATGTAGTAGAACTCCACACGAAGCCCCCGCACGCGGGCGTATTCCTCGTCGAAGCAGACGGCCAGGAACTGCTTGTGAAACAGCAGCGCCGCCGCCACCACCACCGCGTCCAGGCAGGCGATCAGCCAGAGGTCCTGCGGCGTGACCATCAGGATGTTGCCGAAGAGATAGCTCATCAGGTCGGACTGGTATCCGGGCGTCTTGGCGATGAAGAGCACGCCCGCGGCCATGCCGATGGCCCAGACGGCGCTGATGACGGTGTCTTCCCGCTGCTTGTACCGCAGACCGACGAAACCGATCAGCAGTGCCGCCGCCAGCGCCACGACCGTGGCGCCGTGCAGCGGGTGCAGCCACGTCCAGCCGTGGACCTTGTGCAGGTACATCGCCGCGCCCATGCCGCCCAGGACGCAATGCGAGATGCCCCCGGCGACATAGGTGATCCGGCGGACCACAACGTAGCTGCCGACCACCCCGCAGGCGACAGAGGCCAGCAGGCCCGTCCACACGGCGTATTGCAGGAACGGGTATCGCTGGAGGGCCTGGAGGAACTCACCGGTCACTGGCGGGCCTCCAGGCAATCATGGCTGTGCTGGATCATGCGGACCTCCTGGCCGTAGAGGTCGCGGATCAGCTCCCCGGTGAGCTGCGAGGTGGGATGGGCCGATACGCGGTGGCGGACGCAGACGACCGTCTTGACGAACTGCGCGACGAAACCCACGTCGTGGCTCACCAGCACGATCGTCAGCCGCTTGTTCAGCTCGCGGAGAAGCTGCTGGAACTCGTCTTCCACCTTGATGTCCAGGTTGGCCGTCGGCTCGTCCAGCAGCAGCAATTCCGGTTCGCCGGCCAGCGCCCGGGCGATCAGCACGCGCTGTCGCTGCCCGCCGGAAAGCGAAGGGAACGCCCGCTTGCGGAGGTCGTGGCAGCCGACCTCTTGGAGTGCCTGTTCCGCCGCCCGCTTGTCGCCTCGGCCATAGGGGCCTAGCAGTCCCGTCTTTCCGATCCGCCCCGTCAACGCCACGTCCATGACGCTGGCGGGGAACTTGGGGTCGAACTGCGATTGTTGCGGTGCGTACCCGATGCGCCGGCGGACGCGGCAGGGATCCGTGCCGAAAACGCGCACGCTTCCGCGCGTCGGGGTCAGCAGGCCCAGGATGAGCTTCAGCAGCGTGGTTTTTCCGCCGCCGTTGGGTCCGACGACGCAGGCAAAGTCGCCCGGATGTATGTGCAGGTTGACATCCTCCAGGACCGGAGGCCCGTCGTAGGAAAACCACACGTCATCCAGTTCGATCGCCGGCGTCTCGTCCACGTCATGCTCCCGCTTCGAACGGCCCGTCTCAAGAATAGGCTCAGGGGGCGGACTTGCCAAGTGCCTCTTCGATGGCCCCGGCCAGTTTGTCCATGCCGGCCAGGTAGTCGCGCGGAAGGTCGTCGGCGGCGACGACGGCCCCGCCGATCTCCCGGGCGATGGCGCGGGCGGTCTTGTCCGAAAACTGCGGCTGGACGAAGATCACCTTCACGCCCTCCCGCCGGGCGCGTTCGACCAGCGCGGCCACCTGTCGCGGAGGCGGTTCCTTTCCGCCGGTCTCGACGGCCACCTGCTTGAGGCCGTAGGCGGCTGCGAAGTAACCGAAGGCGGGATGGTAGACAAAAAACGCCCGGCCCTTCAACGGCGCCAGAGTCTTGGTCAGCCGCGCGTCAAGCTGGTCTAGCTCGCGCTGGAAGGCCAGGAGATTCTCGCGGTATGTCCGTGCGTTGGCGGCATCCAGCTCGGACAAGGCGCGACAGATCGTCTCGGCCTGGGTCTTGACCAGTTTGGGGTCAAGCCAGATGTGCGGGTCCTTGTCGCCCTGGTGGTGCGCATCACCGGAATGCGTTCCCCCTTCGGGACGGTGGCTTTCCTGGTCTTGCTCTTCCAGGGAAGGCAGAAGCTCGATTCCCTCCGCCGTGTTGGCAATCTTGAGGCCCTTGTTGAGAGAGGCGACCTTCTCCAGCAACGTGTCTTCAAAGGGCATGCCGATTCGGAAGTAGACGGCCGCCTCCGAGAGTGCGGCCATCTGTTGCGGGGTCGGCTCAAAGGTGTGCGGGTCCTGCCCCGGGCCGACGAGGACCTCCACCGCGACGTTGCCGCCGCCGATTCGTGAAACGAAGTCCGCTTGTGGCAGGACGCTGACGGCCGCCCTGAGGCGCGGGGGGGCAGCGGGGGCGGCAGGGGAGTCCTTCCGGCAGGACGTCAGGAGGACTGCCGGCGATAGAATCAACAGGGCCAAGACCCGTCGAAACATGGCAGTAATCCCTTCGGTCATGCAGGCGCAAGGCGTTCCACTTTTCTTTTCCCTGCCGGTTTTGTGACACAACGTTCCACGTCATCATCATACGGTTTGATGGTCTGGAAGTGCGATTCCTTCTTTTTTGGCGGGTGGCAAGCGTGATTCCGCTGGCGGGAGCGGATCGCGGCCGAGCTGCCCGCCGCCGCTGCCGAGCACTCCGCTTGACACGTCTTGCCGGCGGGGGCGACAATCTCCCCGTGGCGAAGGTGTATTTCATTTTGGGCTGCACGGCCGTGGGCAAGGGGACAATTGCCCAGGAGCTTGCCCGGCGGCTCGGCGGGCAGATCGTCAGCGTGGACTCGATGAAGGTCTACCGCCGCATGGACATCGGCACGGCCAAACCCTCCGCCCAGGATCGTGCCGCCATCGCACACCACTGCATCGACGTGGTCGAGCCAAGCGAGAGCTTCTCGGTGGCGCAATACGTCGCCACCGCCGACGAGGCGATCCGTTCGATCGTCTCGGCCGGGTCGCTGCCGTTGGCGGTGGGGGGGACCAGCCTATACATCAAAGCCCTGTCGGAGGGCCTGTTTGACGGGCCGGGCGGCGAGGCGTCGATCCGCGCGGAGCTGAAGGCCCGCGCCGCTTCCGAGGGCCTGAAGTCGCTCTACCGGGAATTGCAGACCGTGGACGTTGAGGCCGCCCGGCGGATCCATCCCAACGACCAGAGGCGGATCGTCCGCGCCCTGGAGGTCTACCGTGCCCGCGGCGTGCCGATCAGCCAATTGCAGAAGCAATGGGATTCCGGGTCGCGGCGTTATGATTGCGTGTTTGTAGGGCTGCGGCGCGAGAAGGCGGACCTAAGCCGGCGGATCAACGCCCGCGTGAAGCGAATGGTCGAGGCGGGGCTGCCGGCCGAGACCGCCGCGCTGTGGGCGGAACCGGCGGGGCTGTCACCCCAGGCCGCCCAGGCCGTCGGATACGCCGAAATGTTCGCCCACCTGGACGGGCGGATCACCTTCGAAGACGCCGTCGAGAGCATCAAGGTCAACACCCGCAAACTGGCCAAGAGGCAGCGAACCTGGCATCGGCGCTGGGCGGACGTGCGATGGTTCGACCTGGCCGGCGACACCTCCGCCGAAGATGCCGCGGAAGCCATCCTCAAAGCGGTCCCGTTTGACAAGGGATGAAACGGACTCATGGAATGACTGACATGCCGGTTGGTCCCGATGAACAATATATGGCTCTGGCTTTGGAGCAGGCAGCCAAGGCGGAAGCGGGCGGGGATGTGCCCATCGGCGCCGTGATCGTGCGCGAGGGTCGCGTCATCGCCTCGGCCCACAACCGCAGGATCATCGACGCGGACCCCACCGCACATGCCGAGATGCTGGCCATCCGCGCTGCGGCCAGGGAACTGGGCGATTGGCGCCTGAGCGGCTGTTCGATGATCGTTACGCTGGAGCCGTGCTGCATGTGCGCCGGGGCGGTCGTGCTGGCGCGAATCGACCGGTTGGTCTACGGCGCCGCCGATCCCAAGGCCGGGGCCGTGCACACGCTGTTCAACCTGTGCAGCGACTCGCGGCTGAACCACCGCTTGGAGGTCGTCGCCGGCATCTGTGCCGAGCCATGCGCTGCGATACTGAGCCGGTTCTTCCAGGCCCAGCGCGCGGCGGGAAAGAAATAACCTTTCAGGAGTCTCACGCGATGGAACGTTTTGCGACCAATCAAGGTAATGGGAACAGGTCCGCCTGGAGGCACTATCTTCTGGTGGGCGCCGTGGCGGGCTTGGTGGTGTTCTGGCGGTTGGGCGCCACCACTCTGGAGGAGCATGAGAGCAAGGTCGCCCTGGCGGCCAGGGTGATGATTCAGCCAGAGCTTTGGCTTCTGGCGGGGCCTGGATACAAGGTGCCTCCCAACACGACCTTCAACCATTGGATGGTTCCGGTGAACAACGGTGAACCACGGCTCGGCAAGACGCCGCTGCCTTATTGGCTGGCCTCGGGGGTATCGATGGCCTACCGCTGGTTGGGCGGCGGCGGGCCGGCGGTCAATTCCTGGACGGCGCGCCTGCCCTCGGCCGTTGCGGCGGTCCTGTGTGCGTGGGCGGTATTGGCTTTGGGCAGGCGGATGTTCTCGCCCCGCGCGGCGCTATTGGGAGCGTTGTTCCTCGCCTCGTGCGTGGGCTTGCAGAAATGGGGGCGCGACGGTCGGCCTGAAATGCTGCTGTGCATGTTCGTCACGGCCGCGATGGCGGCCTTCTATTTCGCCATGGAGGCCGGCGGTCCCCGCGGGCGGTGGGCCTGGATGGCGGCCTTCTGGGTGCTTCTGGGCCTGGCCAACTTGGCCAAGCAGTTCGTCCCGCTGATGGTCGCCTGGCCATTGGTGGCTTATCTCTGCTGGCGGCAGAGCGCCTCGGACAGCGGGCCGGAGGCGGCGCTACGACGGTTGAGGGCCTTTGCCATTTCCGCCGGGGCGGGCGTGGCGGTCCATGTTCTGGTGACCTCCTCTCCCGTGCTGCACTGGTGGGCGCCTGTGGGTGTCTCCGGAGACACGGGCACCTACGTGACGATGGCGTTGGCCTTTGGGTTGCCGATGGCGTGGTATTTTCTTCGCAGCCGCGCCTGGCGGGCGGTTGCACCGCTGCTGCCGATAGCGCTGCCGGGAGTAGTGGTGACCTTGGCGTTATTCGTGCCCTGGCTGGCGTACATGGGGCGCGTATTTCCCGGCTATGCCGAAGATGTCTTCTCCCGCGAGGTTACCGACCGTGCCGCCGGGACGGGCGGGTGGGCGGTGGCCGGACCGTGGATATATATTGCTTCCCTGGCGACGATGACGCTGCCGTGGCTGGCGTTTTTGCCTGGCGCCTTTGCCACGGGGTTGATGCGCCGCTTTGGGGACCAGCGACGCGGGCTGGCGTATCTGCTTCTTTGGTGCCTGGGGTTCATATTGCTCATGAGCGCCGCGGCCGTCAAGCGGGAGCATTACATCCTGCCGATGCTGCCGGCGATTTGCCTGCTTATGGGGCACGTGGCCGACGACGTGTTTTTCAGCCACCGATGGATTCGGCCTAACGCCGCCAGGTTGTTGGGCCTGCCTTATGGACTGGTGGGCGTCGTCGGAGTGGTCGTGACGTTGGTGATGTGGAAGAAATCCGGCCGGGACGCGCGGTGGATGCACATGCTGATCGTTTCGCTGCTGGCCGCCGTGCCGATGACCGCCGCCGGCGTCTTAATGTGGCGGCGGAGTTTCAAGTCCGTCCCCGCCCTGATGGTTGCCTCCATCCTGCTGGTGTTCCTCGGTTACCACCAACGAGGGGACCTGTGGGACGATCGGCACACGGTGGCGGACTTTGCGCGGACGGCCGCGACGATCGTCCCGCCGGCGGAGCCTGCCTATCATTGGAACGCCCCCCAGAGCAAGACGGTGTTCTACTTCGGCCGCGACATCCCATCCGTGCAGTCGCAACTGCCCGGCGCCAAGGGCCAGCCGCCCGCGAAACCGGCCGAGGCGGGTTTGTTCCACAAATGGCTTCAGGCGGATTTCGACGCGGCGCCCTGGGTGTTCGGCTACTCCAAGGACGCCGCCCGGCTCGGCCCGGAAGGATACAGACCTGTCTTGGAGATGACCACGCGGGAGGAGAAGCGGCTGACCTTCGTCCTTTATCACCGCTTAGGCCAACCGGCATCGGTCCCTGCGACGATGCCCCGTTGATGCTCCAGCGGGGTGGGCGCTGGCGGGGTCAGTGATCGAACTTCTCGGAGGTGAACAGGAAGACGACCGTGCCGGGCTGTCGCCATGCGTCGGGGTACAGCCCCGCCTTGCCCGCGCAGCACTGGGAGAGGAATTCCTCGGCGGTCCAGCCCATGTCCGTGGCGACTTCGGGCAGGAAACAGCCGGCCCGGTTGCCGCGGATGACGTAGATACCGTGCTTGCCGACCTGGAGCTTGGCCGGTTCTGCGGTCTTGGCCAGGGGCGAAAGCACGGATACTTCGATCGTCAGTTCGGGTAGTTCCTGAGGCGCCACGGGGTTGGCGAAGAACCGGCTGTCGCGTGCGGACGCGCCGGCCATCTGGACGATCATCTCCGCCAGGGGGCGGTCCGGGTGGAACGTGCCGATGCAGCCGCGGAGATTGCCGCAATTGGTCAACGTCACGAAACACCCGCGAAGCTCGCCCAGGACGCCCCCAAGCCTCTGCGGCGCCGGTGGTGATGCGTCGGTAACGACGGCCTCCACCGCGGCGCGAGCCAGGCGCAGCAGTTCGGCGCGGTCCTCATCGGGAATCGGCATGGGAACCTCCTGACTGGGGGCCTGGGTTTCCGCCCGACGCCGCGGGGCGAGGCCTGGAGGACCTGGCGCGGCGGTGGGCGATGGCCGCCGGCATCAGGGAAATCACGATGATCGCCGCCACCACCATCTCGAAGTGTTTCTGAATGAAGGGCCGGCCTCCAAAGAAAAAGCCCGCCAGCACGCAGACGTTGATCCACGCCAGAGTGCCTACGATGCTGAAGGAAAGAAATCGCGCGTACGACATCTTCCCGATCCCGGCCACGAACGGAACGAACGTCCGGATGATGGGCAGGAACCGTCCGATGGCCACGGCCTTGCCCCCGTGTCTCTCGTAGAACGCATGCGCGCGGTTGAGGTGCTCCTTGTTGAGAAACCGCACGTTTTCCTTGTGAAAGACCTTGGGACCGACGAAACGCCCGATCCAGTAGTTGACCGAATCCCCGGTAATCGGCGCCATGCACAGAAGCGGGATCAGCACGTTGAGGTCCAGCTTTCCGACGGCCGCGAAGTATCCGCTGACGAACAACAGCGAATCCCCAGGCAGGAAAGGGGCCACGACAAAACCCGTTTCGCAGAAGACGATCACAAACAGGATCAAGTAGACCCACGAATGGTATTCCAGAATCACCTGCTCCACGAACCCCCTGAGGTTGGTGAACAGGTCCAGGATATGAATGGCCGCCAGTATTTCCATGGTTCATACAGTTGAACCGCTGGGCGAGGGCTTGTCAAACCCCGCCGGTGAGTAAACCGCGCCGAGTTGCGACGAGCACAAGCCGGATCGTCTGGTAGAATGCCTCCATGTCCCCAGAGACGCGCAAGGTCTTGGTCGCCATGAGCGGGGGCGTGGACTCCTCCGTCGCCGCCTGGATGTTGCGGGAGGGCGGCTATGAGGTGACGGGCGTCTTCCTGTGCATGGGGACGGCCGGCCCGCGCGAGGAGGCGTCGCGGAGTTGCTGTTCGCCCCAGGATGCCGCCGACGCGCGGAGGGTGGCGGAGAAACTGGGAATCGACCTGCACGTGCTGAACGCCGGGGAGGACTTCCAGGGCATCGTCCGGGCCTTCGCCGACGAGTACGCCCGCGGCCGGACGCCCAACCCCTGCATCCACTGCAACGCGCGGATCAAGTTCGCGCGATTGTTGAGCCTGGCCGAGGCGGTCGGGGCGGGATACGTCGCCACCGGCCATCATGCGCGCAGGGTCTCCGTCAACGGCAGGGCAGCCATCGCCCGAGGCAGGGCGGTCGGGAAGGACCAGTCGTATGCACTATTCGCCCTCCGGCGTGACGGCCTTGCGCGCGTGCTGCTGCCCGTGGGCGAACTGGCCGACAAGGCCGAGGTCCGCCGGATCGCCCGGTCGCTGGGGCTTTCCGTCAGTGACAAGCCCGACAGCCAGGAGGTCTGCTTCGTGGGTGACGGGGATTATGCCGACCTCCTGGCCGCCCTTGCCCCCCAGGCCCTTCGCGGCGGGGACATCGTGGATTCCGCCGGGCGGGTTCTGGGCCGCCACGAGGGATTCGCCCGCTTCACCATTGGGCAGCGGCGCGGGCTGAGGGTGGCCGCGGGCGTGCCGATGTACGTCACGCGGATCGATCCGCGCACCGCCACCGTCACCATCGGCCCGCGGGAGGAGGTCATGGCCGCGGGCCTGACGGCGTCGGGGGCCAACTGGCATGTGGAGGTGGATGGGGAGTTCGAGGCGACGGTACAGATTCGCTACAACCACCGGGGCGCGCCGGGGTTGGTACGGATCACGGGAGCGGATACGTTCGAGGTTCGCTTCGCCCAGCCGGTCGTGGCCATTACGCCAGGCCAGGCCGCGGTGGTCTATGACGGCCAGGTGTTGTTGGGCGGGGGGTGGATC
>Ga0315273_10003862_pt1 | contig 18163 bp, 6 predicted proteins | sample YL17G02_0_MG_FD_205753 | JGI IMG/M metagenome (GOLD analysis project Ga0315273, IMG submission 205753) | Sediment microbial communities from Yellowstone Lake, YNP, Wyoming, USA - YL17G02_0 | ecosystem: Environmental > Aquatic > Freshwater > Lake > Sediment | place: USA: Wyoming | collected...
CTCGCACACGAGTTACTCCGACGGCGTTCAGACTCCACCTCAGGCCTTTAGCTATGCACGCACCGGCGCGCCGACCCGGCTCGACTTTCTTGCCGTCACCGATCACAACCACGCCAACCTCGGCATGACGCAGTTGCTCTACTCGCAGGGGCTGGCCGAGGCCGCAGCCGCAAACAGCGACGGCAACTTCGTCGCGATCTACGGGCAGGAATGGGGCATCATCGCGACCGGCGGGCACGCCAACGTCTTCCAGGCCCCGGTGCTGTTCGGCTGGGAGGCAGGCAACTTCGATGTGTTCGTGGCCCAGGGCGACTACACGGGCCTCTACACCTCCTTCCTCGCGAATCCTCCGCCCAGTTACCCGCCGATCGTCGAGTGGTGCCACCCGAACGTTGGCGACTTCAACAGCTTCGCGGAGACCACCGACGGCAAGGCCGTCGTTCACCTCATGAACATGATCAACGGCCCGGCATTCTCCACTTCAAACACCGAATCCGACGTGGGCAGCACCACCGGCAACGAGATCCTCTTCCAGGAAGCCCTGCGCAAGGGCTACCGCGTTTCCCCGACCGGCGATCAGGACAACCACAACGCCACCTGGGGCGCTTCGACCCAAACCCGCACCGTCGTGCAGGCCGCCGGGCTCACCAAGAGCGAGATCCTGAGCGCGCTCGCCGCGCGCCGCTGCTACGCCTCGCAGGATCACAACACCGTGGTGGAGTTCTCCGCGGACGGGCACGCGATGGGTTCGGCGTGGACCACTGCGAGCGGGATCCGTTTCGCGGTCCGGGTCGTCGAACCCGATGTCGGCGAGACCGTGTCGCAAATCGATCTACTCCGCGGCATCACCGGGGTTTCGAACGCGGTGGTGGTCGCGAGCAACATCGGCAACTCGAGCTTCGCCTGGCGTGAACTCACCACCTTCGCACCGGGAACGGAGGCGCACTACTATCTGCGCATTCGCATGAGCACCAACGCGACGATTTGGACCGGGCCCGTCTATGTCACCTACGACCCGGCGTCGGTCACCGCCGTGGGCGATGTCCCGATCGGCTCCGAGCTTGCAATGGCCGTAGGGCCAAATCCATCATTCGGCCGGGTCACGGCGTCCTTCACGCTGCCGCGGGAGTCACGGCGCGCCGCACTCGCGGTGTACGACGCCGCGGGCCGTCACGTGACGACCCTGCTCGCCGGACCGCTCGCGGCCGGCCCTCATGCGATCACGTGGACCGGTCTCGATGACAGCAATCGCCGGGCACCCTCGGGGATCTTCTTCCTTCGCCTCGCGACGGAAGATCGCTCGGTGGTGCGGAAGGTCCTGCTGATCCGATAGGCCCTCCTGTGGGGATGACCCAGCCCGGCGTCGCTTCTTGGCGACACCGGGCTTGTTGCTGACCGCCGGCGAATGAGAGCTGATCAGATCCCTGCGCGCCAGGTCGCTCGGACAATATTGCCTGCGCGCGGCCTGCCTTCTATGCTCTCGATCTCGCCGCGCCCACCCAATCCATGGAGAGAGCCCTTGTCCGCCTCATTAGTTCCTTCCGGTCCCCAGCACCAACTCGCGGTGTTCATCGACTTCGAAAACATCGCTCTCGGATTGCGGGAGGGTAGCCCTCCGTTCGACGTGCGTCGCCTGCTCGACCGCCTGCTCGAAAAGGGCAAGGTGATCGTCAAGGTCGCATATGCCGACTGGAATCGGTTTCGCACCTACACCACCGACCTTCACGAGAACGGTATCGAACTCATCGAGATTCCCCGCCGCGCCATTACGGGGAAGAACTCCGCCGACATCAGGCTCGTCGTTGATGCCATGGACCTGAGTTGGAGCAAGGAGCATATCGACACGTTCGTGATCGTGTCGGGCGACAGCGACTTTTCGCCGCTGGTGTCCAAGCTCAAGGAGAACGGCCGGCACGTGATCGGCCTCGGCATGAAGGCTTCGACCTCGCCGTTGCTCGCGAATGGTTGCGACGAGTTCATCTATTACGAAGATCTGGAGCATGCCCCGGCCGCTCCGCGCACCGGTTCACGACCGACCGGCGACAAGGATGGCGCCTTCAGCCTGCTCGCCGAGACCGTGCGCGCGTTGCAGCGCGAGAATTTCGACGTCATTCAGGCGTCGCTCGTGAAGGACACCATGAAGCGCAAGCGGCCGGCGTTCAGCGAGGCGTCGCTCGGCTACCGCAATTTTAGTGACCTGCTCGAAGCCGCCCAGGAAGCTGGCGTGATCACGCTGAGCAAGGACGAGCGCAGCGGCACCTACATGGTGACCGACGTCGCAGGCGCGCAGACGCGTGCAAGAGTCCGCTCGGGTGGGCCTGAAGATCCGAGGGCGGTACGGCCGCTCGCTCGGCGCCGGCCCACGGGAACCGAAGACGTCCCCTCGGGAACCAGGGCGGCGACGCCGGCGCGTAGACGGCGGTCGCGGGCGCGATGAGCCACGGATACTGCGGGAGCTGTTCCCCATTCCTGCGTCGTGCCGCCGCATCCGGCGTGCTGTTGCTGTCGTGGCTGTTCGTGGTCGGCGCGACACATCCTGACGATCATGTTTCACCTGAGGTCACATCGTCGACGGATGCGCCGTGGGAGCGCCCCAGTTCGAGCGACCCGTGGGACGTCAACCTCCCGCACGCCCCCCACGACACGCTGCGATTCGAGACGCGCGAAGGCACGTGGATGTCGGTAGACGTTTCGCCCGACGGCCAGACACTTCTGTTCGACCTGCTCGGCGATTTGTACACGATGCCCGTGGCGGGCGGAGCCGCGACGCGTCTGACCCGCGGCATGGCGTACGACATGCAAGCCCGCTGGTCACCGGATGGCAGGCGGATCGCGTACACGACCGACCGCGGCGGCACCGAGAACGTGTGGATCATGGAGGCCGACGGTTCGCGTGCGAGGCCGGTCACGCGTGAGGCCGACCGGTTCACCAACTCCGGCGCGTGGTCACCCGACGGCGAATGGATCGTGGTGCGACGCCGGCTCACCGACACCAGCTCGCTCGGAACGGTCGAGTTGTGGATGTACAGCGTGCTCGGTGGCAAGGGCCTGCAGATCACAAAGAAGGCGGAGTGGGGGGACGCCAACGAACCGGTGTTCTCGCGCGACGGACGCTACGTGTACTTCACTGGACGCCCGCAGCGCTACGCCTATGATCGCAACGTGTACGCCGGCATCTGGCAGATTCGCCGCTACGATCGCAACACTGGCCGCATCACCACGCTCACCGACGGCGCGGGCGGCAGCGGCCGGCCTGCGCTTTCGCCGGACGGGCGGATGATGTCGTTCATCCGACGCATCCGCGAGAAGACCGTGCTCCACACCTACGATCTCGAATCGGGCCGTGAGCGCGCGGTGTGGGACGGACTGTCCCACGACAACCAGGAGAGCTTCGCGTGGACCGGAGTCTACCCGGGCTGCGCGTGGACGCCCGATGGCCGCGCCATCGTCGTGTACGCCGCCGGTGGGTTCCATCGCGTTGAGGTTGCGAGCGGCAAGGTCACTCGCATTCCGTTCACAGCCCAGGTCGAGCAGATCGTCACGCATGCGGTTCGATTCCCCGCGACGCTCGACCAGGACCGGGTCACGGTCCGGCAAGTCGCATGGCCGTCCACGTCTCCAAATGGAAAGGCGATCGTGTTTGCCGCGCTCGGACGGGTGTGGCGCTACGACATCGCAAATCACGCAGCGCGCGCGCTCTCACCGCCGGGATTACGCGCCACCTCGCCCGCATGGTCGCCGGACGGTGCCTGGATCGCCTATGCATCGTGGCGCGACAGCGTGGGCGGCCACCTGTGGAAGATGCCGGCCCAAGGTGGAAAGCCGGTCCGGCTCACGAACGTGTCGTCGCAGTATCTGAATCCCGCATGGAGTCGCGACGGATCCAAACTATGCTTCCTGCGCGGCAGTGGGGGACCGCTGCGAGAAGGACGCGACCTCAGCGACGAGCTGTGGCTCGAACTCCAGTGGATTTCCACAGGCGCAGGCAGGGACATCCAGCACACCGTGCTTTCCATCGACGCGCCGGGTTCGGCACCCTCGGTGCCCCGGCCCTCTTTCAACGCCACGGGCGATCGGATCTGGTACCACGAGTACGGAGAGGATCCGAGCGGAGCGTCCCAGAAGACCACGCTCGTGAGCGTACGGCTGGATGGCACCGACCGCATCGAGCACGCGAACATCATGAACGCCGAGGAGATGATCCCGTCACCCGACGAGCGTTGGCTTGCGTATCGCATGAAATACGACGTCTATGTCACTGAACTGCCACATTTTGGACGGACTCCAGTGGATCTTGAAGCCGATGGCGGCGCCACGCCGGGTCGACGGCTCAGCCAGGATGGTGGGGATTGGCTCGGGTGGACCAAGGACTCGCGCGCGCTTACCTGGAGCCAGGGGCCGGTGTTCCGCACGCTTTCACTCGACACCCTGATCGCGGCATGGGAGCGCGAGCAGATCGAAGCCGCCCAGCCCAAACCCAAGCCTGCGAAGAAGAGCACCGACCTGGGAAGTGCTCCACGCGACAGCGGATCGGCAGACAGCACGAAGACCGCCCTCGCCAAACCCAAGGACAAGGACGCTGCAGCAGCCCCGCTCAAACCCGACTCGCTCCAGATCTCGCTCACGGTGCCGAGGTCCCGGCCCCACGGTGTTGCAGCGTTCACCGGTGGGCGCATCCTCACCATGGCCGGCGGGAACGCCGACGCTCTGATCGAGGATGCGACACTGATTGTGACCGGGAACCGCATCACTGCGGTTGGCCCGCGCGCAACGACCCCGGTGCCCGCGGGAGCGAAAGTGTTCGACGTGCGCGGCACGACGATCATCCCCGGACTGATCGACGTGCACGGACACGCCCATTACGCCAATCAGGGTGTGCTTCCCGAGCAGTTCTGGGCGTATCGCGCGAATCTCGCCTACGGCGTCACCACGATGCACGATCCGTCGGCGACGTCGTGGGAAGTCTTCACCCAGAGCGAAATGGTCGAAGCAGGAGAGATGGTCGGACCACGCGTGTTTTCGACCGGCAACATCCTTTACGGTGCGGGCGGCCGCGATGGCATTCCCGTGAAATCGCTCGACGAAGCGCGCAACCATCTCCGGCGCATGAAGCGCCTCGGCGCGATCAGCGTAAAGAGTTACATGCAGCCGCGTCGCGAGCAGCGCCAATGGATTCTCCAGGCCGCACGCGAGGAGAGTCTGCTGGTCGTGCCCGAAGGCGGTGGCAAGTTCGAGGAGAATCTCGGCATGGTGATGGACGGACACACCGGGATCGAACATGCCCTTGCGATCGCGCCGATCTATCGGGACGTGGTCGAGTTGTTCTCGAAGAGTCGTTCCGGCTATACACCGACATTGCTCGTGGCGTACGGCGGACTGTCCGGTGAGCATTGGTTCTATCAGCATGCCGACGTGTTCGACGATGCCAAGCTGCGCCGATTCACCCCGCGGCCCTATCTCGATGCGCGCGCGATCCGACGCCCCGTGATGGCACCCGACTGGGACTGGCACCACATCAGCGTCGCGGCCGGCGCCAGGCGGATCGTCGAGGCCGGTGGCCACGTGCAACTCGGAGCGCACGGCCAGCGTCAGGGGCTCGGCGCGCATTGGGAACTGTGGGCCCTCACGCAGGGCGGCATGCGCGCCGCCGACGCGCTCAAGTGCGCGACGTGGAACGGCGCATGGTATCTCGGACTCGATCGCGATCTCGGCTCGGTCGAGTCCGGCAAGCTTGCGGACTTCCTCGTGCTCGAGCGCGACCCGCTCGCCGACATCCACAACTCGAACACCCTGCGTTGGACGGTGAAGAACGGCGAGGTCTACGACTCAGAGACTCTGGAGCGGAAGTAGGCAGGACCGCGAAATGGCGCGGCGTGCGCTATCCGTGCACGCCCGCAGCTTCGTTCCCGGTTCGCTCGACGAACTCGACGTAGGAGCCGCCATATTCGAACGGGGGCTGAGCCTTCATCCCGATCCCGTCACCGGGTCTCAGCTCGAGCACGCGGTTGCTCAGACCTTTTAGGAACGTACGATCGTGGCTCACGAACAGCATCGTGCCCTCGAACTGCGACAGCGAGGCCACCAGCATCTCCTTGGTTTCCAGATCGAGGTGGTTGGTGGGCTCGTCGAGGATCACGAAGTTGGGCGGATCGAACAGCATGCGTGCGAGCACCAGCCGTGATTTCTCCCCGCCCGACAGGACCCGTACCGGTTTATCGACGTCGCTGCCCGAGAATTGGAACGCGCCGAGCAGGTTGCGCAGCGCCCCCTGACCCTCGGCCGGAAAATCATTCTGGATCTGCTCGAACACCGACAACGTGGGATCGAGCAGGTCGAGCGCCTGCTGCGAGAAGTAACCGACTTTGAGCCCCGCACCGAGCCGCACCGAGCCCGCATCGGGAGCGAGCAAGCCCGCGACCAGCTTGAGCAGCGTGGTCTTGCCCGCGCCATTGCGTCCCATCACGCACCATCGCTCGGTGCGACGGATGCGGAAGTCCAATCCGTCGTACACCACGCGCTCACCGTAGGCTTTCGTAATGCCCCTGAGCTCGGCGACGTCGTCGCCGGATCGGGGGGGCTGGCGGAACTCGAACCTGACGACCTTCCGGCGGCGCGGCAGTTCGACCTTCTCGATCTTCTCGAGCTTCTTCACGCGGCTCTGCACCTGCGCCGCCTTGGCGGCATGGGCTGCGAACCGCTCAATGAAGCGGCGCTCCTTGGCCAGCATCGACTGCTGTCGCGCGTAGGCGGCCTCGCGATTCGTCTCGGCGATCTCACGCTCGCGCACGTAGTGATCGTAGTCCCCCGCATAGGACGTGAACTCCCCGCCGTCGATCTCGACGATTCGGTCCACGACCCGGTTCATGAAATCCTTGTCGTGGCAGGTCATGAGCACCGCACCCGGATAGTCGCGGATGAAGCGCTCGAGCCACAGGATCGACTCGATATCGAGATGGTTGGTGGGCTCGTCCATGAGCAGCACGTCCGGACGACCCAGCAGCACGCGGGCCATGCCAACCCTCATCTTCCAACCGCCCGACAGTGCTCCGACATCGCCGTCGACCTGAGCGTCATCGAATCCGAGCGCATGCAGCACCTCGCGTGCGCGCGCCTCGAGGTCGTAGCCGCCGCGCTGTTGGTAAGCGTCCTGGACCTGGCCGAAACGCTCGAGAATGCTCTCCATCTCGTCCGCGCGCTCGGAATCGGCGAGCGCATGCTCGAGATCCTTCAGCTCGTGATGGAGATCCCCGAGATCGCCGCTGCCGGCGATCGCTTCGTCGAGCACCGTGCGACCCGCCATCTCGCCGATGTCCTGGCGGAAGTACCCGATGCTCACGCGCCTCGGGACCGAGACATCCCCTTCGTCCGGCGATTCCTCGCCGACGATCATCCGGAACAACGTGGTCTTGCCGGCGCCATTGGGTCCGACCAGGCCGGCCTTCTCGCCGGAGTTGAGCTGGAACGAGGCTTCGACGAACAGGATCTGGCGTCCGAACTGCTTGCTGACGTTGTTGAACGCGATCATGAAGGAGTGGGCCGTGCGCCTCCGGACCCCGGCTGACCCTTGCCCTGGTGCTTCTCGATCCGCGCCCAGGCGTCCTTGAGCGTTACGGTTCGGCTGAATACTGGCGCGCCCAACTTCGAGTCCGAATCGTTCACGAAGTAGCCGAGCCGTTCGAACTGAAGCGGCTCGCCGGGCTCGGCCGCGGCGAGCGCTGGCTCGAGCTTGCAGTGGGTCAGGACTTCGAGCGAATTCGAGTTGAGTCCCACCGTGAAATCCTCACCCTCGGGAACGTCATCTGCGTCTTCCTGCGTGAACAGCGTGTCGTAGAGCCGCACTTCGGCATCGATCGCGTGCGCGGCCGAGACCCAGTGGATGGTCGCCTTCACCTTGCGCCCGTCGCTCGGATTGCCACATCCCGACTCTGCGTCATAGCTGACGCGCACTTCACAGACCGCGCCGGTGGCCGGGTCCTTGACGACCGACGTGCAGCGCACCAGGTACGCCGAACGCAGCCGCACCTCGGTGCCAGGGCTGAGGCGGTAGTACTTGGGCGGCGGCACCTCGCGGAAATCATCCGCTTCGATCCACAATTCGCCCGAGAACGGCACGGTGCGCGTCCCCGCCGCCGGATCCTCGGGATTGTTCGTCGCCGTCAGGTGCTCGACGTGGCCGGCGGGCCAGTTCTCGATCACGACTTTGACCGGCTTGAGCACTGCCATGCGTCGCTGCGCACGGCGATTGAGGTTCTCTCGCACGCAGTGCTCGAGCAGCGCAAGCTCGACGCGATTCTCGCGCTTCGCCACGCCGATCCGCTCTGTGAAATCGCGCAGCGCCTCGGCCGGGTAGCCGCGCCGCCGCATTCCGGTCAGGGTCGGCATGCGGGGATCGTCCCAGCCGCGCACCCAGCCTTCGTTGACGAGGCGCAGCAGCTTGCGCTTGCTCATCATGGTGTGCGTGAGATTGAGACGCGCGAATTCGTGCTGATGCGGCAGCGGGCGCGGAAGGTCGAGCGCCAGCAGCAGCCAGTCGTAGAGCGGGCGGTGCACTTCGAACTCGAGCGTGCAGATGCTGTGGGTGACGCCTTCGATGTAGTCGGAGAGCCCGTGCGCGTAGTCGTACATCGGGTAGATGCACCACTGATCCCCGGTATGGTGGTGTGATGCGTGGCGAATACGGTAGAGCACCGGATCGCGCAGCCATACGTTCGGGGACGCCATGTCGATTTTCGCGCGCAACGTGCGCGCACCGTCCGGAAACTCGCCCGCGCGCATGCGGCGCAGCAGGTCGAGGCTCTCGGCCGCTGCACGTCCGCGGTAGTGGCTGTCCTCGCCGGGTTCTCCGGGCGCACCGCGCATGCGATCGATCTCCTCCGCCGAGTGGTCGCATACGTAGGCCTTGCCGATCTCGACCAGGCGCTCGGCGAATCGATAGAGCGCCTCAAAGTAATCTGATGCATAGAACGGCTCGACCGCCGGGGCGGGCCATTCGGCGCGAGCGGCGGGAAGGTGGAAGTCCTCGCGGCCGTCGATTGTCTGGGCGACCGGCGTGCGGCCCATCGGTTTGAGCCCGAGTCGGTCCTCCGCCCAGCCCGCGATCAGCCACCGAACGTCAGTGAGGATCGCGTCCACATACTCGGTGTCTTCCTTCGTGGGATTCGTGTCGTCCATTCGCAGATGACACAGGCCGCCGAACTGCTGTGCGATCCCAAAGTTGAGGCAGATGGCTTTGGCGTGACCGATGTGCAGATAGCCATTCGGCTCGGGCGGGAATCGCGTGACAATCGACTGAACGGTACCCCGGGTGAGGTCGGCTTTGACGATCTCGCGAATGAAGTCTTCGCGCTCGGAATCGACGGCAGATGCGGTGGTCGAGTCGGTATCGGACATGGAGACCTTATGGACGGTGGAGAGATTCGGCCGGCGTCGGGTGCCGGATTGCGAATTGGCCGGGGACGCTGGCGGGGTCCGCCTGGAGCACCCGATCGCGACCTACCATACCGCGCCCAAGGCTCGTTCACCACGCCGCCGGATGCCGGGGATTGATCTCGGCAGGCTGGTCCCAGCATCGTGGAGGCTCGCTGCCGAGGCGGAAATACGTCAGAATTAAGCAGATTCGGCACAATTCCATCGGCACTGCGCCGCAGCCTGCCGAAACCATGGGTATCGAGTGTCGATAGCGCGATTCGGAGCCGACGGGATGAAACTATTTGAACCCACACAGGGTCGTGGGGGCAATGTGAGAATGCTGATGTGCGCCGTGTTCGGCGCCGCGATGGCATTTGCGATTCCCTCGCACGCGGCCGACGAGATCCACTGGACATTCGCCGGGCCAACTTCCGTTTCGTTCGACTGGCGAGGAGCGGACAGCACGCTGCGTTACGGTTTCACCTCGGCCTACGGATCGACGGCCAGCGCCGTTGCCCCATCCCCGATGCCGTGGTCCTCGCCGGGGCCGTTTCGCGAAGCCCGCATCACGGAACTGCTTCCCGACACCCTGTACCACTATTCCATCGGGACCGGGGCGGATCACACGTTCCGGACTCCGCGCAGTCCCGGTACTTCGGACTTCACGGTGATGGCAGAAGCCGATGTCGGCAGCACCGTGGAGCTGTTCCGCGTCGGCATCGTTCAGCAGCAGATCGCGGATGTGCGCCCCCACTTCACGCTGGTCGTGGGAGATCTGTCCTACGGCAATTCCCACGGACCGGCGGCCGTGGACAATCACTTCAACGACGTCATGGTGTGGTCGCAAGACGCCGCCTACATGCCGGCGTGGGGCAACCACGAGTACGAGACCAGCAACTACGTCGACGATCTCAGGAACTACAAGGGTCGATTCGATCTGCCCAACCCGCGCACTTCACCCGGCTCGCCGGCGGTGTCGTGCTGTGGCGAGGATTGGTATTGGTTCGACTATGGAAACGTGCGCTTCATCGCCTATCCCGAGCCGTGGGACGGCGCGTGGGCCGACTGGCTGCCGCGCGCCCAGGCGATCATGGATTCTGCCCAGATCGATCCCAAAATCACGTTCATCGTGACGTTCGGCCATCGCCCCGCCTACTCGTCGGCGCACCATCCCGGCTCGCCGACGCTTCAAGACTATCTCGGCCAACTCGGTCTTTCGCACAGCAAGTACCGGCTCAACATCAACGGGCACAGCCACAACTACGAGCGCACGTACCCCCAGAACGGCGTGATTCACATCACCGCCGGCGGTGGTGGCGCCAAACTCGAAAATGATTTGTCCAACGGATGTCTCTACCGCGGTGGATGTCCGCCGCCAGCGTACTCGGCGTTCCGCGCCATGCGACACGGGCCGGTGAAGCTGTCGTTCAGCGCGGATGCGATCCGGGTTGAGGCGATCTGTGGACCGCCCGGGGATTCAGGGTCGAATCTGAACGACGTGTTCTGCACGCCGGGGACGGTGATGGACAGCGTGGTCATCCGAGGCGTTGCGCCCAGCGCCCATATCGACACTCCCGCGGGCGATGTCGCCATCAACCCCGGAGGGTCGGTCCTGTTCACCGCGAGCGGAACGCATCCGCTCGGCCTGCCACTCAACTACTTGTGGGACTTCGGCGGCGGGGCCGCGAACTCGACACTGGAGGATCCGGGTGCGGTCGTGTTCCCGACGACCGGGCTGTACGACGTAAAGCTCACGGTGGTCGACTCCGCGGGCGTCGCCGACCCGACGCCGGACATGCGAACGATCACGGTGGGCAACGTGAATCATCCTCCCAACGGAACCATCGTCACTCCGTCAGGGAACGTGAGCATCATGCGGGGGCGGAGCATTCAGTTCCAAGGCTGGGCGTCGGATCAGGATGGCGATTTGCCCGCCACGTATGCATGGAACTTCGACGAGGGCGCGCCGAACTCGAACGTCCAGAATCCGGGGCTCGTTACGTTCGAACAGGACGGGACCTTCGAAGTTCAGCTCGTCGTGACCGACCGTCGAGGACTTGCGGATCCGACTCCTGCGATCGTCGAGGTCACGGTGACATCCTCACCCAACCGGCCGCCCGTGGCGCATCTCGCCTTGAGTCCCGCGAGTGGCAATGCGCCGTTGCTCGTGACGGCGGATGCGCGAACATCGGTGGATCCGGATGGGCCGATTCAGAGCTACCGCTTCGCTTTCGGCGATGGCGCGGTCACAGGGCCAGGGCTGGCATCCACGGCTACCCACACGTACGGACCCGGACGATGGAGTCTCACGCTCACGGTCACCGATGCGCTTGGCGCCACTGGCTCTTCAGTGAACGAGGTGATCGCTGCCAACAACGCAGGCCAGAATCTGGCGAGCAACGGCTCGGTGGAAGCCAATCTCACCGGGTGGGCCGCGTATGGGGGCGGGACGATCCAGCGGGTCGGGGGAGGATTCGACGGCACTTATTCGATCCGGGCGGACGGCCCGGCCTCAACCGCGAGCTTTGGTGTGAATGACAGCCCCAACTGGATAACGACCATTCCCGCGGGCCAGGTCGGGAAACCGTATCGGTTCGGAGCCTGGGTCCACGCGTTGTCGGGCACCGGCCGCGTACGTCTCCAGATTCGGGAGTTCAACAACGGGATCAAGATCGGGGTGACGACGTTCTCGCCGTATGTCGTGCTGTCATCGACGTGGCAGCTCGCCGAAGTCGAGCATGCCGCGCAAGTGGCGGGCTCCACGCTCGATTTCCAGGTCGTGATGTATCCCGATGCGCCGCTGGAGTCGATCCTGATCGACAACATTTCGATTCACGCCATCGATCCGACCACGGACGCCGGCCCGCTGCCCGGTTCCGAAATGTTCGGCGTGACAGTGACCCCTAATCCGCTGGGGATCACGGGGTCGATCACGTTCGTGCATCCGCGGCAGGGGTTTGCGCGCATTCAGATCGTGGATCTGACCGGTCGCGTGATTCGCACGCTGCTCGATCGGGCCGAGACACCGGTGGGCACCCACAGCGTGCGGTTCGATGGTCGAGGACGGGAGGGCCAGCGGCTCGCATCGGGCGTCTACTTCTGCCGCGTGAGCACCGTGAGCGGATCGGCTACGCGCCGATTCGCGATCGTCCGCTGATGGAGAACGCCGGGGCAGGCACCCCGACCCCGGCGATCCGTTCACTGCTGAGCCCGCCGGCCAGCGTTCAACCACACCGACGGCTCGGATCTGTCCGATCGGCGACGCCAGCCAGCCGCTCGCCGCTGCAAGTGACAATGGGAAAGGAAGATGGACAATTCGCACTCGATGGGTCCATCTCTTGCAATGAACGGGTCGCTAGCCCCGGCTCCACCCCTGGAGCAGTCACCCAATCACGAGCTGAACCGGCGGTCCGATGAGACCGATCGGCCGGCGAGTCATGAGGAGCAAGCTATGACCCCACTGTTCGGAAAAGGCTCCAAAGATCGGGAACTCGCCGACGAGATGCGCGACGTACTGAGCAAAATGCAAGGCGAGCGCAGCCGCAACGAGACTCTTCTGAAGAATATCCAGGCTGCCGCAGAGCGTTTGCAGCACCTCGGCGAGCCAATGGTGAAGGCTGGCCACGAAGTCGACGCAGTGGCGGGACGTCTCGACCATCTCGAACAACGCCTCGCCAACCTGGCACAGTTGTCGACCCAGATCGAAGCCCTCGATGAGCGTGCCGTGGGGCTCGCCCAGAACCAGCAGCAGGCTGAGACCCAGGTATCGAACACGCTCGAGACCGCCCAGCAGATCCGATCGGTCTTCGAAGATCTGAGCCAGAAGGTCGACGTGGCAGTCGACCTCAAGGAGCGGCTCGGGTCGTTCCTCGAAGTCGAGAAGCCGTTTCATCAGCTGCGTGGGGACGCCGAATCGCTCCGCGGACAGGTGGATGGCACGAGTGACCAACTGGTCCGTCTGCGCGAGCAGCACGATCGACTCCTCGATGCGCACAAGAGCGCGATGCAAAAGATGGAGGCGCTTGACCGGCGCCGCGACGACCTTGGACGCTCGTTGCAGGACAAGGAGCGCCGGGTGGTCAGCGTTCAGAATGCTGTCCTCGAGATGGACGGTGTCCAGCACGCGGTGACCGAAGTTCGCCGCGAGATGGGCACGCTGAAGGCGATGGCGGATCTGCTCGGGCAAAAGTCGGCGGCGCTCGAGGCCCAGCGCGAGACCGTCGATCGCGCGCTCGCCCAGGCGGATCACCTCGATCAGGCGATGCGGCAGATCGATGCGGGCGTGCGCCAGCAGCAGGAGAACGAGAAGGCGCTCGGTGCGTTGCAGGAGCAGCTCAGCGCCGTGCGTTCACTGCACGAGACGGTGGTGGAGCGGTCCACCGAGATCTCCCAGCTCCAGCGCGAGATCGACGATCGCACGCAGGCGACGCGTCAGGATCTGGCCGGAGTGACCGACGAGACGAAGAAGACGGTCGAGCGTTTCGACTTCGAGCGGCGCGGCATGGAGTCAGTCACGCAGCGCGTGGCGGACTTGCGCGCCGCGGTCTCGGACTGCGAGAGCCGGTTCAAGAGTGTCAAGGAGTCGGGTCAGCTGGTTGCGGAACTCAAGTCCCAAACGCAGGCGATCACGTCCCACTTGCTGACCCTGACAACCCAGGCCAGCGAGGTGGACGACGAGGTCACCAAGCTGCAGGGAATCCGCCGCGATTTGGACGAGACCCGAGGGACGGCCCGCGACGTCTCCGCCCAGATGTCCCAGATCGAACAGCTGCGACCCGCGGTAGCGATGGCGCTCCGCGATCTCGAACAGCTCGGCGGCACGAACGCGATGGTGAAGGATACCCTCGAGCAGGCGCGGCTCGCCCATGACGAGATTGCGCGGATGCGTGAGAGTCAGACGGAGACACGTTCGTGGCTTGCCGGCGTCGAGCAGTCCGTCATCGAGTTGCGCGACCAGGTCAGTGAACTGCGCACGATGGCGCCCGCGCTCGAGTTCGTGCAGAAGCAGACCCAGCGCATCGGCGAGTCGATGTCTGCGATCGAAGCGCGGCGTGAGTTCGTCGAGGACCTGCATCGACGCATGGCCGATCTCGAGACACTCGGTGGTCAACTCGCCGAGCGCGGCAGCCAGCTTGGGGCCTACATGGATTCGGCCGAGCAGCGGTTTGTCGCGTTCGCAGCACACTCAGAAGATGCCGAGCGCATGACGATGACGGTCGCCGCAGTGTCATCAGGCCTGAACGAGGCCGGTCGCAAGGCCGACGAGATCCGCAAGACCGTGGCGGCGATCGTATCGCGTTCAGAGTCTGTGGAAGACCTCGAGGAGCGCACCCGGGCGTTGCGTCCCGAGCTCGAGCAGCGCCATCAGGCACTGACCGAAGCGGCGAAGAACCTCGAGCGGGTCTCCGTGCTGCGCAAGGAGGCCGCGTCCTCAGCGCAGGAGCTCCAAGAGCTGGCGAAGCGTCTCACGACTGCGCTCGCCACGACCGACAAGCGCGTTGCCAAGGTCGAGGAACTGTCGACCCAGCTCGAGAATCGCCTCGCGAGCCTTCGCAATGTCGAGCAGCGGTTCGGGCAGTTCGAACAGCGTCTCGCGAAGTGGGATCTCGTCGACCAGGACATCTCGCAGTCGCTCGAGCAGATCTCCGCGCGCCAGGGAACGGTCGAAGCGCTGCAGGCTGATCTCGACCGCATGTTCGTGATGGCCGAGAGCACGGCCGCACACGTGCGTGAGATCACCTCGGCGCATCAGGAAATCGAGGAGAGCCGCGAACATCTGAAGGAGGTCATGGATCGTCTGCAGGAATTCCGCAACATCACGAGCGCGCTCGACGAGCGCAAGCGTCAGATGACCAAGGCCGAAGAACGGCTCGCCCGCGCCGATGGCCTACTGGTCGATGTGCGCTCGAGTCTCGAGGCGTTGCAGGGTCAGAAGGCGATCGTGGACCAGGCGGTCGAGAAGACCGGCTCGCTGCAATTCCTGTTGAGGCAGGCTGACGCTGCGATCGAGGGACTGCGCGAGGAGCGGGAGATCACCACCCGTGTCCGGGCCGCGATTGCCCTCGGAAGCGACCAATACGATGAGGACGAAGATCTGCCGGAGGCGAAGGCCGCCTGAGGTCTTCCGACCCACCGATTCACGCGCGGCGCGGAGACCGGTCCCCGGTCTTGCGCCGCGCTTTGTCTTGCCGGGATCGAGCGTATGGGGCCCGGCCCACGATGGGTGGTGGCCCGCCATCGCCTCGCGTCAGCGAACCAGCACGAACGCGCGATTCACGGTGCCGCCGGGCGTGCGCAGCCCGAGGAAATACATCCCCGGCGCCATGCCGTCGAGTCGGAGTGTGCCCCGATAGTCGCCCGGCGCCAGGACCTCATCCAGGTACCCTTTCACGTTCCGGCCCTGGATGTCGTAAATGCCGAGGTGTACCGCACCGCGCAGCGGAACAGAGAACTCAAACGCCAGTCCCCCGTTCGTCGGATTGGGGGTGGGGCGCGCAAGCGAGAGGTGTCGAACGACCAGTGGATCCGTCGTCACCACCTCCGCGTTGCTCGATACCGGTTGATTGGTTGGCAAGGCGCTCGAGAATACCTGCACCCAGTTGCTCGACTCGTCATTGCGAGTACCGGTGTACGGACACCCCGCCCCGTCGGCGCCCTTCGTGTTGATGATCTGTCCGGTGTCCACGTACTGGGTCAGCTTTCCCGCAATCGTGACGTTTACGACCGGCTTCGTCGAAGACACAGCGGTGAGGCACAGGTTCGGATTACAGCCATAGCATCCGGCCGGGCTCGAATCGGACCCGTCGAAGTTCTCGAAGCCGGTCTGGGCCAGGATCAGTTTTGTGCCCGGCGGTATCGAGTTCGTGCCCCACAATGCGAAGGTCTTGGAACCAATACTCGCCGTGACCACGACGCCGGTGAGTGTGGTCGATCCGAGATTGTCGATGCGAATGCAGCTCGAGTCCCAGCCGTCCGTCGTTCCGGGATCGCTGGAGCCGATGAACGTGACGTTGGCCGCTCCCCGCCACGGATTCGGCTTGGGCTTCAGCTGGTTGCTGTGGTGGGTGTCGTAGTAGCCAACATGGACCGCGACATTGGACGGCGAGGCGGTGGCGACGGTGACGGTCGAAGTCACAGGCGGGGAAATCTTCCCGCCGGTGTCGGTCGCGATCAGGGTAACGGTGTAGGTTCCGATGCTGGCGTAGGTATGGGTTGCGGTCGCAATCGGAGCGGCAGTTGTTACTACCGCCGTACCGTCTCCGAATGTGAATTGATAGCTCGCGATCGGGGTGAGATCGCTATCGGTCGATCCCGAGCCGTCGGCCGTCACCGTGCGAGGCGGCGAGGCCACCTGTGCGACCGCCAGTCGCGCGACGGGCGGATCGTCCGGTGGCGAGGCGCTCAAGTAGTCGATGTGCAGGAGCGGCGCGCCGGCTGGTTGACCGTCGACAGACCACGCGGTGCGATGCCCGGTGCCGGTAATGATAATCGCGAGCGCGTTTCCGCTCGTCCAACCCGCGCGGTTCACGATCTCCTGGATGGTACTCTTGAGATCGACGGTGCGCTGTGCGGCACCTGCCGCCCCAACCGTCCACGACGCGGGTGACCAGTTCACGGTTGCCGCCGTGCGCGCTCGCGAAGAAATGTTGCCGGCCGCAGTCGCAAATGTCGGAGCATTGTCCGCGGCCTGTCCGCGCACGACAAGATTCGTGACCTCGATCTGTATTTCTTTCGAAGCGAACTGAATGTAGGCGCCCGTGATCGTCGCACCCCTGGGGATGCCGATCCCGGTCCAGCGCATACCTACCGTCTGGGCGGCGCTATCCTGGATCAGTTCGAGGTCGCCGCTCGAAACATTGACCGAGCCGCCGGTGGGTTCCTCGGCGTCATCGGCCGAGGCGGCGACGCGCCGCTCGAGCGACGCCGGAAAACCGGACGTCACGGTGATGCTGGCGCTCGCGAGCAGCGAGGGCTTGGAGCCACTGTCGGTGGCTTTGACGGTCACGGTGTACGTGTTCGCCAATGCATAGGTATGCGTCGCGGTCGCAGTCGGCGCCGAGGTGATCACGACGGGTGTGCCGTCACCGAAATCGAACTCGTAGCTCGCGATCGGCGTGAAGTCGGTGTCGGTGGAACCCGACGCGTCGGCCGTCACGGTGAGCGCCGGGGTCGCGATCTGAGCCACCGTCAGGGAGGCAACCGGCGGATCGTCCGGGGGTGGTGTCACGACGATGCTGGTCGTAACGGGGACCGACGGTAATGCGCCGGTATCGGTTGCGATCAAGGTCACGGTATAGGTTGCCGCGTCCGAGTAGGTGTGGGTTGCGGTGGCGACGGGCGCGAGGGTCGTCACCGGAAGTGAACCATCACCGAAGTCAAATCGATAGCTCGCAATGGGCGTGTAATCCACGTCGGTCGAGGTCGAGCCGTCGGCCGTCACCGTGAGCGGTGGCGACGCAAGCTGGATCAGGGACAAGCCCGCCACCGGCGGATTCTCGGGCGGCGGAGGGCCCACCGAATAGTCCACGTGCAGCAGCGGAGCGTTGGCGGGTTGGCCATCGACCGACCACGCGGTGCGGTGTCCCGTGCCATCGATGACGATCGCCAGCGCGTTGCCGCTCGCCCAGCCCGGGCGGTTCACGATCTCCTGGATCACGTTCTTGAAATCGGACGTGCGCTGGGCCGCGTCCACAGCGCCTATAGTCCACGCCGCCGGCGACCAGTTCGCCTGGGCCACGGTGCGCGGGCGCGTCGA
>Ga0315273_10003863_pt1 | contig 18162 bp, 18 predicted proteins | sample YL17G02_0_MG_FD_205753 | JGI IMG/M metagenome (GOLD analysis project Ga0315273, IMG submission 205753) | Sediment microbial communities from Yellowstone Lake, YNP, Wyoming, USA - YL17G02_0 | ecosystem: Environmental > Aquatic > Freshwater > Lake > Sediment | place: USA: Wyoming | collected...
CAAAGGCTGCCGGCGGCGAGCCGGTCTGGGATGTGATGACGCGCTACCTGAAAGCACAGAAGACGATCAAGCCGCTGAAGCTCAATCTGCCCAAGGTCGAGGGCATGGCGGGAAATCCCGGGATGGCTTAGCGCGACATCGTGGGGTCACGGTGGGCGTCGACGGGCGCATGGAGCGGTTAAGCCCGTCGGCGCTCGCCGTGACCCCATGGCGCGAGTTACTCTCATTTCACGGTGATGCGCGCGAATTTGCGCTTTCCGGCCTGCACGACGACCGTGCGGCCCGCAGGGATAACGAGCGCTTTGTCGGTGACGACCTCGCCGTCTACCTTGAGCCCTCGCTGCGCGATGAGTCGCAGCGCCTCGGACGTCGAATCGACGATGCCAGCCTGTTTCGCGAGCTGCGCTATCGGCATGCCGGCGCCGTTCGTCTCCAGCGCGACGTCACGGATATCCTCCGGCAATGCCCCCTGCCGGAATCTCGCCTCGAACTCTGCCTGCGCGTGTTCCGCGGCGCCTCGCGAATGGAACCGCGCGACGATCTCCTGCGCCAGCGCGACCTTCGCTTCGCGCGGGTTGCGGCCTTCCAGGCACTCGCGCTTCAGCTTGGCCACGGCGTCGATGGGCTCGAAGGACAAGAGCTCGTAGTAGCGCCACATCAGCTCGTCGGAGATCGACATCAGCTTTCCGAAGATTTCATTCGGGGCCTCGGTGATGCCGATGTAGTTGTCGAGCGACTTCGACATCTTGCTGACGCCGTCGAGCCCTTCCAGCAACGGCAGCGTCAGGATGCACTGCGGCTCCTGCCCGTAGTGCCGCTGCAGCTCACGGCCGACGAGCAGGTTGAACTTCTGGTCGGTGCCCCCCAGCTCGATGTCGGCCTTGAGCGCAACCGAGTCGTAACCTTGCGCCAGCGGGTAGAGGAACTCGTGGATCGCGATCGGCTGGCCGCTCTGGTAACGCTTGCCGAAGTCATCGCGCTCGAGCATCCGGGCGACCGTGTACTTCGCCGCCAGCTTGATCATTCCGTCCGCGCCCAGCGGAAGGAGCCACGTCGAATTGAACGCGACCTCGGTCTTTTCCCGGTCGAGGATCAGGAACGCCTGGTCGGTGTACGTCTTCGCATTGGCCTCGATTTCCTCGCGGGTAAGCGCGGGGCGCGTCACGTTGCGGCCGGTCGGATCGCCGATCATCCCGGTGAAATCGCCGATCACGAAGATCACGTGGTGGCCGAGGTCCTGCAGCTGTCTCAGCTTGTTGAACTGGACGGTGTGGCCGAGGTGGAGGTCGGGCCGCGTCGGATCGAAGCCTTCCTTGACCCTGAGCGGCTTGCCCCGCGAGAGCTTTCCAGCGAGCTCGGTTTCGACCAGAAGCTCGTCGGCGCCGCGTTTGAAGACCGCGAGTTGCTGTTCGATGTCGACGGCCATGGTGGCTTCGCGGCTTTCTTGAGCTTGTCCGTTTGTTGAATCACGTGTGCGAACGCGGCAGATCGGGCCGAGTGCGCGAAACAGGGTGCCGCCTTGGGTGGCCCCCCCTGGAGCGCGACTGGCCAGGGGCTTTCCGCGCCGGGTTTGATAGAATCGCGGTTTTGCCCACCTGGCTTGGCCATGACCCCGCACAAGCAGCGAATTCTAACGCAAAGCGTTCGGTCCACCGCCGCGCGCGTCACGCGGCCGCCGGTGCTCGGGCAGTGGTTTTCGGTCGCGCTTTTCGGGATGTGCGGCGTGGCCGCGTTCGGTCTCGTTGCCAATACCGCGCCGGAACTCGTGCCGACGCCATCGATGGTTGTGCTGGATCTCCCGCGGCCGATCGTCTCGGTGGTCGATGCCAACGCGGCCGGGTACTGGCGCGAGGATCGCATTCGGCGCGGTGACACGATCGGCCGCGTGCTTGCACGCCTCGGCGTCGACGATCCCGCTGCACTCGAATTTCTGCGCACCGACCTCTCCGCGCGCGCTCTCTACCAGCTCCGCCCCGGCAAGCCACTCAGTGTCGAGACCGACGACGACGGGCAGCTGTTGACGCTGCGCTTCGTGACCGGCGATGGCCAGCGTCTGTCGATCGTCCGCGATGGCGAGCGTCTGGCGGCTTCGACAGCGCCGGCGCCGGCCGAAATCCGCTGGAAAATGGCGACGGGCGAAATTCGCACGTCGCTGTTCGGCGCCGCCGACGCGGCGGGCCTGCCGGACGCCGTGACGCTGCAGATGGCGGACGTGTTCGCGGGCGACATCGATTTCTACCTGGATCTGCGGCGCGGCGACCGCTTCACCGTCGTCTACGAAATGCGTTATGTCGATGGCGAGCCGATCGGCCCGGGGCGGATCGTCGCCGCCGAATTCGAGAACCGTGGCCGGTCGATACGCGCGTTTCTCTGGCGGGACGACGACGGCGGCGAAGATTACTACACTGCGGACGGCGCGCCGTCGCGCAAGGCGTTCCTGCGCTCGCCGATGGAGTTTTCGCGCGTAACGTCGGGCTTCTCGGGCGCGCGGCTCCATCCGATCCTGCAGACGTGGCGCGCGCACAAGGGCGTCGATTACGCAGCGCCCTCGGGCACTCCCGTGCGCGCCACCGGCAACGCCAAAGTGTCGTTCGCGGGCAAGCAGGGCGGCTACGGCAACGTGATTGAGCTCCAACATCGCGGCGCGCACTCGACGCTGTACGCGCACCTGTCGCGGTTCGCGCCGCAGGTAAAACCCGGCGCCCGCGTGGCGCAGGGCGAGGTGATCGGCTACGTCGGTCAGACCGGCTGGGCGACCGGGCCGCATCTGCACTACGAGTTTCGCGTCGGCAACGACCAGCGCAATCCGCTCACGGTCGCGCTGCCGTCCGGTGAGCCGCTTGCCCCCGCGCACCAGCTCGCATTCGCCGCGCGCGCGGCGCCGGCCGCCGCGCAACTCGTGCTGGCGCGTGAGCTTGCGGGCGCGCTCGTCGCCTTCGGCGGCGATTGACACGGCTCGGCCATTGCGCCGTGCAGCAGGTCTACGCCGGCGCGATGTCGGGCACGAGCCTCGACGGTGTCGATGCCGTCATCGCCGATTTCACGCCCTCCGCGGGCGCGCCATGCAGACTCCTCGGCGCCGCGCACATTCCGTTCGCACGCGCCCTTCGTGACGAGCTTTTCGCGTTGCAGCGCGCCGGTGGCGATGAACTCGCCCGCGCCGGACGCGCGGCCAACGCGCTGGCCGACACCTACGCCGACGCGATCACCGCGGCCTTGGGCAGCGCCGGCCTCGCATCCGGGGATGTCGTTGCCGCCGGCGTCCACGGCCAGACGCTGCGCCACGCGCCCCACGAAGGCTGGACGCTTCAGCTCAACAATCCGGCGCGCGTCGCCGAGCGGACGGGCGTGTCCATCGTCGCCGATTTCCGGAGCCGCGATGTCGCGGCGGGCGGACAGGGGGCGCCGCTGGTGCCTGCATTCCACGCGGCGCTCTTCGGCGGGGACGAGCATCGCGTCGTCGTCAACATCGGCGGCATCGCCAACCTGACCGATCTTCCGCCGAACGGAGACGTGCGCGGCTTCGATACCGGTCCCGGCAACGTGCTGCTCGACCTTTGGCACGCGCGGCATCACGCCGCCGCTTACGATCGCGACGGCGCGTGGGCGCGGTCCGGGCACGCGGACGATGCGTTACTGACGGCCTTCCTCGCCGATCCGTTCTTCGCGCGAACGCCGCCGAAGAGCACGGGCCGCGATCTGTTTCACGGCGAATGGCTCGACGCGAAGCTCGCCGACCGCAAGGTCGCGCCCGGCGACGTGCAGGCGACGCTCGTGGCGCTGACGGCGCGGACCGTTGCCGATGCGGTGCGCGCACGATGCGCGGCCGCAACGGGAGTGCTGGTCTGCGGCGGTGGCGCGAAAAACGCGACGCTGATGGATGCGCTGACCGAACTCCTCGCGCCGCGCAACGTCACGACCACTGCCGCGTGTGGCGTGGCCGTCGACCATGTCGAGGCGCTTGCGTTCGCGTGGCTCGCGCGGGAGGCGCTGGCGGGCCGCCCGGGCAATCTGCCCAACGTCACCGGCGCGCGCGGATTGCGCGTGCTCGGCGCGATCTATCCGCGTTGAGCGCGGAAATACGAACGGGGCCGCGAAGGCCCCGTCGTCACTGCGGCGGAGATCGGGTCAGGCGGAAAACGACGAGCCGCAGCCGCAGGTCGACTGGGCATTCGGGTTCTTGATCACGAACTGCGCGCCCTCGAGGCCATCCTGGTAGTCGATTTCGGCACCGACCAGGTACTGGTAGCTCATCGGATCGATCAGCAGCGTCACGCCGTTCTTCACCATCGCGGTGTCGTCGTCGTTGACGGCTTCGTCGAACGTGAAGCCGTATTGGAAACCCGAGCAGCCGCCGCCGGTGACGAACACCCGGAGCTTCAGGTCGGGATTGCCCTCCTCTTCGATGAGGGCGCGGACCTTTTCCGCGGCGCTGTCCGAGAAGACCAGCGGGGCGGGCATTTCTGTCATCGTGTTCATTGTGGCTCCCCTTGTCGCTTGTCGCGATTATCGGCTGCTGTCCCGGTTGCCACAACCCTGCCGCCGATAGGGGCTAATCAGGGGTGCGGCTGGAGGGTTTCGGCACCCCCGGATGAATGAACCGGCTACTCGGACGCCACCCGTTTCAATTCGACCACGGACGCCGTGCCCGGTTCGGCGTGGTTCAACCGCCCCCGGATCGTCGCGCCCACGTGCATTTCCAGCGTCTTGTACGTCACATCGCCGATGACCCGGGCCTTCGGCTGCAGCTCGAGGTAGTCGTTGGCGACGACGGGACCATTTACCGTCCCGTTGATGACCATGTGCGACACCTGGATTTCGCCGTCGACCTTTGCCTGTTCGCTGATGACGAGCGTGCTGGGCTCGCCGTTGGCCGCGACCACGTTGCCGTGCACCTGGCCGTCGATGCGAAGTCCGCCGGTGAATGTAACGTTGCCGTTCACGACGGTGCCGGCGCCGATCAGGCTGTCGATCCGCTTCTGCGGCGTCGAATGTTTCTTACGTTCCCACATGGGGCCCTCCTCATGGGATCACAAGGTTGCGCGTAGCCCGGGGGTTGGATTGTCCTGACTCGAACGCGCGGACGGTGACCGAACGCACGACGGCTCCTCTCGGGACGTCGATAGTTCCCTCGAGCCGCTGATAGTACTTGAATTTGAGCGTAAGCGCCCCGGCGGCGCCGGTCTGTTCGTCGGGAAGCGTCACGATTGTCGCGCGCGGGGCGGGCCCGCTCGTTGCGACGGGCTGCACCGTAACCTGAAGCGTGACATGGCCATCGAATTCGTCCTTTGGGCTGCCGCCACGCACGAGCAGAAGGCTGTAGTGCCAGGCGTCCTCGCGCTCGCGCTCGACGATGAGGCGCTGGATCGACAGCCCGACCTGCTTGTTGGAGTCGGCGACGAGCTTCTGCAGGAAAACGAGGTCCTCCTTGATCTGCGAGTTCTCGGTCTGCAACAGCAGTGCCTGTTTCGAAAGCGATGTCTGCGCGCCGGTGGTCATGGCGAGCTCGCTTTCCAGCTGCATTCCCCTTGCCTGGAGTTGCGCATTTTCGGTGCGTAACTGCGCGTTTTCCGTTTCGAGCAACACGATCCGGGCTTCGATTTCCTTGCGATTGAACCCGCCGAAGATCTGCCCGAAATCGTACCCCCACCACCACATCCCGGCGACGACGGCGATGAGACTGACGCCGACGACCGCGCGCCACGGCCATGGCAGGCGCGAGCGCACGGACATCCTGGGCGCGTCGATGGAAAAATGCTGGCGCGCGCGGCGCCACCAGACGGACAGGGCCAACGGTCAACCCTACGGCAGGACCGGAAGTGCGGTGAGACCGGTGGTCTCGGGCAGGCCGAACATCAGGTTCATGTTCTGGATGGCCTGGCCTGCGGCGCCTTTGACGAGGTTGTCCAGGACGGCAAGGACAAGCGCCATGTCGCCTCCTTGCGGGCGGTGGACGGCGATGCGGCAGACGTTCGCCGCGCGGACCGAGCGCGTGTCCGGCATCGACCCCGCGGGCATCACATCGACGAAGGGTTCGCCCGCGTAGCGCATTTCGAAAAGCGCCTGCAGGTCGACGTCCGTGTCCGTCAGCCGCGCATAGAGCGTCGCGTGGATGCCGCGGATCATCGGCACGAGGTGCGGCGTGAAGACGAGGCGCACCGGCGACGTTCCGGCGGCATCGAGGCCCTGGACGATCTCCGGCTGGTGCCGATGGCCTTTCACGCTGTACGCCCTGAAGTTGTCCGAGGCCTCGGCGAAGAGCAGCCCCATTTCCTCTTTGCGGCCCGCACCGGAAACGCCGGATTTGCAGTCGGCGACGAGATGCGCGTTGTCCACGATGCCGGCCTCGATCAATGGCAGGAACCCCAACTGCACCGCGGTCGGGTAACACCCCGGATTGCCGACGATGCGCGCGCGCTTGATCGCGGCGCGGTTGACCTCCGGGAGGCCGTAGACCGATTCGGCGAGGAGATCCGGGCAGGCGTGCGGCATTCCGTACCACTTCTCGAACACCGCGGGATCCTTGAGCCGGAAATCGGCGGCGAGATCGACGATCCTGACGCCGACGGCCAGAAGCTCTCGCGCCTGCGCCATCGCAATTCCGTGGGGCGTCGCGAAGAATACGACGTCGCAGGACCTGAGATCGGCCTGGGCGGGGTCGGCGAACGCGAGGCCGTACCTTCCGCGAAGGCTCGGGAACATGTCGGCGACCTTGGTGCCGGCATCCTTGCGCGATGTGATCGCGCGGACGTCGGCGTCCGGATGCTGTGCCAAGAGCCGCAACAGCTCGACGCCGGTGTAGCCTGTGCCGCCGACGATGCCGACCTTGATCATCGCGTCCTCGCTCGAAAATCGTTCGGTGCTTCGATTCTAGCACCCGGATTCGGCAATGTTTCCCGGCGCTGTCGCGAACGCCGCGGCGACTCGCGGTTCCCAAAGCACGAAGGCCGCCTCGCGGGCGGCCTTGGCGATTCGAAGCGGTGACGATCAGCGCTTCGAGAACTGCTTGCGTTTGCGCGCCTTGTGCAGGCCGACCTTCTTTCGCTCCACTTCGCGGGCATCGCGCGTCACGAGCCCGGCCTTCGACAGCGTGGGCTTCAGCTCGGCGTCGTAGTCGATCAGCGCGCGGGTGATGCCGTGGCGCACCGCACCTGCCTGGCCGGATTCCCCGCCACCTTCGACGTTGATCATGATGTCGAACGTCGCTTCGTGGTTCGTGAGCTTCAGCGGCTGGCGGATCACCATGCGGCCGGTGTCGCGCGAGAAAAATTCGTCCGCCGGCTTGCGGTTGACGACGATCTTGCCGGTGCCCTTCTTGAGAAAGACGCGGGCCACTGCGCTCTTGCGGCGGCCGGTGCCATAGTAGTAGATGCCGATCATGACGGGTCAGATGTCCAGTGTCTTGGGCTGCTGGGCGGTGTGCGGATGCGCGCCGCCGGCATAGCATTTGAGTTTCTTGAGCATCTTGTAGCCGAGGGGGCCCTTGGGAAGCATGCCCTTGACGGCTTTCTCGAGCGCGCGGCCGGGAAAGCGCGCCTGCATCTTGGAAAAGTTCGTCGTCGAAATCCCGCCCGGGTAGCCGCTGTGACGGTGGTAGAGCTTGTCTTCGGCCTTGTTGCCCGTGACGCGAATCCTCTCGACGTTGGTGACGACGATGAAATCGCCGGTGTCCATGTGCGGCGTGAAGATCGGCTTGTGCTTGCCGCGCAGGCGCAACGCGATCTGGCTTGCCAGACGGCCGAGTATCTTGTCCGTGGCGTCGACCACGAACCAATCCCGCTGTATGTCCTGCGGCTTGGCGGAGAAGGTTTTCATTGCGAAATCCAAGGTTCGGGTCAGTTCAGCAAAGTCTTCGATGTTAATCGATTTTCCGGGTTTCGGTCAATGCCAAGGTGCTGACAGGCCAACGCCCGTCAGCACATTCAGGTCGGGGGACGGTCCCTGTATCCGTGGATCCGACTACGATTCTCGTGGGCTCCAACGTCCCGGAACTCGGCTGAACCAAAAAAAGAGCGCGACCCGTTGAGAGCCGCGCTTCAAGGATTCCGCCCTAGGAGGAGGAAGGGAGGAACTGTCCGCCGGGGAGAATGGGGGAATTCTCCACTCGGGGACTGTTATGATATTGGCATATCCATCCCGTCGGCGCAAGCAATGTTTCCATTCGCCATGCGTGACACGGCGAAAATGTCGCCTCCACGCATGAAAGTGAATACTCACACCGAGTTTCGCAGCCGGGCCAATGCGTGGGATGCGGGACAATGCTCGCTTCGGGACGATGGTGGGGGGCAGATGAAGGTCCGGGCAAAGTGGGTCGAGGGCGTTAATTTCATCGGCGAATCGGAGACCGGCCACGCGGTCGTCATCGACGGCGCGCCCGAATACGGCGGACGCAACCTCGGGATGCGGCCGATGGAAATGGTGCTGATGGGTGCCGCGGCCTGCACGGCGTTCGATGTCGTGCTGATTCTGCGAAAGTCACGCCAGCCGATTGCGGATTGCGCGGTGGAGGCGGACGCCGAGCGGGCCGACGCGGATCCCAGGGTGTTCACCAGAATCCACCTCAAGTACACGATTGCCGGACGCGGACTCGACGCGGGCGCCGTCGAGCGCGCGGTAAAGCTGTCGAAGGATAAGTACTGCTCGGCGACGCTGATGCTCGCGAAGACCGCCGAGATCACGTTCGAGATTGCGATTGTCGACGGCGATCGGCTGCCGGCGCCCGCCCACTGACCGAGACCGGCGCGGGGATTCCGGCGCCCGGACGGCGGCGCGACGCCGCGGCCCGATCAGGCGACGAACGGACGCGGGCTCACCGCTTGTCGCGGAGCACGCGAATCAGGCTGGAGGAGTCCCATCGCCCGCCGCCCTGCGCCTGAACGCGCGCATAAAACTGATCGACGAGCGCGGTCACTGGCAACGCCGCGCCCTGCGCGCGCGCTTCGGCGAGGCACAGGCCGAGATCCTTGCGCATCCAGTCGACGGCGAAGCCGAAGTCGAATTTGTCGGCGAGCATCGTCCGGCCGCGATTTTCCATCTGCCACGACTGTGCCGCGCCCTTGCTGATCACCTCGAGCCCGCGCTCGACGTCGAGCCCGGCTTTTTCGGCGAAAGTAATGCCTTCGGCGAGCGCCTGGACGAGACCGCCAATGCAGATCTGGTTGAACATCTTCGTGAGCTGGCCGCTGCCGGCACCGCCCATCAGGGTCACCGCGCGGGCGTAATGCGCGAGCACCGGCGCGGCGAGCGCGAACGCGTCGGGGTCTCCGCCGACCATGATCGTGAGCGTTCCGTTCTCGGCGCCGGCCTGGCCACCGGACACGGGCGCGTCGAGGAACCCGACCCCCGCAGCCTTCGCGACGGCGTGAATCTCCCGCGCAATTTGCGCGGAAGCGGTTGTGTGATCGACGAGGACCGAGCCGGCGCGCATCGCCCCGAGCGCGCCATCCTGGCCAAAGACCACCGCGCGAACGTCGTCGTCATTGCCGACGCACATCATCACGAGTTCGGCACCGGCCGCCGCCTTCGCCGGCGTCGGCGCCCCGGTTCCGCCGTGCTGCTCCACCCAGCGCCGGGACTTTGCGGCGGTCCGGTTGTAGACGGTGACGCGGTGCCCCGCCCGCGCGAGATGCCCCGCCATCGGATTGCCCATTACGCCGAGACCGATGAACGCGACGTTCCTCGGCGCCAGGGTCGTATTCACTTGTCGCTCCCTCTCGAAGATTTGCCCGCGATCAGGTCCGAGCCAGGTGCGTTCGACTCGGCTTCGAGCGCGGCGCGGGCTGCAACGATGGCGGCGCGCACTTGCACGGGCGCGGTGCCGCCCGGGTGGTTGCGGCTCGCGACCGAGCCGTCGAGGGTCAATACGGCGAAGACATCCGCGTCGATCTCGCGCGCGAATGATTGCAGTTCGGGGAGCGGCAAGTCCGCAAGATCGCGGCCCCGTTGCAGGGCGTGGCGTACCGCGCGCGCGACCGCCTCGTGCGCGTCGCGGAATGGCACGCCCTTCCCGACGAGATAGTCGGCGAGATCGGTGGCCGTGGGGTACCCCTCGGCCGCGGCTTCGCGCATCCGTGATTTTTCGACGGTGATGCCGGTGGCGACGAGGTCGGCGATGATCGCCAACGTGTCGGCAAGCGTGTCGACCGTGTCGAACAGCGGCTCCTTGTCTTCCTGGTTGTCCCGGTTGTAGGCGAGCGGCTGGCCCTTCATCACGGTGAGGAGCGCCACCAGGTGGCCGTTCACGCGCCCCGTCTTGCCGCGCGCGAGTTCCGCCACGTCGGGGTTCTTCTTCTGCGGCATGATCGACGACCCGGTGCAAAAGCGATCGGCGAGCGACACGAAGGCGAAACGGGGGTTCGTCCACCACGTGAGCTCTTCGGCAAACCGCGAAACGTGGGTCATGGCCAACGCGGCGGCGGCCGTGAACTCGATCGCGAAATCGCGATCGGACACGGCATCGAGCGAGTTGGTGCAGAGCGCGTCGAACCCCAGCTCCTTCGCGACGCGCGCGCGATCGATCGGAAAACTCGTGCCGGCGAGCGCCGCGCTCCCCAGCGGCAGCCGGTTGACGCGCCGACGGCAGTCCCGAAGCCGCTCTGCATCGCGCGCGAACATCGCCTCGTACGCAAGCAGGTGGTGGCCGAACGTGACCGGCTGCGCGACCTGCAGATGCGTATAGCCGGGCATGATCGTATCGGCGTGCAACAACGCGAGGTCGATGAACCCGCGCCGCAACCCGGCAAGCCCTTCCACCAGCGCATCGATCGCGCCGCGCAGCCAGAGTCGGAGGTCCGTGGCGATCTGGTCGTTGCGCGAGCGTCCCGTATGGAGCCGCTTGCCGGCCTCTCCGACAAGCACCGTGAGGCGTTTCTCGATGTTGAAATGGACATCCTCGAGGTCGCTCGACCAGGGAAATTCGCCGCGCGCGATTTCGCCGCGAATCGTGTCCATCCCCCGCTCGATTGCCCCGAGATCGTCCGGGGCGAGCACGCCCACGGCGGCCATCATCCGCGCATGCGCAAGCGAGCCGGCGATATCCACGGCGGCGAGCCGGCGATCGAAATCGACCGATGCGGTGTAGCGCTTGACCACGACGGATACGGGCTCGCCGAAACGACCGGACCATCCGCCGGGGGAGGGGGCATCACGCGGCGGCTTCAAGTCGGCCATGGCGAACGGATCGGTTTCTCGGCGATTCTGGGATGCGGCCGCACCAAAATCCCCCAAAAGTGAATCGAATGGTGCCGCGGGACGATCTTCGCACCCGGTTCAGCTTGCCTCGCCGACGGGGGTTGCCGACAATACCCGCTGGAACCGCCCAAGTCGGGATTCGACCCGGCGCACGTCGCCGGCACGATGCTTGCATGCCGGCTTCGATATGCCATCGATTATAAGGCCAAAAACCATCGCTCCCGAATTGCCGGATTTCCGCAATCTCGGCACGATCCTGCGCATCGTGCTCGCCGTGAATTTGCTGACGGCGGTCGCGGCGCTCGTGCGCGAACCGCAGTTCGACCTCTGGGCGACGCAGTGGGCGGAAATGTCGGCGGTGGTCGAGCCGCACCTGATCGTCGAAATCGCGGTCCTCTATGCCATTGCGCCGTGGCTGGCGCGGCAGTCGGATACGACCGGCGCCCTGGGGATAGCGGCGCTTACTGTCGGTATCGGGCTCGGTGTCCACATGCTCGTCGCGCGCCACCTGGCGCCGCCGCCGCTCGCTCTGCTGCGGCATCTCGTGTTCGCGCTGGGCATCTACGGCGTGCTGCTTCTCTATTTCGGTCTTCGCGCGAAAGCGCTGTCGCCGGCGATCGCCGAGTCGCGGCTGCAGGCGCTGCAGGCGCGCATTCGCCCGCATTTTCTGTTCAACAGCATCAACGCGGTGCTGTCGCTCGTGCGCTCGGATCCGAAACAGGCGGAGACCGCGCTCCTCGACATGGCCGATCTCTTTCGCGTGCTGATGCGCGACAACCGCGAGCTGGTACCGCTCGCCGACGAGATCGAGCTTTGCCGACAGTATCTCGCGCTCGAGAAGCTGCGCCTTTCCGACCGGCTTCAGGTCGAGTGGCATCTCAACAGCATGCCGGGCGACGCTCTGGTGCCGCCGCTCCTGCTGCAGCCGCTCCTCGAGAACGCGGTCTACCACGGCATCGAGCCGTCGAGCGAGCCGGGTGTCGTTTCGATCAACATCTTCTACCGGGGCGGCGAAGTCCACGCAATCCTGCGCAACCCCTACCGGGCCGACGGCGGCCGGCACCATGCGGGCAACAAGATGGCGCTTGCGAACATTCGCGAGCGACTGAAGCTCCACTTCGATGCCGAGGGGGCCCTGGAATCGAGGGTGAGGGAGTCCACCTACGAAGTCCACATACGGATGCCCTACCGCTCGACGAAGGCTTCGCCGGCGGGCGAACCCGACGCCGCGGCCGCCGACGAGCGCGCGCAGGCGAGCCGGGAATCGGCAGCCCCCCGCACCAACGCGCGCCCGGAGGGGCAGGCGTTTGCGGACGGCAATTCCGGAGGGTCGCGTGGCTGAAGCGCCACTCCGGGTCCTGATCGTCGACGACGAGGCGCCGGCCCGCCGCCGCTTGCGCGAACTGCTCGACGACTGCGCGGCTGCGCTGCCGCTGGCGCTCGTCGGCGAGGCCGCCAACGGCCGCGAGGCTCTCGATCTCCTCCACACGGTCAGCGCCGACCTCGTCCTCACCGATATCCACATGCCCGAAATGGGCGGGATCGAGCTTGCGCGCCACGTGCTGAAGCTGCCGCAGCCGCCGCTCGTGATTTTCACGACGGCGCACGACGAGCACGCGCTCCAGGCGTTCGAAGTGAACGCAGTCGACTACCTGATGAAGCCGGTGCGCGTGCAGCGGCTGCTGGCTGCGCTGCAGAAGGTGCCTCGCCTCAAGCCTGTTTCCGCGACGCGGCTCGGGGAGCTGCAAACGTCCGCGCGCCGCTTCCTGTCGGTGACCGAGCGCTCGCGCGTGGTGCTGGTCCCGGTCGAGGATATCGTCTATCTCAAAGCCGAGCTCAAGTACATCACGATTCGCACCGTTCAGCGCGAGTACCTGCTCGAGGAATCGCTGACCAAGCTCGAGGAGGAGTTCGGCCCGCGGATGGCGCGCGTCCACCGCAATTGCCTCGTCGCGCGCGATTTCATCCGCGGCTTCGAGCGCCGCGTCAGCGACGACGGCGACGCCCACTGGGAAGTCTTGCTGAAGGATGTTCAGGAGACCCTGCCCGTTTCGCGCCGGCAGCAGTCCATCGTGCGGGAGATGGGGCGGGAAAGCCAGTGAGGCGGTGAGCAGGTAAGGAGGTGAAGAGCCGAAACGCAGGCTCGACGCGGGTAGACTCTCTCACTTCCTTGCCTCCTCACCTTTCCACGGTCTCCTCGCATGACTCTGCGCACGCTCATCTGCGGCTCCATCGCCTTCGACACCATCATGGTGTTCCCCGATCGCTTTGCGCGGCATATCCTGCCCGGAGAGACGCACATGCTGTCGGTCTCGTTTCAGATCGGCGAGATGCGGCGCGAATGGGGCGGCTGCGCCGGCAACATCGCGTACAACCTGAAGGCGCTCGGCGGCGAGCCGGTGGTGATGGCGACGCTCGGCGATGACGGTACGCCGTATCGCGAACGGCTTCTCGCGCTCGGAATCGCCTGCGACGGCGTGCGCACCGTTCCCGGAACGTTCACCGCGCAGGCGTTCATCATCACGGACCTCGACGACAACCAGATCACGGCGTTCCATCCGGGCGCGATGAATGCGTCGCACGAGAACCGCATCGGTGACGTTGACGGCATCGCGCTCGGCATCGTGGCCCCCGACGGCCGCGAGGGCATGCGCACTCACGTCCTGCAGTTTGCAGACGCGAAAATTCCATTTGTCTTCGATCCGGGGCAGGGGCTGCCGCTGTTTTCGGGGCCGGAACTCATGGAGATGATCGATGCCGCGACCTACGTTGCCGTCAACGACTACGAGGGGCGGATGCTCGCGGAGCGGACGGGGCTTACGCTCGACGCGATTGCCAAGCGTGTCGAAGCGCTGGTCGTGACAGAGGGCGGCGAAGGTTCGCGGATTCACGCGGACGGCCGCACGGTCCGGCTTCCGGCCGTCAAACCTGTGTCGGTCAGCGATCCGACCGGCTGCGGAGACGCCTACCGAGCGGGCCTCCTGTATGGCATTGTCCACGGCTGGGACTGGGAGCGTACCGGACGCCTTGCGGCGACGCTGGGCTCGCTCAAGATCGCCAGTCGCGGTGCGCAAAACCACGTGCTCGATCGCGACGTGGTCGCAAAGCACTACCACGAGCATTTCGGCGCGTACGCATGGTGACGGGGCAATGACGCCGCTTCTGCCCTTTCATCATCCCACGCCGCTGTCAGCCCGTTTCGTGCGATTGGCGCGGGTTGCCGCGCATGTCGTCGGAGGGCTTTCGACGACGGTGTTCGTGTTCCCCTGGATCGGTCCTCCGAAGAAGCAGGCGCTGATTCGCAAGTGGTCGCGACACCTGCTGCAGATGCTGGGGGTCGAGACGCGTGTGCTTTGGCGGCACGACAGCGGGATTCCGGGCAACGTGCTGATCGTCGCCAACCATATCTCGTGGCTCGACATCTTCGTGCTGGACGCGCTGCAGCCGGCGCGGTTCATCGCCAAGGCCGAGCTCAAGCGCTGGCCGGTCGTCGGCCGGCTCAGCGCCAACGTGGGCACGCTTTTCATCGAGCGCGAGCGCCGGCGCGATACGCACACGGTGAATCGCCACACGGTCGAAGCGCTGGCGCGCGGCGACATAGTGGCCGTGTTTCCGGAGGGAACCACGAGCGACGGCACGGGCTTGCTGAAATTTCACAGTTCCCTGTTGCAGCCGATCGTCGACGCCGGCGGGCATGTCCAGCCCGTCGCGATCCGCTACCGCACTCCGGCCGACGGGTACAGCGACGCGCCGGCCTTCGTCGGCGAGTTGACGATGATGCAATCGTTCTGGCGGATGACGGGCGAGCGCACGCTCGTCGCCGAATTGCACCTCATGGCGCCGTTGCCCGCGCACGCGCGGCATCGCCGCGAACTGTCGAGCGAGGCCGCGGCGGCTATCCGAATGGTTTTGGAGTCACCGGCGCGCGCCCCGGCACCTGATACACGCGACGATCGGGGAGCCTGACCGCGGTCAGCGCGCCGCCCCACAGGCAGCCCGAGTCCAGCATCAGCAGATTCGGCGCGAGCTTCAGTTCGAGCGTCGACCAGTGGCCGCAGACGATCGTCTTGCCGGCCGACGCGCGGTGCGCGTGCTCGAACCAGGGCCGGAAGCCCTCGGGCGAGGCCTGCGGCCCGCGCTTCTCCTTGAACTCCATCGCGCCGTCGGCGGTGCAAAAGCGCAACCGCGTGCATGCGTTGACGACGACGCGCAGCCGGTCGAAGCCGTCGAGGTCGTCGCGCCATGCGCGCGGCTCGTCGCCGTAGAGCTCGCGCAGGAACGGGTCGGCTCGCTCGCTCGCGAGCATCGCCTGCACCTCGCGCGACAACGTCAGCGCGAAGGCGGGCGTCCATGCCGGCAGGAGGCCCGCGTGGACGAGCAGCAGATCGTCCTCGATCACGACCAGGGACTGGCGCTGTAGCCAACCCAGAAGCTCGTCGCGATCCGGCGCTTCGAGGATCGGCGCGATCGTGTCCCGCCGGTGTTGCTTAGTGTGCCCGGCAGCGACCGTCAGCAGATGAAAATCGTGGTTGCCGAGGACCGTGACCGCGGCATCGCCGAGCGCCTTCACCTCGCGCAGCACTGCGAGCGATCCGGGCCCGCGGTTGACGAGGTCGCCGACGAGCCAGAGCCGGTCGTCGCGCGGCGAGAAGCCGATGAGCTCGAGCAGCTGGCAGAACTCCGCGTGGCAGCCCTGGATGTCGCCGATCGCGTAGAGGCTCATGGGAAGCGTGGGCGCGCGCGGGATCGTGGAATGACGACGGAGCGGCGCGCGTCGATGCTAGAATTTGTTTCGATTCTAACATTCGTCGGCGCCCCCCTTCTTCCTCCCCGATGTCGTTTCCGCTCAATCCCGCGCAACGCGAGGCGGTGCGATATCTCGACGGTCCGCTGCTGGTGCTGGCCGGCGCCGGCAGCGGCAAGACGCGCGTCATCGCTGCGAAGATCGGGCATCTGCTGGAAAACGGTCACGATCCGGCGGGGATTGCCGCGATCACGTTCACGAACAGGGCGGCGCGCGAAATGCGTGGCCGAACCGCGCAACTCCTGGAAGGCGAAGGCCGGCGCGGACACGCCGACGATGTCTGGATCGGCACGTTTCATGCGTTGGGCTTGCGAATCATTCGCGGCAATGCCGCCGCGCTGGGTTTGAAGCCCGGCTTCTCGATCCTCGCCCCCGACGATATCGAGCCGATCGTTGCCGAGCTGATCCAGACGACGGATCGCGCCCGCGCGCGGGCGGCGCAATGGCGGATCAGCGCGTGGAAGAACGCATTGGTTTCGCCGGCGGCGGCGGCGAAGGCTGCGCAGAACGACGACGACGCAGCGGCGGCACGGGCGTATCGGCGCTACGACGACACGCTGCGCGCTTATCAGGCCGTCGATTTCGACGACTTGATCTCGTTGCCGATCGGATTTCTCGACGCGGATGCGGCGGCGGCGGAGAGATGGCGCGGGCACTGTGCGCACCTGCTCGTCGACGAGTACCAGGACACCAATCCGGCGCAGTACCGCCTTTTCAAGCTGCTGGTAGGACGGCGCGCGGCGTTCACTGTCGTCGGCGACGACGACCAGGCGATCTATGGCTGGCGCGGAGCCTCGCTCGACAACCTCGGTGAATTGCCCGGGGATTTTCCGGGGCTGAAGGTCGTGAAGCTCGAGCAGAATTATCGGTCGACGGTGCGGATCCTGCGTTCGGCGAACGCGCTGATCGCGAACAACCCCAAGCTGTTCGAGAAAAGGCTCTGGAGCGAGCACGGACACGGCGACCCGATCCGGGTGACGCCGTCGGCGGACGAAGAGGCGGAGGCCGAAGGCGTCGTTCTCCGCCTGCTCGCGCACCGGTTCCTGCACCGCGGCCGCAACGGGGATTATGCGATCCTCTATCGCGGCAACTACCAGGCGAAGGTCTTCGAGCAGCAGCTCCGCGCGCAGAACATTCCGTACGAAATCTCCGGTGGCCAGTCGTACTTCGAGCGCGCCGAGATCAAGGACATCGTCGCCTACCTGCGCCTGATCGCCAACGATGACGACGATCCGGCGTTCATCCGCGCGGTGACCACACCGAAACGCGGCATTGGCGCGACGACGCTCGAGCGGCTCGGCGCGATCGGCGGCACAAGGCACGAAAGCCTTTTCGCCGCGGTGTTCGCCCCGGAGGCCGCCGCCGTCATTCCTGCGCGGCAGCGCGAGATTCTCGACGCGTTCTGCGCGATGATCAATTCGCTGCGCTACCGGGCGGCGCGCGAGCCCGCGGCGCGTCTGCTCGAAGAACTGGTCGCGACAATCGATTACGAGGACTTTCTGCTCGCAAGCTGCGATCGGAAGCAGGCGGAAAGTCGCTGGCGCAGCATCCGCGATTTCATCGACTGGCTTTCGACCAAGGGCGAGGCCGACCGCAAGAACCTGCTCGAGCTGACGCAGACGATCGCGCTGATCACGATGCTCGAAGGGCAGGAGGAGCGCGCCGGAGACGCGGTGCGGCTTTCCACGCTGCACGCGGCGAAAGGGCTCGAGTTTCCGCACGTGTTTCTGGTTGGACTGGAGGAGGGATTGCTGCCGCACCGGGAGTCCGTCGCCAAAGGCAACGTCGACGAGGAGCGGCGGCTGATGTACGTCGGCATCACCCGCGCACAGCGCAGCTTGCACCTGTCGTATTGCCGCCGGCGACGGCGCGCCGGGGAATCGGTCGAATGCCAGCCCTCGCGCTTCCTGGGCGAGCTTGCGCAGGAGGACCTGCGCTGGGCCGGTGCGCCGGTTGCCGCCGACGAAGCCGAGCGCGAGAAATCCGCCGGCAGCGAGCGGCTGAAGCAATTGAAGGCGATGGTCGCGCGTTGAGGGCGATGTCGACCGCGACGAGGGCAATGTTCATGGGGCCGCCTTCAGGCGGGTCGCGGTGGCGCATCCGGCTGAAGCCGGACCCACGGCGTTGACAGCCTGAAGCCGGACCCACGGCGTTGACAGCCTGAAGCC
>Ga0315273_10003864_pt1 | contig 18158 bp, 14 predicted proteins | sample YL17G02_0_MG_FD_205753 | JGI IMG/M metagenome (GOLD analysis project Ga0315273, IMG submission 205753) | Sediment microbial communities from Yellowstone Lake, YNP, Wyoming, USA - YL17G02_0 | ecosystem: Environmental > Aquatic > Freshwater > Lake > Sediment | place: USA: Wyoming | collected...
GGGGAGGCCGCCTCCACGTCGACCCGCACGCCCTCCGCCATCTCGAACGACCCGCGCTCAAGTGCCAGCAGCACCGCGCACGGGTCATGCAAGGGCGGGCCCGCGGCGAAGCCGTCAAAGGTGGAGGCGTAGGAGGCGTGGAAGAAGAGGAGCAGGTCGCGCACCGCCTTCTTGAAGGGCGAGAGCTGGCGGCCGCAGGCGCCTCCGTCCTCCAACCCCATCGCCCTCAGCGCGGCCGGCGTGACCAGCGCCGTGTGCGTCACCTCCAACGGGCAAAGGGACACTGGCAGGGGCGGCGGGTCGGCCGCGTCGGCCTCGCCCGCCACAGACGGCGCGGCGTTCTTTGGGCCGGCGCCCGAGTGCGTGCGCGAGCCCAGGCGGGCAGGGGCGTCGCCGTCGCCGTCGCCGTCGCCGTCGCCGTCGCCGTCGCCGTCGCCGTTCCGACCAGCCTCATCCTCATCCTCACCCTCGACCAGCCCCGCCGCCTGGAAGACCGCCGCCCCCGCATGCGGGTCGACGGCCAGGTTGAATTCGGACACCGGGTGGGTGTTGCCCGCGCCGACCGCCCCGCCCATGACGGACAGGGAGATGAGGGCGGCGATGGAGGGGTAGAGCCAGAGGAGGAGGGCGACGTTGGTGAGGGCGCCCGTCGCGACCAGGGCCACCCGGCGCTGTGCCAGGCCGCCATGATTGCAGCCGGCGTTCAGTGCCGCGTGCGCGGCCCGGATGGCCCGCGCCATCTCGACGGGGGCGGGGTGGGCGTCCAGGACCGCCGGCCCGGGCGCGCCCGTCGCGTCGACCGCGTCCGCGAAAGCGCCCTCGCCCGTGCACAGGCCGGAGTGGCCGTGGCTGGAGGGGCAGGCCAGGGGCGGGCCAAACAAGGGGCGGGCCGCGCCCGGGACGAGCGGGACGGTGCCGGCCAGGCCGGCCGCGGTCAAAACGGCTGCCGCGTTGCGCGTCACGCACGGGAGGGTGTGGTTGGAGGCGACGGTGGACACGCCGATCAGGTGGGAGGCCGGGTGAAAGGCGGCGAGGAGGATGGCCAAGGCATCGTCGTGGCCGGGGTCGCAGTCCAGCCAGACCGGGGTGCGGGCGCGGGCGGGCGGCATGAATGATGAGAAAAATGGAGGAGGTCGGGGGTGGTCGGGCACATGCAAGGGGCGCTTTTTGCCTACTGTCCGCTTCTCCCCTCTCAATTCGTGGTCTGATCAGGCAGAGAGGGTGCTTGTCGAGATGAGGGCGCGTAGCATCGGGGCAGGGAAAACGCGTGTGCGGGGCTTGGCTTGCCCGCTGTGGCGTGGCTAAAATGATGTGAGAAAAGAGTGTGACGGCGCCCACCCCCACTAACACTCTCGTTTTTTTTTTTGGAGATAGAACAGAACATATTTAACACCGATGGCCGCCCCTCCTGGATACCCTGGTGCGTGGAGAGAGCGGAGTCGTGTGTGCATGCAGAGCTCACCCTGGAGTGATGAGAGCGTGTGTCGTGCGCGGCCCGCGAGAGAAGGGAGAGAACCCCCGATGTGAAAAAGAGCGACGAGGCCTTGCGGAGGCCCTCCTCTCTGCCTCCCGGTCGCCCTGGCCGACTCAGACCCTTGCGTGCCCTTCGCACGACCTCGCCAGCCTGTGCTGTGACGCTGTGCGCACGCAGGGCAGCAAATCAAGGCGCCCGTCCCACCCAATCCCGACCCCCCCCCCCCCCAGCCGGGGAAGGAGAGATGGGGGGGGAGACGCGCGGCAGTTTCTGTCAACCCGCCCCTCTTCTCATTCCAGCCCTCCTCTGCCCCTCTCTCCACCCCACACACACACTCCAGGCGGCGCTCCCCCCTCCGCCCCGCCCGCCGGCTACCCCGGCACTGCCCCAATCTCCAAGCCCGTCTTCGGCGGCGGCGGGGCGGCACCCGCGTCGTGGGGTGGCTACACCATGGGCGGCCCGCCCCAGGCGGGCGGCTATGCTGGGCAGCAGCAGCAGCAACCACCGTACGGGGGGCTGGGGCCGGCCGGCTACGGCGGCGGCGCTCCCGGCTACCCGGGCGCCTACTCGGGCTACCCGGGCGGCCCGGGCGGCGGGTACCCGGGCCCGGGCGGCGGGCAGCAAATGTATGCGGGGGGTCCGGCCTCCGGGTCCGCCTGCTTGGGCCCCTGCCTGCTCGCCCTGTGCTGCTGCTGCATGATGAACAATTGAGGTGGGGAGTGTGCGTGGTGCGTGGTGCGGATGTGGGCGTGTGCGCGATCCGGCTGTGCCGTGCCGGGCGTGCGGGGCGAGGACGTTTTGTTGAATGGATGAATGGTAACCCCAAAAACCCAATTGCACACGAGGGGGCGCGAGTCGCGACACCACGCGCACAACTCTGCTCTCTCTCTCTCTCTCTCTCTCTTCCCAGGCCTGGCACGGGTATGTCCTCGACGCTCCCAGGCCGCCAGGGCCCGAGCTGAGGACGCAAAGCCAGAGTGCGCGCGTGCACCTCTCCAGGCGGGTGGTGGGATGGAAGACAGGAGGCAGGAGGGAGAGACGAGGCGCCGTGCGTGGTGTGCCACTTCACTCCCGCGACACAAAATAAAGAAGCAACTGTCCAGCCTCATCACTTGCCGATGATCTGGTGCGTTGAGTGTGTGTGGAGAGAGGGCGGGCGGGTGTGAGAGGAGCGGGCGCCCAGGGGTGGGAGGTAGATAAAACGATCGGAGAAGAAACCGCTCTCATCTCCCTCCTCCTCACCTTGCCGATGATGTGCAGGCAGGTCACGCAGCCGATGTAGACGAACGACATGATGACGACCGAGACCTAGAGAGGGTGAGGGGCGTGCGTGTGAGGGTGTGCGGGGCGCGCGGGCGGGAAAGAGAGAGACGGGAGCGCGCCGCGCTGCGCACTTCCCTCCTCCACACATCTCTTACCGGCGACAGCTTCAGCCCCGGCGAGTCGTCGGTGTAGAAGTTGAGGACGGATGACATGCGGCCGGTGGAGGCTTTGGCTGTTTGAGAGGGAGAGAGAGAGAGAGCGAGAGAGAGAGGGGGGGGGGCGAGGAAGGCGTGATGAAAGACGAGGCATCGAAACGACCGCGCGCTCTCCTCAAGTGAATGCTCTCTTTTCCACTTCTCGCTACTCCTACTCACCAGCCGGCTTGCGGCGCATGACGGCCCCGCCGCTCGGGGTCGGCCGGGCGGTGGACGTGCCAGAGGGGGAGGCGACGGTGGACATGGTGAATGGCGCTGAGGGAAAAGAAAGGCGAAATTAAAACTGAACTTCTCTACCGCCCGCCCTCAACTCAACTTGAGTTGAGGGCGTCCGCCCGCCCCCGGCCCTGTCCCCCGGCCATGAGGGGCGCTTCTGCCATCGCCTTGGTCGTCGGCGGCGTCAACCGCGCGCATGTCCACCACACGCGGACCAGGCCCACCAAAGCGGTCGCCCGCGCGGGTCATTTCCAGGGTCGTGCCAGGACGGAGGGTGCCGCCAAAGGCTTTCCGCAGGGCTGTCCAGCCACGAGAAATGTATCCAGACTTATCACTGGTCGCTCGTTTCAAATGGTTCCGCGCCAACCTGACCGGCCACACCTGGTCCTGGGCGCCCTCGACCACCATGTCCACCATCATGTCCACGCCACAATCCGGGAAGAGGGCTTGGAACGCCAAGGCTGGCACGTGCAAATGAAGGTTGCGACCCAATGCGCTTGGGGGGACTATGGCACGCCCCGTGCGCGGCCAGGGCCGCAGGTGGTCCGGCTGGTGGCGAACGACCGAGGCGCGCAGGGCGAGTTTCGAGCCGTCGTCGGGGACGCCGCCGCCTTCTCCCACCCCTTCAAACTGGATCGCATCGTCCGGGGTGAGGGCGAGGGCGGCCGCAACGCGGGGCCAGCCACCCTTGAAATATGATTGTATTGAGCGGTAACCTTTCGAATGCAACAGCTCTTGCTGACGGAACGTGACTTGGTGGTAGGTGTCGGGCGTGCCCGGCGCCCCGTCGCCGGCGCTGATCAAGGTGACGCGGTCGCCAGGCGCCAGGGTCGGCATGAGGGCAGTTACCAACGCCACAGGGAGGGTGAGTCTCTTGGTCACGCCCTCCTTGTTGACGCGCGCGGGCCGGCACGCCCGCGCCATCACCCCCGCCGTCCACCGCCGTCCATCGCCCCGGGTCGGGTCGGCGGCGTCCTGTTTTTTTGTTGTGTGTGTAGCACAACCGTTGGGTGATTTTTTTGTTCAAGTGATGCACATCTGACCCGCCCAGGCAGTGACCCTGGCTCACCCTCCATACGCCCGCCTGTACCTGGTCAGAGAAAGTCGCGGCGAGCGGCGCCCCGCGGCGGGGACCCACTCTTTGGCCCATGGGCCAAAGGGTGGGGCGGAACGCTCGTCCAATGCAATGGGGTGTGATGGGGATGGCAGGGGCCCATGCGCGTGCCCGCCCGGGTAGGCGTGGAGCAGGGCATGGAGTGGAGGCCCTGGGGGAGGGGCCAGGCCGGGCGGTGGGCGTGGATGGGTGAAGGGCGGGGCGCATGAGAGGGAGAGGGAGGCTTTGCTCGCGCCTTCCGTTTTTTTTTCAACTTTGGAACCCCCCCCATCTCCATTTTTCCTTCAACCATCGCCACAAAATCATTTCATACCCTCCATGCTCTTCAGCAAGCCCTGCAACCCCCCCGCCCCGCCCATCTGCTGCAGCATCCCGGGCGGCAGCATGCGCCCCATCTGGGCCTGCATTTGTGCGAGGGCCGCCGGGTTGGGCATCCCGCCCCCACGCCCGCCGCCCAGGCCCCCACCCCCAGGCCCCCCGCCCAGCGCGCCCAGGGCCTTCATCAGGCCGCCCTGCCCCTTGGGCCCCCCCGTCCCCACGATCAGGGCCCGCATGCGTTGATATTCCTCGACCAGCTCCTGCACTTCACCCGGGGACCGCCCGGACCCGCGGGCGATGCGCATGATGCGGGAGCGCTCGGTCATCAGCTTTGGGGTGGGGGCGTCGAGCTCCTGCAATGAGGGAGAGAGACGAGAGGGCAAAGAGGAGGTGTGTGTGTGAGAGAAAGAGCGCGGCCCAACCAACCCACACCCTGGAGAGGTTCGGGGGCTTGCGCCCACACACCCACACACCCAAAGAAGGGAGACAGAGAGGGCGCCAGAAGGGCGGCAAGAAATGCGTGACATGCATGAAACGTACCTCGTCCGTCATGGAATCCATGATAGTCATCGACCGCCGCATCTTGAGGGCGGACGCCTTGTCTGCCCCGCCAGCGCCGCCGTCAGCGCCGCCCATCATGCCCGCCAGCCCCGGGATCATGCCCATGACTTGGCCCAGCGGGCCCATGCGCTGGAGGGCGACGAACTGGTCGTACATCAAGCGCAGCGTGAATTTCCCGGCCTGGATTTGGGCCAGGACCGCCTCCATCGCGCCCTCCCCGCCCGGCGGCACCGCGTCCGCGATGCGGTCCACAAACCCTTTCCAATCCCCGCGCCCCAGCAGGCGGCCCACAAAGGCGCGCGGCTCAAAGCGCTCCAGCTCGTCCAGGTGCTCGCCCGTCCCGATGAAGGCAATGGGCGCAGACGTGGCGGCGACGGCAGCCAACGCCCCCCCACCCCGCGCGTGGCCGTCCATTTTCGTCAGGATGACCGCACCCACGTCCACGGCCGCCCGGAAGGCGGCCGCCTGGTCAAAGGCGGCCTGGCCGATGGAGCCGTCCATGACGAAGATGACGAGGTCGGGAGACACAGCGGCGGCGACCTGTAGAATAAAGAAAAGAAGAGTAGGGAGGGTTGAAAAAATGTGAGCAAAGGAGAGATGGGACGCGCGCCCGCGCCGCCCCGGCCACGCTCTCTCCCCGCACCCGGAGAGAGCAGGGCAGAGCACACAGCTCACACGTGCACACACACACACACACAATTAAGGCGACCCCCCCTCCTCTCCGCCCCCGCGCACCTGCCGCATCTCCTCGAAGAGCGCTTCCTCCTGGCGGTGCCGCCCCGACGTGTCCACGATGATCAGGTCGCGCCGCTCCTCCCGGAACTTGGCGACGCCGGCCGCAGCGATGGTGGCCGGGTCGGTCGCGTCGTAGGAGCCATAGAACGGGATGCCGGCCTTGGTCGCGTTCTGTTTCAGTTGATCAAACGCGCCCGCCCGGAACGTGTCGGCGCACACCAGGCCGGGCGACCACCCCTTCTTCTTGTAGTGCGCCGCATACTTGCAGCAGGTCGTCGTCTTGCCCGCGCCCTGCAGCCCCACAAACATGGCGACGCAGGGGCGGCCGCGCTTGGGTTCGGCCGGGCGGGAGGAGGACGAGGCAGGCCCGCTGGAGGGGGTCGACGACGACGATGAGGATGGGTCGAGCATCGCTGCCAGCCCGTCCACCACCGCCTTTTCGACCACCTTGCGCTTGTTCAGGCCGGCGCTCTTGTCAGCGGACACGACGGCGGCCTTGACGGAGGCGCGGAGCTTGGAGACGAGGCGGACGTTGACGTCGGCCTGTGGGGGGTGGGGGGTGGATATTGGAAATGAAGAGAGGTTGAGGGGGCGCGCGCCGATCTCTTGTCCTTCCCCGCCCGCGACAGCCCGCCCGCCTCTTTCCGTCCCTGGCAAAATAGCCCGACGGCACTCGCGCGCCCCCGTTACCTCCCCACGTCACACACCTGCAGCAACGCGGTGCAGATGTCCTTCAGGCAGGCGTCCACTGCAGCCTCGTCGACGCCGCCGCCCGACGCGGACCCGCCGTCGCCCGCGACGCGGGCCAGCGCGTCCGTAATCTTTTGGCCCAGCTCGTTGAGGACCTGAATCAGGGGGGTGGGTGCGTGGTGGGTGAGAGAGGTGGGTGAGAGAGGTGCGTGAATGGGCGTGCACGGGCGTGAGGGCAAGAGCATTGGGTGTCTAGCGCGAAAAAAGTACGCGCGTTTCTCTGCTTGCGCGCTCTCCCGCTCTGAGGTGGGGGGTGGAAGGGCGGGACGGTGGGATTGGGTCGGTGGTATGATGCTGCGTACCATGGTGGCGCGCTGTGCGGGGTGGGGTGGACAAGAGAAGGGCTGCCTCTCCCACACAGCCACGGGAAAGAAAGAGTGGAGGAAGAGAGAGGTCTCGACCCACACTCCATCGTTTTCTCCTTTCCATTCAGACGGCGCCCACGCATGCACCCGCCCATCGCTACCCTCGCTACTCTCCTGGCCTGCTTGCGGGCTGGTGCGACTGCCCAGGTGATTATGAATGAGTGGACAGCGAAGAGCAAAACAACACACAACACACAAGGCGCGCGCACCCGTTTCTCTCTTGCCCCCCCCCCCCCCCCCGGGGGGTTCCTCACCTTCACCCCCTCTCGACATGGACGTCGCCCCTCTCTCTCCCTCTCTCTCTCTCGTCCACAAAGTCCCTCATTCCGCCAGTCGCCCCATCCCTCACGCCCTCCATCCCCCTCGCCGCCGCCGCGGCGGGCGTCCTCGCCTCCCTCATCGCCGACGGCATCACCGGCGACCTGCCGTCCAGCCCTTTGGCCCGCGCCCGGTGCGAGGACGGGGTGGCCGCCCTCTTCCCGGGGCGGGTGGCAATGGTTAATGCCGGCCTGAAGGATCCGTGCGCCATCCTGGTGCGGGAGGCGGCGCGGCAGGCGGCGCAGGCGGTGAGCGGCGGCGGCGGCCAAGGCGATGTGGCCGCCCTCGCGTCCGGTGCGCCAGCCGAGGGGGGCGGGCTCAGGACGCCGACGCCGACGCCGACGCCGGCCAGGGTGAGGGTGAACGTGACGGGGCTGCCACCGGCTCGGGCGGCGCCGGCGGCAAATCAGACGGCGGGGCTGATCTGGGTGCGGCGCAACGAGACGCAGGCGGGGGATGTTGTGGTGGTGGAGGGGTGACAAAAAAAAAAAGGCGAGCTGCAGGACCAAAAACCGTGTCCCTATTCCCCTCCTCTTCTCAGAAGACCGCGGCGCAGATACCGCGGCGCTGACCGCGGCGCGAACGCGCCAACCAGCCCGCCCCCCCTTCCCCCCCTCTCTCAAGACCGTGGCGCGAACGCGCCCACCAGCCCGCCCCCCCGGGCGGCCCCACACACCAGCCCCGCCACTTCCCGCCCCGTCACCACCCCCGTCAGCACGCCCCAGCAGGAATGGCCCGCCGCCACGAAGACCCCCGGCCGGCCGGGGAGCTCCCCGATCACGGGCAGCCCGCTGGGGGTGATTGGCAGGTAGCAGGCCGACGGCGCGCAGGCCGCGCCCGCGAGGGCCGGGGCCACGGCCGCGGCGTCCGCCGCCAGGGCCTGGATCGCGGCATCGTCCCACCCCACCTCCGCCGCGGAGGCCGGCAGGGGCGCGGCGTCGCCCGCCCCGCACACGTACACCGTCCCGTCCGGGCGGGGGTAGAATTCGGGGGCAGAGTCCGGGAGGCCGAGCTCGTGCGACACCTGGGAAAACAGGCACTCGGCGCCAGGAAGGGCGGCAGCGGGGGGCGTGTGTGCCTGTGGCTGGCGTGCCGGCGCCGGCGTGAGCACGATAGAGTGCGCCCGCCGCCCGCCGACCTCCACCCGGGCCTCCCCACAGCCAGCCATGAAGGAGCCCGTCCAGGGGCCCAGGGCGATGACGACCGCGTCGGCCTCCACCGCGCCCCCGGCCTTAAGCATGGCGCCGAGGCCCCCGCCGCCGCCGCCGCCGCCGCCGCCGGTCGCGCGCAGCAGGGCCGTGACCTCATCGATCACCACCTCCACCGCGGGGCCGGCCGCCGCCAGCAGCGCCTCCGTCAGGAGGCGGGGGTGGACCTGGGCGGTCGTCGCCGGCGTGCCCAGCGAGGCGAGGCGGGCGGCGCCGGGCAGCCAGGCAGGGCTGGCGGCCCCCGCCCTGCCCTTCGCCCCGGGGTGGCCTCCGCCCTCCGTGGAGAAGGCCGCCCCGAACGTGGTGACCCGGCGGTAGCCAATGCGGTCGGCCCCGAATTCCTCGGCCAGGGCGGCATGCAGGTCGAAGCCGGCGGCCGCCAGGTCGCCCCAGGCGCCCCGACCGCACCAGTCGCGGGCCAGGAAGCCGCCCGCCCGCCCCGACGCGGCGGCCGCGGGGCCGGTCGAGTCGACCAGGGTGATGCGTGGCACGCCCGCCCGGGCCAGGTAGAAGGCGGTGGAGGTGCCGATGATGCCGGCCCCGCAAACGAGGACGTGGGGTGGGGGCGGTGAGGGCGGCGAGGCGGGCATCGCCCGCGGGCCAGTCGGGGCGTGGGGGCGGACGGGCATGACGAGTCTGGTGCAAGCAAAAAAAAAACAAAAAAAAAATTAAGGCGTGGTGAACTGCTGTTGCGTTTCTTTTTGCAAGGAGAACACGGTAAATACGGCGCGCTCTAACTTCCTGGAGGTCGAGCGGGGCAGGAAAGGCCTCGATGGGTCGGTGAGCGGCCGGACAAAAGAAAGAGACTCAATTCGCTGAGTGAGGAGAGTGAGCTAGCGCGACTGGCTTAGTCACTCCACTCTTTTTTCTTCCTATTCTATTCGGGCGCGCGCGCGCGTCGCATCGTGCACACCCACCCACAAGCCATGTCAGATGCCCGCGCCATGTTCCGGGCCGCCAAGGCGGCGGCGGCTGGCGGGGTGCCGACGGTAATTTGAGGAGGAAGGAAAGAAATCAGGGCATTGGTGGCGCGGCCGTCTCCCTACTTCGCTCTCTCAAACCCGCGGCTCTCCATCCTTCTCCCTCCCAGGCCGCCAAGGACGCCGCCGCCGCCGCCGCAGTCGCTGCCACCGCCGCCACCGCTGACATGCCCCCTCCCCCGCCGCGCCCGCCCGCGGGCGCGGAGCCCGACCCGGCCGCCTACAGGCCGGCCTCCCAGGCGACGCTCGCCCTGGGCGCCACGTCGGACGCCGTCGCGCCCTCGCCGCCCACCCTGTCCGCGGTCTCCACCGCGCACACGGCCGCCGGCCTTCCGCCGGGCTTTTTCGAGGGCGCGTCCGGGGTGCCGAGCCGGCGCCAGGTGCCGGGCGCGCATCCCCACCCACCGCCGCCCGCCTCCTTTGAGCCCGCCCCGCCGCACGGCGTGTCAGTGGAGGGCTCGGTGGCCACCCGCGCGAGCGAGGAACCGATCGAGCCTGTGAACGGTGGCGGCGACCACGCGGGCCTGGTCGCGCACGGCAGCGATTCGGCCGAGAGCAAAGAGGAGGAGGCAGCGACGAATGATGATGACGACGGTGGAGGGGAGGGGGGGAATGGGGGGCTACCGCCTCCCGCGCCCGCACACCAAGCACCACCACCCTCCACCTCCTTACCTGCCGACTTTTACGGCGAAGACCGGGCGCCAGCTGCTGTCGCCGCCGCCGCGGCAGCCGCCGCCGCCGCGGCGGACGCCGACTTGGCCGCCCTCCTAGCGGCGGCCAATGACGACCCTGCCACCGCCGCCGACGCCGCGGCCGCCCGGGCGGACGCGGACGCGGCCGCCCGGGCGGAGGCGGAGGAGGCGGAGGCGGAGGCGGCGCAGGCTCGGCTTGCCCGGCTGCGGGCGGGCGTTGTGGACGCGGCCGCCCTGGCGGCCTTGCCGGCCTTGGATGGGGCGGCAGGCGGCCACCCGCCACCTCTGGTGGAGGGTGGAGAGGGAGGCCCCGCGAAAAGGGTGCGGCGCGCAGTGCCGGTGGGCAGGGCAGGGGGCGAGGTCAGTTCGTCGTCCGGGTCGTCCGATTCGGAGGGCGAGGAGGGCGAGGACCTGGACTGGCGGCGGAAAGGGGTGCGTTAGTTGAATTGAGATATGTGAGTAAGAAGCGCGCGACTTGCTTACACATTTCCTTTTCGCCACGCGACGTGCTGAAAAAAAAAAAAAAAAATGACGCCGCCACCCGAACCCCATGACCCCGTCGACGATGCAGCCCTACGCCTGGGCCACCAGAACACGGAGCACCATCACTCCACACCGCCCGGCCTCACCCACCACAAGCCACACACGGCTCATCACGCGCACGTGGAGGAAAAAAAGAAGGCCGAGGCTGCGGGCGCGGTGGCCAAGGAGCACCGCGCGCACGCGCCGCCGGGGGGGCAGCCTCCTCCCGTGGAGGAGGAGGACGAGGGGACTTAAACGATGAGCGGGTCGGCTGGGGCCGCCCCCGCCCGCGGTGTTTGAGGGAGAGAGATGATTGAGGATCCTGGTGATGAGGATGAGGATGAAACGAGCAGGGGCCCGCCTTTCTTTTTTTTTGCAAAAAAATACCACCCCCGCTCCCCTCTCGCGCGCGCGCACGCGCTGTCTTTAGGGTCTCTCTCTCTCTCTCTCTCTCTCTCTCTCTCTCTCTCTCTCTCTCTCTCTCTCTCTCACTAGAGTGCCTCTCTCTCTCTCTCTCTCACTAGAGTGCCCGCAGCACACGCCATCACAGAAGCGCAAGAGAGAGATGAAGAGAGAGAGAGAGAGAGAGAGAGCACAGCGCACATCGCCCAACCATCACCCCGTCAACGCCATCAGCGCCGCCGTCACGGGCGGCAGCGCCGCCAGCACGGACGCGGCCACCCCGATGAGCGCGTACCCCAACGCGCAGAAGGGCAGGGCATCCGGCTCCGACCGGGCCAGGGCGGCCGTCCCCAGGCCGTGCGCCGCGCCCGCGGTCGCCAGGCCGCGCGCGATCGGGTCGGTATACCCGGCCCAGGTCAGCAACGCCTGCGCAAAGTTGGCGCCCAGCAGGCCGGTCAGCACCACGCCCGCCGCCGTGATGGAGGCGGGGGCGCCCAGGGTGGCCGCAATGGGCAGGGCCAGGGCGACCGTGACGGAGCGCGGGACGAGCGCGCGCGCGAGGTCGGGGCTCAGCCCGACCGCGCGTGCGGCGGCGGCCGTGATGGCCATGGAGAAGGCCGCGCTCCCGACCGCCGCCCCGCCGATCTCTGCCGCGTGCCGCTTGACCAGGCCGCGCTGGGCGTGGATGCGGAAGGCGAAGGACAGGATGACGACGCCCAGGAGGGACATCAGCCCGTCGCCCGCGCCCCAGGCCGCGCCGGCCACGCCCTTGGTCAGGTAGGCCGCCAGCACGGCGTCGTAGCCCGCGCCCGTGGCGGCGCCCAGGACCGCCGCCCCCGCATTGGCGGCCGCCGCGCACACGATGACCGGGTGCGCGACTGACCGGACGCGGGCCGGCAGGGAGACGCCGCCCAGGTAGCCCAAGACGGTAGACGCCAGCATGAACAGGGCGGCCACGCGGCCTGGGTCGCCGACGCCCAGGGCGGCTGCCGCGAGGGACCCCACCCCGGCCGCACCCCAACCCACGTAGTGGCGCTGCGTGAACGGTTTGGGCGGGTCGGACGGCGGGGGCGGGCCCGCGGGCGTGTTGACGAGCTTGCGGATGGACACTACGAGCGCCGCCGTCGCCAGCAGGGTCGCGGGCATGCCGGCCGCGATGATGGCCAGCATGCGCGCCAGGTCGGGCGGGGCGATGCCCCGGACGGCGATGGGCAGGACGACCAGGGAGGGGACGTAGAAGAGGGGCAGCCAGCGGGAGACCCAGTCCAGGCCGGGCGCGGCCGCGGCCTGGAGCGCGTCGGCGGTGGAGGGGGAAGTGGAGGACAGGGCGGTCAGGGCGGCGAGGAGGGCGGCCATGCCCAGCAAGGCCGGCGGGAAGGTGGTGCCGGCGGCGGCTGCCAGGGCTTTGGCGCCGGCCTCCCCGGCGGCCAGGGTGCCGACCAGGGCGAGCTTGGGCGCGTACTCAGCGGCGATGGACGTGGCGGCGGCCGCAAGGGAGCGGAGGTCGGACGGGATGGCCAGGGCGCCGTTGGCGGTGCGGGGCGGGGAGGAAGAAATGTTCATGGGAGGAGCGGCGGGGCTGCTGCCTAACTTGGCCCGCCAGGCGGCGATCCAGGCGCGGGCGTTGGCGGACGCGGAGGCTGGAAGAGGTAAATCATGAGGAAAGCGTGAGAGGGTCGGGTTTTGCGAAAAAAGAGTTGATGGAAAGAATGCGGGTGGCAAGCCCGCCCCAGGAACACCCCCACACACGCTCCAGAGCAGGCCTAGCCTCTCAAGCATCGATCTGCGTGGTTGGGCTGGCCCGGGCGGGTCCCAGGCCCTGAGCGTGCGGCCGTCCTAAACGATGGACTCTCCCACGCCGCAAAAAAAAAAACTCCTCGCAAACTCATTTGTTACCTTGCACGCGGACGGCCGTGCGGGGGCGAGCTCTGTCGACAGAGCTCACCCGGTGGGGCCGAGGCAACGACAGCAGGGCTGGCCGGCCACAGGCGGTCGGCAGGGTGGCCATATGAGGCGAGAGAAGAGAGGGGTGGGAGGCGCGGGGCGGATGCGCAAAGGCCAGAGTGCCTATTGTCCAAAATCTCACTTCTTCCAACAGAAAACTCCGCGGCGAACACGCTCGTAATAGCATCTGCTTCTCGCACACACTTAACCCACACCATGGCCTCCACCAGCACTGCATCCGCCAGCCTGCGGGCGGGCGTGAGCTCAGGTGAGAGAGAGTCAGAGAAGAGAGAAGAGAGAGCGGCTATAGTAAAAAATACATCGAGCGAGAAACAATGGGGGCGCATGCGGGCCCGCCCCACGGGGCCGGGCCACCCCCACGACCTCCCACACCCACCTCACATACGTGCACATCACCACCCAACCCCAGGCCTCCGCCGGCAGGCCGCCCCAGGGCGCGTGTCTGCGCTGCTCTCATCTCCCTCGCAGGCGCGCCACCTCACCGCCGGCGCGGGCGGGCGTCTCTCTCCTGCTGCGCGTGTCCCCGCACCCCGCACCGCCCGCCCATCTGCCCGCCCACGTCTACTGGCTGTGCGGGCGAGCGCGGGCGGTGATGATGAGAAGGTGAGGCTTGAGTGAGAGAGAGAGATAAGAAAAACGTGGCACGCACACCGCGCCCACTCTCCCCATTCCCCACCTCCTCAAAACCGCATCAACCCTCCTCTCACTCTCACTCCTCTCTTCTTCGCGTTCCAGCCCGCTTTCGGCTACTCCCGCAAGGACGTCATCCTCATCGGCGGCGGCATCTTCGCCCTCGGCTACGCTGCCTACTACGGCCTGCAGGCGGGCGGCATGGACGCGGGCATGGCCGGGAATTACGTGCAGCTGACGGTGTTTGTGGCGCTCACGTTTGGGTGGGTGGGTTCTTACCTGTGGCGGGTGGGGACGAAAAACATGACGTACGTGCGCCAGCTGGAAGCGTACGAGGAGGCGGTGATGACGAAGCGACTGGAGGAGATGCCGGAGGCGGAGCGGACGCGGCTGGTGGAGGAGGCCGAAGCAGAGGGGGGGGGGGGGGGGGGGGGGTCGGCTTGATGGTGTGAGAGGTGTGTGTGTGTGTGCATGCGCGTGTCGGGTGCGGGCGGCTGTGCGTGTTGCTGCTGTGGTCGCCCCTGTAGTGTGTGTGTGCGTGTGTGCGTTGCGTGTCATGGTCGTCCCATTCTCTCATTTATCTAGAAAATCACACTCCGTCTCTCTAACCCACCCACTCGCTTTCCACCATTCCACTCCGCGCCCGCTCCTGCACGCGTCCGCTCGGCCTCCCTCATTTATTCTCATCTATCCCACCGCTCCCCGCGCTCCACCTGGCGTGCCACGTCCCGGGCCTTCAACTCCGCGTCAAACGCCGCCAGCGCGTCCGCCTCCGCCCGCCGCGCCTCGTCCGCCTCCCGGGCGTCCGCCGCGTCGGCGCCCGCGGCTGCTTTCCTGTCCGTAAACTCGGCGGGCAGTACGATGCCATCCACGTCGATGGCGGAGGATGGCGAGGAGGAGGGGAAGGGAGAGGGGAAGGCGCCGGCACGGCCACTAGACGCGCTCACAGCCCTCACCAGGCCCGCCCCCGCCACTGCCAGCCCGCCCAGCGCCGCGACTTGCAGGGCCAGGGCGAGGCCGGAGCCGAGCAAGCTCACGCCAGCCGCAGCCACGCCCAGCGCCAGGATGGCAGGGATCGCGAGGGCGGACGCGGCGACGGCGGCGCCCAAGGCCAAACCCGCAGGAATGATGATGAAGGGCGCCAGGAAAGGGGCCAGGATGAGGGGGAGCAGAAGGGCGCCGCTGCCCAAGGCAAGGAGGACGGCCAGGGTGACGGCGGCGGGGGCGAGCAGGGTGGGGAGGAGGGTGGGCAGCGGGGAAGGCGGGGGACGGCCGGCCTCCCTCGGGCGGCGGGTGGCGTGGGCGGTGGTGTGGCGGGTGGTGTGGTGGAGCCTGCGTGGGCCGGCGAGGAGGGGTCGGATTGGAGGCCCGGCCCTGCTTGGCGTTCGTGAGGCGACCAGAGCACCACTGGCCCTTGAGGAAGAGATGGCGTGCAGGGGCATGGCGGCTTATTTAGGTCGCGCCGCGAGCTGCAAATGGAGTGTGTGACAGGACAGCACAGCCTGTGTCTGCAACCCTCCCTTCTCTATCATATCGCCAACCCCCTTTTATTTTTCCCCCCGCCTTTCCTCGAGAAAAGTCTCCTCACTTTCATCCCAGTGCTCCCTCTCTATTACACGCCCACCACACGGGTCGCACACACACACACAACCTCTCACCACATGAACCGCCCCACCCCCCCACCGCTCGCCTTGAAGGGCCGGTCCAGGAAGACGTGCACCAGCGCCGCATTCATCACCACCCACACGCCCACCGTCGCGGCCAGGCGCAGCGGGCGGGCGGGCGGGGCGGCCAGCAGGGTGTACGCCGCCAGGGGCGTCCAATACCGGGGCTCCACCAGCGGGGCCGGGACGAGGGCGGCGAGCGCCGTGGCGGCGAGGCCGGCCACCCACAGGGCGCCCCCCCCCCAGGCGGTCGCGCCGACCCGCAGGAGGGCGCCCACCCAGCCCGCGCCACACCCTGCGGCGGCCAGGGCCAGCCCCACCACGGCCCCGGGGCCCGCCCTGACGTACGCCCGCCACGCGTAAAAGGTGTAGTGCCGGTTGTCGGCCAGCAGGAACGGGTGCGGCCGGGCCAGGCCGGCGCGGAGGGCGAGCCAGCCGCCCGCCGCCCGGCCGACCACCCCGCGCGCAAAGTGGCCGCCCGCCGGCCCGCCCGCGTCGTGCAGGGCGAGGCGTACGGACCGCCGCGACAGGTGGGGCAGGGCCAGGACGGCGGCCACAAAGGCGGCCGCGTACACGGCCTGGGCGGCGTGCGCGCCGGCGGCGTGCGAGGCCTTGTCGCCAAGGGCCACCCCGCCATTCCACAGGGTGAGGGCGAGCAGGGCGGCCTGCGGCAGGGCGAGCGGCCAGACGGACCCCAGGGTCGCGCCCGGCCGGGCCAGCACCGCCCGCCCCAGCGCCACCGCCTGGCGGGCGGCGCCGGCGCCCGCGTCGGCGATGCGAGGGGTGCCCGGCAGCCGGGACGCGTCTGCGGCCGCGATGAGGGCGCCCAGCGCGATCGGCGCCGCCCACACCGCGTGCGTCTGGCGGACGGCCGCCGCGGCGGTGGCGACCAGGCCGGCCAAGAGGTAACGGCGCCTGAGCGAGAGCGCCCAGGCGGACAGCAGGAGGGTCAGGCCGGCGACGTCGGTGTAGAAGAGCCAGGTAAAAAAAGAGTGGGTCGGCAGCAGGGCGACCGCCAGGGCCGTGAGGGCGGCCACGTCGGCCGAGGCTTTGGGGTGTAGGGCCCGGTGCACCAGCGTGGCGGCCGCAAACCCGCCTGCAGCCAGGGGCACGTTGACGAACCGGAGCACGCCCAGGCTGCAGGCCGCGGCCGACCCCCAGGCCGGGGTGGAGGCGGGCGGGAGGCGGGCGGGGAGGAGCATGGAGGCAGCACGCCGGGCAGCGTGCACCCCGCGCGCCCAGCCCAGGGCCAGCACGTACAGCCCCGGCGGGGTGGTGATCTTGGGGTCCCAGTGCGACCACCGGCCCGCGCAGTAGGCGGCGGTCTGGCCGGCGTGGAAGGGTTCGTCCTGATCGGGGGAGTGGGAAAATGGAAAATGTGGGCAGGAGGTTGAAGGGGAAATCACGAGCGCGCGCGAAACGGCGAGCCAGCGCGCTCTCCTCTCCCCATCTTCTCACCATGTACGCTTCCGGCACCCGCCCCGCAAACAGTAGGGCCACCGCCGCAAAGGCCGTCCCTAGAAAGGCAGCATCCAGGGCGATGGGCGTGGGCGGGGCCGCGTAGGACGGGCGCGCGGTCGCGACTTCGTTCGCACTGTCATCGTCTCCTGTGCCTGCTGCGTCCGCGTCGGTGCCGACTGGGCGGCGATGAGGAGGAGCGTCTGCCTCGCCCGCAGCAGCAGGGGTGGTGGGGCGGGGGCGGGGTGGCATTTTTATGTGGGACGTGCGCGCGTGTTGGCGATGAGAAGAGAGTTTTGGAGCGTGCCGATGGGCCGCGGGATGACAGACGAGCAGAGACACTTTCCCTCAACACTCCACCCTCTGGCACTCATGCTAGCCTCCGCGCTCACACGCCGATGCGGTAGTGGCGCGCCCGCGGCTACCGCTGTAGCCAGCCCCCGAGCGGGGCTGGCAGCAGGTAAGATGTAGAGATGAGATGGGAGAGAGAAATGCTACTAGGGCGGCGCCGACCGCATGCGCAGCCCGACCTCTGCCATCATTTCGCTCTCCGGCGTCCCAACCACCACGCCCACGCCCGATTCTCTGCCCGAGCAGTCGCTCTGGACAACACGCTCGCAAATGTTGGATAGAAAACGAGCCTTCGGAAGGGCCTTCACACTCACAATCCCCCCCCACTCCCCTTCCCCTGTCTCACCACACAGCTCCGTCGCCGGCACTCTGTCCGCCTGCCTGCCCGCCTCCTCGCGCGGCTGCCCGCCGCCGCGCCCGGGCCGTCACAGTCCAGGTGAGTGGAGGGTGTAAGGCTCCGCTGCCATGACCCCATTGGGCGGTGCCTCCCTGTCAGAAAGCAAACAACACACACAAATGCGCGCTCCCCACTTCCGACCTAGCCTCGACCTCTCTCCATCCCCGTCCTCTCCTCCGCCCTCCTCTCACAGGCCCTCCCCGTCCCGGCCGGCCCCTTTGACATACCCGCCGCCCCCATCCTCATCCCGCCCGGCCCCTGGACGGCGGTGGAGGGCGGGGTATGCGCGCCCAAAGGGTTCAAAGCGAATGGTGAGGAGAGATGAAAGAGAAGAGAGAGAGAGTGAGAGGTGGGAAAGGGTGGAAAGGGGACGTCGCCGTCGCGCGTCCGTGTGCGCTCCTGTGAGCCCCCCCCCCCGAGGGGTGGAGGGCGGCTGCGCGGGACGCACAAGCCGTTCAATGGATGGGCGCGAGTGGAGGGCGTGAATGGAGAGAGACGGCCGATGCCACGGGCGCGGGGGGGGCGGCGGGGCCCGGGGGGGGGGGGGGGGGGGGGGCGGG
>Ga0315273_10003865_pt1 | contig 18157 bp, 12 predicted proteins | sample YL17G02_0_MG_FD_205753 | JGI IMG/M metagenome (GOLD analysis project Ga0315273, IMG submission 205753) | Sediment microbial communities from Yellowstone Lake, YNP, Wyoming, USA - YL17G02_0 | ecosystem: Environmental > Aquatic > Freshwater > Lake > Sediment | place: USA: Wyoming | collected...
GTACCCCACCGAAAGGCTCTCGGCCATCGGCACCATCCCTTCGATCCACATCGAATCTAACCGGACGCCTGAACAGCGAGCCGCCAGGTAGGATTCCAGCCATCGTCGCCGTTCACGGGGCTCGCGGTAATGAAGTTCGTCCCGCAGGCCGGTTGCCGCCGGCCCGGTCAACGTGGTCACACCACGAATGTCAGCTGACCCGTCGCGGCCAAGCATCACATCCCACCTGAGCACCACTCGGTTGTCGCGGGCCGGTTGCCGGGGCGTGATGCGGATCTCTCCCTTCCCGTCCGAGCCAACAGCAAGCGCCGGCAGCCCCTGGTCGTACCAGGGAATCTGACCAAAGGGACACCCCTTCTCCGTTGCGTCCAACCATGTTCCGCGATCACCCACCGTCGGGCAGTAAGCAACCACATGGTTGAATTGCAGCGGCGATGCGAATGACGTATCCGGCGGGCCGTTCTGCCATGTGCTGATCAGTGCAGGATTGACCTCAAGCCCGACTTCGCGGCCGAGTGTGCAGAGCAACGTCACCATGTCCTTGCAGTCGCCGTACAGATTCGCCCGCACCTCATTGGCATCATGCGGCTGGAACCCGCCGATTCCGATCTCGACGGCGACATAACGTACGTTGTCCCGCACCCAACCGTGGATCTGTCGCAACCGTTCCTCATCCGTTTCGGCTCCCTGAACAATCCGGTGGGCAAGTGCACGCGTGGGAGCGTCCGGATTCATTCGCGTCTTTGAGAGCGAGTGATACCAGCGGGAAACATCATCCCATGTGTGGAAGCCGAGCGGGGCCATGGCCAGGAACATCACCCGTTCCCTGGCCGTCGGTGCCGAATACTCCGGTTCCAGTGGCGGGATGTCGGTTTTTTCCCATTCGGTGGTCGACTTGAACCCCTGCGGAACATTCAGCACCCGCGGCGTGATTTCCGCTCCGTACAACCGATGACGGACCTCCCATTCCGCCGGACGCAGGAGGACAAAACGCGACCGGAGCACCGGGATGTCCGACTGAAAATTCCATCCGTGCCACAAGGTTTGACTGTGGATGGTCAACGTATAGGCGTACTCCGCGATCGCACCGTCTTCGACACCCGGCAGCGTGAAGATCTTCGCCCGCTGGTCCGAGAAAAAGATGAAGTTCGGGTAGAGCGTGACATCGAAGATGTTGACAGGATCGAGGGGAGTGATGCTGCCGTCAGGGTGAATCGTCCGTGCAGCGATATTGGTCACGGTGCTGTTCTCTCCGTACGGAATCACCACGTAGGCGTAGCGGTGTCCGCGGCTGTTGAGAATCCGCGTCACCCGGCGATGGGTAAACACGGTGAACCCCATACTTCCTGTCCCGAAGACTTCGATTCGCCCTTCGTCCGCCAGATGGATCGCCCCGGCGTCGGGAAAACGTGCGCGGAGGGCCATTTCGTCGGGTGCCGGAGTCGTCCACTGTTCTGACGGTCCCCAGCTCACGTCAAACGAAGTGCAGGCGGCACACCAGATCAGGAGAACCATTATGGCACAACGGCGCAGGGCGGGGAACAGCCAGTAGGCACAACGCATAGCGGTACACCTCCGGTAGGCAAGGAGTGTGCGGTGAATGTCCCGGGCACCGGTGCACGACGCAGCGACCGGGACTTCCGGCAATACTCCTGATCCGGCTCATCGGTGGAAGGCCGGCGGGTTATTCGCCCGTCATGAGGAACAACGGCTTCATTTCGAAGCTTCGGTAATGTGGGCGCAATCGTTCGATATTGTAGTGTTCCTTGACGTTCACGAGCTTCTTTGAACTTGTCACCGCATCGATCGGCATATTGTCGTAACGGCCGTTCTTCAGCACGACCAGGCGACCGTGGACTTTGCTGAGCAGAAGGTCAAGCGCGAGGTTTCCGTATGCCATGGGCACGATGGAGTCGATCGCGTCGGGATCGCCCCCCCGCACAAGGTACCCGAGTTTCTGATTGATGACGTTGATGGTCTTCCCGCCGTTGAACTTTGCGGAGATCCTGGCGATCTCCTCCGACACAAGATCACCGATACCTCCAAGCTTCTTATGTCCGAAATCGTCAGCAGATGCTTTCGCGAACACCATCTCTCCCCCTTCGAACATCGCCCCTTCGGATACCAAGACCACGGAATAGCGGCTTGGGTTTTTCTGCCGGTCTTCAACGAGAAGCTCGGTGAGATTCTCGATGTTAAATTTGTATTCGGGGATTACGCAACGGTTTGCTGCACCCGCCATGGTCGGCAGGATCGCTGTAAACCCGGCATAACGGCCGAACACCTCCAGCACAAGGAAACGTTCATGTGAGCCAGCGGAGGTGCGGAGTGTGTTCGTCAGCTGAATTGTCCGCGTGACGCACGTGCTGAACCCGATGCAGTAGTCCGTTCCCGGCACATCATTGTCCATGGTCTTGGGAATGGCGACCACTCGTACGCCTTCCTGGTACAGGCGCACGGCATAGCTGAGGGTGTCGTCACCTCCAATCGGAATGAGATAGTCGATACCGAGCCAGCCCAGGTTTTTCAGCACCTCCGGCGTCAGATCGTTGACCTCCGCAGTGTACGATTCCTGGAGATGTTTCGGGACCCCGGATTTTTTCATTTTCACCGGGTTCGTGCGCGAGGTATGAAGAAACGTGCCCCCGGTCCGCCCCGCACGGTTGACGATCTCTTCCGTGAGCGTCTGGTAGTTGTCGCTATTGTCATAATCCTTCTCCCGCACCATGTCCACCATGCCTCCCCATCCACGCCGGATCCCGATCACCTGGTACCCCTCACGCAAAGCTCTGATCGTGACTGCCCGGATGGCGGGGTTAAGGCCGGGGACGTCGCCGCCACCGGTGAGGATACCGATGACACCTTTTTTTGTGTTGACGTTTGCCATGGATGATCATCCTCGTTTGGTTGAACGTGAAACTTAGATCTCCCCGGGGAGGCTACCGCGCCTACGGCTTGGGCTTTCCGTGCGCCTCAAACACCGGGGTCATGCCAAGATTATACATCAGGAATGCGTACACGTCTGCGGCCGCTTCGATGGCCTTTGTCGTCGAGCTGGCGCCATGTCCGGATTTCGTGTCTATACGGATCAGCACCGGGTTCGGACCACGGTATTTTTCCTGCAGCGTCGCGATGTACTTGAACGAATGCGCTGGGACAACACGATCGTCATGGTCTGCGGTGGTAACCAGCACCGCGGGATATTGCTTCCCCTCCCTGATGTTGTGCAGCGGGGAGTATGCGTAGAGAGTTCGGAACCCGGCTGAGTCCTGGCTGGAGCCATAGTCCGAAATCCAGTTCGACCCAACCGTGAACCGCTGAAACCGGAGCATGTCCATCACCCCGACGGCAGGGAGGGCCACCCTGAAGAGTTCCGGGCGCTGGTTAATCACCGCGCCGACGAGCAAGCCGCCGTTCGAGGCACCCTGGATCGCAAGTTTTGCGGGAGTCGTGTACCGGTTTACGATCAGCCATTCCGCTGCGGCGATACAGTCGTCAAAACCTTTCTGTTTCTTCTCCTTGATCCCGGCCTGATGCCATTGCTCTCCGTACTCTCCTCCTCCCCGGATATTGGCCACGGCGTACACGCCGCCCTGCTCCAGCCAGGCGATCAGGTTTGGATTAAACGTTGGCCTGATGGAGACGTTGAACCCGCCGTACCCATACAGGAGAACCGGGTTCGAGCCGTCTCTGGGGCTCCCCTTCTTCCCTACAATAAACATGGGGATTGGGGTGCCGTCCCTGCTGGGATACATGACCTGCTGGATTTCGTACAAATCGGGTGAGAAAGGAACGGTGACCGAGCGAAAGACCGCCAGTGTGTCTTCCAGGAGGTCATACAGAAACGACGTGGGCGGATACGTGAATGAAGAAAACCAGAAAAAAATCCGCGGGTCGTTCCGGCGCCCGCTTACCTCCGCGATGGTCCCGAGTGCCGGGAGACGGAGCTCTTTTTCCATCGTACCGTTGAGATCGAAAACGTAGCCCCGGCTGGTGACATCCTTGAGGTATGTCGCTACGAGTTTACCGCCCGCGAAGGTCACCGATACAAGCGGGTCGCGCCATTCGGGGAGAATGGTGCGCCAGTGTTCCTCGTCGGCCTTTGCTGCATCAATAAGGACCACCCGTTTGTTCGGCGCACGGCAGTTCGTGAGCACCAGAAACTGGTCGCCCAGATTGTCGATTACCCGGAAGTTGTGAGCAAAGTCCGTATTGATCGGGCGGAAGGCGGTTCCTCCATTTTTTAAGTCCCAGAAAAAGAGGGCATTCCCGTCAGTCCCCCGTGCCCGGTCGGACACTGTAAGAAAGAGAAACCGATCATCTTCCGACGTTTCGACAGTATGGAAGCGGAGCGGCTCGGCGGGGTCCTCATAGACCAGTGAGTCCAGTGACTGGAGTGTACCAAGGCGGTGATAATAAACACGATGATTTGTGTTCGCCGCCGTGAGTGCCTGCGCATTGTCGGACGGAGTGTCGAACCTGCTGTAGAAAAAACCGTTACCGTACCAGGCTGCATCGGAGAACTTCACCCATTGAATCCGGTCTGGCAGGGGCTTCCGCCCCTCGATCGCCAGCACACGGATCTCCACCCAGTCCGACCCGCTGCGGGAAATGCCGTAGGCAAGATATTTTGCGTCGTGCGAAACCGAGATCAGTGTCAGCCGCGTCGTTCCGTCCGCCGACAGAGTGTTTGGATCGAGCAAGACCTCCGGCTGGCCTGTGAGGCCCCGCTGAATGTATAACACGCTCTGGTTCTGCAGTCCGTTGTTTCTCGAAAAAACATAGTACTGCTTCTGCCTGGAAGGAAGAGAGTACCGTGGGTAGTCCGTCAGCTGTGTAAGCCGTTGCTTCAACAGTGCGCGGAAGGGAATCGCGTCAAGGTATCCGAACGTGACCTCATTTTGTTCGGCTACCCAGCCTCTGACGGCTGATGCAGTGTCGTTTTCCAACCACCGATAGGGATCCGTAACCTGCACACCAAAATAGTTGTCAACCTGATCCGTTTTTGTCGTCACGGGATACTGCAGGGCTTGAGCACCGGCTTCCGTCTGAGGAACCACACCCGCACAAAGAACCATCAGAAGGAGAATCCATACCCTGTGACTCATCATTTTCCGAACACTCATGGGTATGAGGATGCCAGCCGTTTGAGAACCAGCACCGTTATGTCATCCCGCTGCGGCGCCGTCCCCGCATGCATCCGTACCGCGTTGATGATCCCATCGATAATCTCCGCTGCGGGTTTTTCCCTGAGACTGCCGATTACGCTGTTCAGGCGTTGCTCCCCGAACTGCTCGTGCTCAGGGTTGATCGCCTCTGTCACTCCGTCAGAATAGACAACAAGCAGATCCCCCGGCTGCAGTAGAATGGACTCCTCCTGGTAAGGGAACTCCTCAAGGATACTCAGGACAACGCCGCCGTTGCTCAACCTCCGACTCTCCCCTCCGCTATGGTAGAGGTAGGGGATATCGTGACCCGCATTAGTATACGAGAGTGTGTGCGACTCCGGATCGAGGATGCCATAGAACAGCGTAACGAACTTATCGGATGACGTACTCTGATAGAGCAGGCGGTTTGCGCGTTGTACGCAAAGTCCGGGAGATACCTCCAGCAGGGACTGTCCGCGGAGTGTCGCCTGGAGGTTCGACATCAGGAGAGCGGCGGAAAGTCCTTTCCCCGAGACATCTCCCACGCAGAGGGCATATCGGGGCTGCCCGAGAGGAATAAAATCGAAATAGTCCCCTCCCACCAGTTGGGCAGGCACACTCTTCCCGGCCAGATCGTAGCCGGTAATTGCCGGTGCTCCCTTTGGCAGGAGGTCACCCTGGATCGTGGCGGCAAGACGCAGCTCTTCATTGACTTTGAACAGCGCCTGTTCAGATTCGTTGAGCCGCGCGTTTTCAATGACCTGTGCCGATTGCGCAGCAATAATTGCCAGCAGGCGCTGGTCTTCCTCGGTAAACGCCCCGCGATCGCGTTTGTTGTACACTGTGAGCACGCCCCGGAGCCTGGACTTGACCATCATCGGAACGCACAACAGCGATCGCACAGAGGCCTCCCACTTTTCTCCCCGGAACCGCTCATCGCGAGCCGGGTCATTGATCATCAGGGGCATCTTGTTGATGTGCATCCATCCCAGAAGTCCCTGGTTCATATGATACTGCTCCCTTTCGCCGGAACTGACATTGGTCCGCACCAGCGTCTTCATCGTATCATCGGCATCACGGTCCACCAGGGTAATGACGCCCTGTTCGGCGCCGATCGCCCGGAGCGAACGATGGATAATCGTACGCATGATCTCTTCCGAGTTGAGCGAGGCGCCGATTGCGCGGGCAAGGTCGTTCAGAATGGAGAGTTCTTCAACCGCCCGCTTGAGCCGCTGGTTCTCATCCTCCAGCATGGGCAACAACTGCCGTGGATTCTGGGTCGCCATGGCGAAAATCCGGTATTGTGGGAGTGTAACAGCGCAATATAGGAGAAACGGGGGGGAGAATCAAAACAACAGGTCAGTAGGCACTTTGCTGTGACGTATTCGGAGCCGATCTCCGGATTCGTTGGGCCCGTATGGTGCACCCGATGCCGGAAAGCCGTATATTCATTAGGTTTGGGTGTTTGAACCGCTTTCTCCTTTGAGAATCGTTACTGGCCGGCGTTTGGCACCCGCAGGCGCGCCTGTGTTCCGGCCGGCCCCCACACTGTTCTCCTTTCAACGGATGCTCGTGGTCACACTGCGTTCCTTCTTCTCTCTCCTCCTTCTTCTCGTAACCCTCGGCGGGTGTGAAAGTGCAAGGAGGGTCCCCCCGCAATGGGAACACCCACTGGATATCCCCGTGGCCGAAGGGGAACACGGGATGGTTGCCTCAACAGCACAGAGTGCGACCCGTGTGGGAGTGGCAGTGCTCCGGTCCGGGGGGACAGCAGTCGACGCGACGATCGCGACCGCATTTGCCCTGGCGGTGGTACATCCTTCCGCCGGCAATATTGGTGGAGGTGGTTTTCTTATCGCACGGATCGGCGACAGCATGAGCGTCGCACTCGATTTTCGGGAGAAGGCCCCGCGGGCAGCACACCGAAATATGTACCTCACACCCCGCGGTGACCTTAACGGCAGTTCAACCCTGGGGCATCTCGCCGCAGGAGTCCCGGGATGTGTCCGGGGACTCTGGGAATTCCACAAGAAGTTTGGAACCAGACCCTGGGCCGAATTGATCGCACCGGCAATCCGGCTTGCAAGGGAGGGTTTTACGGTCGATCAACGATTGCACGAGTCCATCAGTGCCGATTCCGCCCGGTTTGTAGACTACCCCGGATCTTCGGCGCTGTTTCTGCCGGACGGAAGGCCTCCTGAAATCGGCGTACTCTGGAAGAATCCTGACCTGGCCGCCATACTCGAGCGTATCGCTAAACGCGGTCCTGACGGCTTTTACACCGGTGCCACGGCAGACCTTATCGTGGCCGAAATGCGGCGGGGGGGCGGCCTGATCACCCATCAGGACCTCAAAGAGTATGTCGCAGTGTGGCGCGATCCGATCGTGTTTTCCTACCGTGGGCACACGATCTTCTCGATGCCCCCACCATCCTCGGGCGGCATCACCATGGCGATGATCGGCAACATCCTGGAAGGTTACGATCTGAAGGCCGCGGGGTGGCACTCGGCGGAGTCCATGCATTTTCTGGCGGAAGCGATGCGTCGTGCATACGCAGATCGCAATTTTTACCTCGGCGACCCGGAATACGTTGCCATCCCAACGGCGATGCTGCTTTCAAAGGAATATGCCGCACGACGAAGAATGACCATTCTCCCGGACCGTGCGACTCCTTCCAGCGAAGTACTTCCAGGCAGCGGGTCTCTCACTCTTGAGCATCCGCAGACTACACATTTCTCGGTGGCTGACGACCGGGGCAACGCCGTCGCTATGACCACCACGCTGAACCTGGCCTATGGATCGGCCGTGACGGTCACCGGCGCCGGTTTTCTTCTCAACAACGAGATGGACGACTTCGCGGCGAAACCCGGCGCACCCAACGTGTACGGACTTGTACAGGGCGAGGCAAACGCCATCGCTCCGGGGAAACGGATGCTCTCGTCGATGACGCCGACGATTGTCCTCGATCCCAACGGTGCTGTGGTCATCGTTACCGGTGCCGCAGGAGGACCGCGGATTATTACGTCCGTGTTCCAGGTAATTTCCAATCTGATCGACTATCATCTCCCTCTCTCGGCGGCGATGAACGGACCGAGAATCCACCAGCAACACCTCCCGGACAGGATCGGGTGTGAACGCCATGGCTTCGATCGGAGCACGCTGGATAGGTTGCGGAGTATGGGATACACGATTAAGGAAGAGGAGAACGAGTCGAGTGTAACGACGATCGTGCGTGCACAGAACCTCTGGCAGGGAATGGCGGAACCACGCGGGGAAGGAAGCGCTGAAGGCTTGTAGATAAGTACTTTCTCTCTGACACTTTGTGAAGGAGAACCGTGCCATGGCATCAATTCTTTTTCTCCTGGACGGCAAGAGCCGGCAGCTTGACGTGGCGGGCGACACCCCCCTGCTCTGGGTTCTGCGGGACACGCTCGGGCTTACAGGCACGAAATATGGCCGCGGCCAAGGCCTTTCGGGAGACCGTTCGCATCCGGTGCAACGGGCCTGGATTGCCGAGAGCACCGAACCGCCAAGTGGAACCGGCGAGCCCGGTCTTCCGGCGGCGGCCCCTGCGATCGCCAACGCCGTGTTCGCAGCCAGCGGACAACGGATTCGTACTCTTCCAATAACAATGCCATGATCCTGACCGACACCAAAATCCTCGAGGAAATGCAGCGCGGAAACATCGTTATATCCCCTTTTGAGCGCATGTATCTCGGCAGCAATTCCTACGACGTCCATCTCGGCAAACACCTCGCCGTGTACCGCAGCGATATTCTGGACGCGAAAGTCCACAACGAGGTCGACCATTTCTTCATCCCCGACGACGGACTCATCCTGCTCCCGCACCGCCTCTATCTCGGCGTGACGGAGGAGTATACTGAGACCCATCGACAAGTTCCGTTCCTCGAAGGCAAGAGCAGCATCGGCCGGTTGGGCATCGACATCCATGCCACCGCCGGGAAAGGTGATGTCGGGTTTTGTAACACGTGGACACTGGAAATCTCCGTCAAACAACCCGTACGCGTATATCACGGAATGCCGATCGGACAGTTGATTTATTTTGAAATATCCGGCGAGATCGGCACCTCCTACGGCGCGAAGTCGTCTGCCAAGTACACCACCCGGACAGACCGGCCGGTGGAATCAATGATGTGGAAAAACTTTTTGAAGTAACTTTGCGGAGGGATCCCATGAAACGATGTCTCGTCTGGGTGCTTGTGCTGGCCGCTGTTTCGTGTTCCGCTGCTCTTTCCCAGCAAAAGCGGCCGATGCAGGTCGGCGATCTTTTTGCCATCCAACGCATTTCGTCACCGGCCCTTTCACCCGATGGTAAATGGGTGGTGTATGTGGTCGGTACCGCCGACCTCGGCACCAACAAAAATTCCACGGATCTCTGGATCTGTTCGGTCGACGGAGCGAAGAGCCGCCGCCTCACAACGCACCCCGCCGGCGATGGCAATCCCGTCTGGTCTCCTGACGGGAAATGGATCGCGTTTGAATCAAGCCGATCGGGCGAAGGGCAGGTATGGGTGATGCCCGCTGACGGCGGCGAACCTCAACAGTTCACCACTCTCGCGACGGGCGCCTCACAACCGGTCTGGGCGCCTGACGGGAAGTCTCTTGCTTTTGTCTCACCAGTTTTTCCCGAGAACTCCGATAAGCCCTTCCCGGTGAGCGATTCGCTGAACCGGATTGCACTCGAACGGCTGGAAAAGGGGAAGGTCAAAGCAGAAGTGTTCACGCGACTCCTCTACAGACACTGGAACGACTGGGTACACGGAAAACGTCAGCATATTTTTATCCAACCCTTCCCTGCCGGTCAACCGAAGGACCGTACCCCCGGTGACAGAGATGCTGTCCCGAGTTCATCGACGTTTTCCGCCGGAACCGATTTCGCGTTTTCACCCGACGGTAAGGAGATCGCCTACACCGCAACTCCCGTTCCTGCGCGTGAAGAGGCCTGGAGCACCAACCACGAGATCTTCGTCATTCCGGTCACAGGAGGAACGCCGAAACAGCTGACCACCAACCCCGCCGCGGACGGGTATCCCCGGTTTTCGCCGGACGGCAAATACATTGCCTACCGGGCTCAACAACGTCCGGGGTTCGAAGCCGACCGCTGGCAGCTGATGCTCTTTGACCGTAAGAATGGCACCAGCCGGTCGCTCACCGAGAACTTCGACTCCTCCGTCGAAACACCGATCTGGTCCCCGGATGGCACGACACTGTATTTCCCCGCGGAGGAACGGGCGAACAAAAACCTCTTTGCGGTAACCTTGAAGGGAAACGATGTCCGGACGATCGTCGGCGGAAAGACGAATGTATCCCTGTGCATCTCGCCTGACGGAAAAACACTGGTCTTCTCGCAGGCAAGCGCTGTGCGGGCCGCGGAGCTTTTCCGGGTCGGTACCGACGGTTCGGGCCTTCGGAGCATCACCGGCCTCAACGATGAACTGTTCGCGAAGCTTGACATTTCCGCTCCGGAGAGCATCACCTGGGAAGGTGACGGCGGGACGAAGATCCAGGGATGGTTATACCGGCCACCGGGATTTGATGCATCGAAGAAATATCCTCTCGTCATGATGGTTCACGGCGGGCCGCAAGGGGCCACCGAAAACGGTTGGCACTACCGCTGGAACATGGCCTTGTGGGCGGCACAGGGGTATGTGATCTTCGCACCCAATCCCCGCGGTAGTACGGGGTTCGGACAAAAGTTTGTCGATGAAATCAGCGGCGACTGGGGCGGGAAGGTGTTTGTCGACCTTATGAAAGGCCTGGATCATGTTCAGGCGATGCCGTTCGTGGACAAGACCCGTACAGCCGCCGCCGGCGCGTCGTTCGGTGGGTATATGGTGAACTGGTTCCAGGCGAAGGTGCCGGAGCGTTTCACCACGCTGATTACCCATTGCGGAGTGTACAATTTTGGCAGTATGTACGGCGCCACAGATGAGGTATGGTTCGATGAATGGGACCATGGAGGGACGCCATGGGACAAACCGGAGGAATACGCTAAATTTTCTCCGCATACCTACGCGAAGAACTTCCGGACCCCACACCTGATCATTCATGGGGCATATGATTTCCGCATCCCCTCGACAGAAGCGATGCAGTTGTTTACCGCGCTTCAACGCCGGGGTGTACCATCCAAGTTCGTCTTCTTCCACGACGAGAGCCACTTCGTGGCGAAGCCGGCGAACAGCGAGTTTTGGCACTCGACCGTATTCGGCTGGCTTGCAGAATATCTGATGAAGTAGGTCATACACCCTTACAGGAGTCAAAGAAATGGCGCACAACGGAGAGGCGGTCCTTGCCTCATTGGGCCTGGGAAACCTCGGAACTGCACACTGGAACCTTTCCACCGGCGCGCTTTACGAGGAGATTGTCCGGCGGCGGGAAGGATGGATCACTCACCTGGGCCCGCTGGTGGTTCACACCGGCCACCACACCGGTCGTTCGCCGAACGATAAGTTCATCGTCCGGGAGCCCGCAACGGAGTCAAAAATTGCCTGGGGCAAGGTGAACCAGCCCCTGTCGCAGGAACAGTTCGACCGGTTGTATCTGAAGATGTGTGCATACTTCCAGGGTCGTGATCTTTTCGTCCAGAACATGTGGGCAGGTGCGGATGAACGGTACCGGATCCCCGTGCGGATCATTACCGACTACGTCTGGCACAATCTTTTCGCACGTAATCTGCTGATCCGCCCCACAACGCCCACAATCCACACATCGCCCGACACCTGGACAATTATTGATTCTCCGCGTTTTCATGCCAATCCGGAAACCGACGGCACGCGGTCGGAAGTGTTCATCGTCCTGCACCTGACAAAAAAGCTCGTCATCATCGGGGGCACCAGTTACGGGGGCGAGATCAAGAAGTCGGTCTTCACAATCCTCAACTATATCTTGCCGGGCCAGGGGGTGTTCCCCATGCACTGCTCGGCAAACATGGGCGCCCAGGGAGACAGCGCGCTCTTTTTTGGCCTCTCCGGCACGGGGAAAACAACACTCTCGGCCGATCCGGATCGTGTATTGATCGGCGATGATGAACACGGATGGAGTGACGCCGGAATATTCAACTTCGAGGGAGGGTGTTACGCAAAAGTCGTCCGGCTCTCGGCCGAGGCGGAGCCGGACATTTATCGGACCACCCGGATGTTCGGGACCATCCTCGAGAACGTGGTGTTGGATTCCCACAGCCGACAGATCAATCTTGATGACGACTCTCTCACAGAAAACACGCGCGCGGCATATCCTATCACCCACCTCCCGAAGATTGTCCGGTCAGGGGTCGGGCCGCATCCCTCCAACCTGATCATGCTTACCGCGGATGCATTCGGGGTTTTGCCTCCCATTGCACGGCTGACACTCGAACAGGCAATGTACCATTTCCTCTCCGGCTACACCGCAAAACTCGCGGGGACGGAGAAAGGAGTGACCGAGCCAAAGGCCACATTCAGCACCTGTTTTGGGGCTCCGTTCATGCCGATGGCCCCGACGGTGTACGCCACACTGCTCGGCGAGCGGCTCGCAAAGCACCAGGTCAACGTCTGGTTGGTGAATACGGGGTGGACTGGTGGTCCGTACGGCACGGGCACCAGGATGAAAATCGCCCACACGCGTGCGATGATTCACGCGGCGCTCGACGGTTCCCTGGAAGAGATCTCCACCACGGTTGATCCGATCTTCGGCCTGCACGTGCCAGAATCCTGCCCGGGCGTTCCTGACGAGGTCCTGAACCCGAAGAACACCTGGCCCGACAAGGGAGCGTATGATGCCAAAGCTCGCGAGCTTGCAGCAAAGTTCGTCGAGAATTTCGTGCAGTTCGCTCCGCTGGTCGGCAGGGAAGTCCAGAACGCAGGTCCCCGCAGTGCCTGAAACGGCGGCGGGCGGACTATCTCGAACCGAAGGGCGGTGCACGCGACCGCCGGCGCGACGAGCCCTCGCCATTGTGCGCGAATTTCTCCTTTCAAGCGTATGAAACCGATCCCGACCACACTCCACCATTGTGTCCTCATGCCGGAAGCTGCGGGAGCAGGCCCCCACCCTTTGCTGGTCCTGTTACACGGGCGGGGCGCGGATGAGGAGGATCTTCTTTCACTGGCGCCGGTGCTTGATGAACGCCTTCTGATCCTGAGCGTCCGTGCACCTCAACCGTTCGAGGGTGGGGGCTACACCTGGTACGATCTCGGCGGACCCGTTGGACAACCCGAGCAGGTTTCCTTCGCCGCAAGCTACAAGGCGCTGATGGATTTCCTGCAGGTTGCCGTGGCCGGATATCCGGTGGACCCGGGGCGGGTGTTTCTGTTCGGCTTCAGTATGGGGGCGGTGATGTCGCTCGCGCTGTCGTTGACCCGTCCGGAGCTCTTCCGTGGGGTGTGTGCCCATAGCGGCTACGTCCCCGAAGGTGTTCCCATCCGCTGGGACGCCCTTGCCGGTCCCGAGTATTTCCTTCTCCACGGCACGGAGGATCCGGTGATACCCGTGGTGATGGCCCGCCGGGCTCAGCGCCTTTTCGCCGCCTCAAACGCCCGCTTTTTCTATCGTGAGTACCCGATGCAGCACCAGATCAGCGAGGAGAGCCTGTCCGACATACGTGAGTGGATTCACCGGTTGTTGAACCCTTGACAAATAACTGAGAACGGAGAACGTGGTGTCCTCTTACGAGTTTGTGCTGTTTGTACTGTTTAATCTCTTCATCCTGCTGATGCTCGCCATCGATCTGGGGATCTTCAACAGGAAGGCCCACGAGGTCTCTCTGAAAGAGGCAATTGTCTGGAGCGTCGTTTGGACTCTCCTCGCCCTTGCCTTTAATGTCGGGGTCTACTTCTGGGCGGGGACAACTACGGCGCTGGAGTTTTTTACCGGCTATTTGATCGAGCGGGCGCTGTCGTTCGACAATATTTTCGTCTTTGTCCTCATTTTTTCGTACTTCGGAGTCCCGGCAAAGTATCATCATCGTTCGTTGTTCTGGGGTGTTGTCGGCGCGCTGATCACACGCTCCCTGTTCATCGCGGCAGGAGCGGCGCTGATCTCCCGTTTCGAATGGGTGCTCTACCTGTTTGGATTGATCCTGATCTACAGCGGCTGGAAGATGCTCCGGAGCGACAGCGTGCAGGTGCATCCCGACAACAACATCTTCATCCGCGTGGCCAGAAAGTTGTTTCCTGTCTCTTCTGGTTTTGAGTCGCCACGGTTTTTCGAAAAGATCGCAGGGAAATGGCATCTCACCCCGCTGTTTCTGGTATTGATCACCATCGAAACCACCGATGTCGTGTTTGCCGTGGATTCCATCCCCGCCGTGTTCGGAGTGACGCATGATCCGTTTATCGTGTATTCATCGAACGTATTCGCGATTCTCGGGCTCAGGGCCACGTATTTCCTGCTGGCGGGTGTCATGGATACATTCCATTACCTGAGTCACGGCTTGTCGCTTGTCCTGATTTTCATCGGGGTGAAGATGCTTCTCGAACAGATCGTTCCGATTTCGATCGGGATCTCATTGGGAGTTGTCGGGCTGGTTCTGGCCGTATCGATCGTGGCATCGCTGGTGCGGACACATCGGGAAAAACGGCGGGGGACTGCATAACGACGCGGCCCCGCGGGGGTGCCGCAGGGCCGCATGACAACGGTTCACCGGACTGTCGTTACTTCGCCACCTCCTGTGCGTCGCGCACGGCCATGGCGGTAACGTTGACGATGTCCGCGACTTCATTGCCCGGAATCAGCAGGTACACTGGCTTGCTGATACCGAGGAGGATCGGTCCGATCATCTCCGCACCGCCGAGTTTTGCCAGCAGTTTGTAGGCTATGTTCGCCGATTCCAGGTTCGGACAAATCAACAGGTTCGCCGCTCCCTTCAGCGTGCTGAACGGGAAGAGAGATTCCAGGATTTCAGGTGAGACGGCGGTATCTGCCATCATCTCTCCATCCACCATCAGCGCAGGTTTGCGCTGCTTCACGAGCTCCGCCGCCCGCGCCATCTTCTCCGCAGACGGGTGGCGGGTGCTGCCGAAGTTGCTGAACGAGAGCATCGCGATGCGGGGCTCGATCGTAAAACCCGCCATCTTCTCCGCCGCAAGTATCGCGATGTCCGCCAGCTGTTCGGCTGTGGGATCGAAGTTCACGGTCGCATCCGCAATGAACTTCACGTCATTCTTGAACACCAGCATGTACATTCCTGCGATCGTGGAGATCCCTTTGCGCGGTTTGACGATTTGCAGGGCCGGACGGATAGTCTCGGGATAAGGCTCAGTCAACCCGGCAACAAGCCCGTCGGCGTCTCCATTGTGGACCATCACCATGCCGAAATCGATGGGTCGGTGGAGCATCGCCCGCGCTTCCGCCTTCGTAATGCCTTTCCGTTTGCGCAAATCGTGGAACACGTCCGCATACGCTTCGGACTTCGCAGACTTTGCGCACTCGATGATTTCAACCCCCGTGAGATCGAGGTCGAGGCTTTTTGCGCGTTCGTTGATGACATCGGGATTGCCCAGCAGGATGGGCCGTGCGATCTCCTCATCAAGAATGATCTGTGCAGCGCGCAGGATCTTCTCTTCTTCGCCTTCGGGGAAGACGATCCGTTTCGGAGCCGCCTGCGCCTTGTGGATGACGCCACGCATGATGGCCTTTGACGGCCCGAAGCGGCTTTCCAGCTGGTCGCGATACGCGTCAAGGTTCGCAAGGGGTTTCCGCGCCACCCCCGTATCCATCGCCGCCTTTGCCACCGCAGTCGCCTCCCATAACAGCACCCGCGGGTCGAGCGGTTTAGGAACCAGGTATTCCCGGCCGAATCGCAACTTCTGGCCGCCATACGCTTTGATGACTGAATCCGGGACGTCTTCTTTCGCCAGGGTTGCAAGTGCATTGGCCGCAGCGCGTTTCATCTCGTCGTTGATGGCCGTCGCCATCACGTCAAGGGCGCCACGGAAGATGAACGGGAAGCCGAGTACGTTGTTGATCTGGTTGGGATAGTCGGACCGTCCGGTCGCCATGATCACGTCCTTCCGTGCATCAAAGGCATCTTCCGGCATGATCTCGGGATCTGGATTGGCCATCGCAAAAATGATCGGGTCACGGGCCATGCTTTTCACCATCTCTTTGGTGAGAACTCCCTTGACCGATACGCCGGCGAACACATCCGCGTCTTTCATTGCGTCAGCCAGCGTGCGCGCCTTCGTGTCAACCGCGAAAAACTCCTTGTACGGGTTCATCCCTTCGGCACGACCCTTATAGACAACACCCTTCGTGTCCACAAGGATCAGGTTATCCTTTTTCACGCCGAGTTTCAGGTAGAAGTGGGCGCAGGCGATACCGGCTGCGCCGGCGCCGCTGAACACAACCTTCACCTGGTCAATCTTCTTCTTCACAATTTCCATGGCATTCACGAGTGCGGCGCCGGAGATGATAGCCGTCCCGTGCTGATCGTCGTGGAATACCGGGATGTTCATCTGTTTCTTGAGTGTTTCCTCAATATAAAAACACTCCGGTGCTTTGATGTCTTCGAGGTTGATCCCACCGAACGTGGGTTCGAGCGCTTTGACAATCTTGATGATCTCGTCGGGATCGTGTGTGTCGAGCTCGAGGTCGAACACGTCGATGTCCGCAAACCTCTTGAACAAAACCCCTTTCCCTTCCATCACCGGTTTTCCTGCCAGCGCCCCGATGTCGCCGAGGCCCAGCACCGCGGTCCCGTTACTGATGACGGCAACGAGGTTTCCTTTGCTCGTGTATTTGTACACATCGGCCGGGTTGGCGTGGATCTCCCGGCAAGGTTCAGCAACACCTGGGGTGTAGGCGAGTGAGAGATCGCGTTGCGTTGCACACGGTTTTGTTGGTATGACCTCGATTTTGCCGCGGCGGCCCAGGCTGTGATAGTCAAGGGCTTCCTGTTTCCGGACCATTGCCATAGTAGTGGCTCCTTGTCTTGTTCACCGATCCGGTGAACGGTAGTGAGGAATACGTCGGAGAGTAACCGCAGAGAACTGCAGAGGAAAGTACGGGAAAAAAAGTTGTGGGGCAACTCCGCAGGATCCCCGGTGCGGTTTTTTGCTTCTCGCCACACAATTGATTACATTGAGCAAACCACTATGTCTCCATCGAACCCGAAGCTGCCATGGTGTCGGAAGGGCTCGTTGCCGCTTTCCCTGCCCCACTATCCCAGACCTGCGAAACACGACAGTCTTCGGTTCACCGTCTCTGGTCACCCCCCGGTCCGGCAGCCGCAGTCCGCGGGCATCCCCGCTTTTTCCCGGATCCCGTCAATGGCGTCGGGGGCCCCGTATGATCGCCTCCATCGCCGCCGCAGTGAGACTTTTTGTCGGCGTCCTCCTGACCATTGCCGTGGCCATCGCCGTGTTGTTTTCGGTTCCCTTTGATGCCAATGGACGCTTCTACCACGCCCACGCAAAGTTCTGGTCCAGGGGGCTCCTAAAGATTTTCGGCGTCAGGATCCAGGTCCACGGATTGGAGCGGCTCGATCTTTCACGAAACTATATCTATGTCTCCAATCATGCCAGCATGATTGATATCCCGATTGTGGCAGCAGGGCTTCCGATGGATCTCCGGCTCGTCTACAAGAAGGAACTTGAAAAAATCCCGGTGTTCGGGTGGGGGCTGCGTGGGGGGAGTTACATCGGGGTGGACCGCGGGAAGGGCACGGAGGCAATGAAAAGCCTTGACGAAGCCGTCCAACGAATCCGGGGCGGGATGTCAGTCCTGCTGTTCGCCGAAGGGACCCGGACACTTGACGGCCGGTTGCAGCCGTTCAAGCGCGGAGCGTTTAACCTCGCGGTCCGTGCGGGTGTACCGGTGGTCCCGTTGACCATCAATGGCAGCTACACCACAGTGCCAAAACACTCCATCCGCATCCGTCCCGGTACGGTCGATCTGTTCCTTGACCCTCCACTTGTCACCGACGCCGGTGCTGGAAAAGAGGCGGAACTGAAGCTGATGGAGCAGGTACGAAAAGCGATCGAATCCCATTACGTTAACCAGTAGGAAACTCCCGT
>Ga0315273_10003867_pt1 | contig 18153 bp, 14 predicted proteins | sample YL17G02_0_MG_FD_205753 | JGI IMG/M metagenome (GOLD analysis project Ga0315273, IMG submission 205753) | Sediment microbial communities from Yellowstone Lake, YNP, Wyoming, USA - YL17G02_0 | ecosystem: Environmental > Aquatic > Freshwater > Lake > Sediment | place: USA: Wyoming | collected...
CTTCCCTTTGCGCTCCAGGCACGCGAAGTGAACGTCACTCCGGAGTTCCTCTACGCCCTCCCCTACGTCATGACGATCGTCGTGCTGGTGATCGTCTCGACCGGTCTCTCCAAGCGCAGGCTCGGCGCGCCCGCTGCGCTCGGGGTTCCGTACGTACGCGAAGAGCGCTAGAACATCACTCAGGTGGACGTCCTGACCCCGCGCTCCCTCGACGAAGCGCTTCGGCTGAAGGCGGAGCGTCCTCACGCGCTTCCGATCCAGGGCGGCACCGACGTCATGGTTGCCCTCAACTTCGACCGTGCCCGACCCGAGGCTCTCCTCAACCTGAATGAGGTCGCCGAGCTCCGAAGTTGGTCGCGCGAGAACGGGGCGCTTCGGCTCGGCTCCGGCCTCACGTATACGGAAGCGATGCGCGGTCCTCTCGCCGAGGAGATGCCCGCACTTGCGCAGGCATCGCGCACCGTTGGCTCGCCGCAGATACGCAACCGCGGCACGATCGGCGGCAACCTCGGGACCGCTTCTCCGGCCGGTGACGCGCTTCCGCCGCTTCTCATCGAGGGCGCTGTGATCGAGGTCGCGAGCGTGCGCGGAACGCGACGCCTTCCGCTCGAGGAGTTCCTCGTCGGACCGAAGCGCAACGCTCTCGCGGAAGACGAGCTGATCGTCGGGGTCCTCGTGGAGCCCAGCGGCCGGCCACAGACGTTCATGAAAGTTGGCCCGCGCAATGCAATGGTCATCGCCGTCTGCTCGCTGGCGCTTGTCGCTGATCGCGAGCGAGGGGAGTTGCGGGCGGCGTTCGGGTCGGCGGGTCCGGTTACCGGTCTCGTCATCTCTCCGCTCGACGAATCGGAAGGCTTTCCGGACCGGGTCGCCGAAGCAGCGAGCCCGATCGATGACGTGCGCGGAACTGCTGCGTACCGCCGGCACGCGCTCCGCGTCCTCACGCACCGCGCCCTCCAGAGGTGCCTCGCGTGAGAGTCGCGCTCACGGTCAACGGCGAACGCCTCGAGGCCGACGTCTGGGCCGGCGAGAGTCTCCTCACGACGCTCCGCGATCGGCTCGACCTTCCCGGGTCGAAGAACGCGTGCGAGCAGGGAGAGTGCGGCTCCTGCTCCGTTCTGCTCGACGGCGAGCTCGTGTGCTCGTGCCTCGTGCTCGCGGCTCAGGCGGACGGGCACGACGTCGTCACCGTCGAGGGGCTGGCCGAGACCGATCGGCTTCATCCGGTGCAGGAGGCGTTCGCCGAGACGGGTGCGGTGCAGTGCGGGTTCTGCACGCCGGGGTTCGTCGTCGCAGCGGCCGACCTTCTCCGGCGCGTTCCCGATCCGAGCGACGACGAGATCCGTGAGGCGCTCTCGGGCAACCTCTGCCGCTGCACCGGGTACCAGAAGATTCTCGACGCCGTGCACCTGGCGGTCGGGCGATGAGCGCGAGTACCCGCACATTGACTCGCGGTCACGCCGCGTCGAGCGTTCGGCGGAGTGATGCCGTTCCGAAGGTCACGGGCGAGTTCGCGTACTCGAGCGATCTGCACGCCGCCGGCATGCTCTGGGGTCAGACGGTTCGCAGCCCGCACGCCCACGCTCGAATTCTCGAGGTCGACATCTCCGCAGCGCTCGGAATGCCGGGCGTGCATGCGGTGCTCACGCACGAGGACGTTCCGGGGCAAAAGACCTACGGGCTCGAGTTCGCCGACCAGCCGGTACTCGCGATCGACCGCGTCCGCTACTTCGGCGAGGCGGTGGCAATCGTCGCTGCAGAGGAGCCCGAGCAAGCCCGCCGCGCTGCCGCAGCCGTCCGTGTCGAGTACGAGCCGCTCCCGCCCATCACGGATCCCGAGCGCGCGACCGAGATGGAGCCACTTCATCCGGACCGACCGACGATGGGCCACGACTACCGTGACGATCCGCGGCCGAACGTCGTGCGCGCCATGGTCGTTCGCCACGGGGACCCTCATGCGGAAGGCGACGTGACGGTCTCGGGCACGTACGACATCGGCCAGCAGGATCAGGCGTTCCTCGGGCCAGAGTCGGGGCTCGCCATCCCCGACGGCGAGGGCGGCATCGACATCCATGTCGCCACCCAGTGGCTCCACGTCGACCGCGACCAGGTTGCCCCGTGCCTCGATCTCGAGCCGGAGATGGTGCGGATCCACCTCGCAGGGGTAGGCGGTGCGTTCGGCGGTCGCGAGGACCTGTCGATACAGATCCACGCTGCGCTGCTGGCGCTGCGAGCGAGCCGACCGGTGAAGATGGTCTACAACCGCGAGGAGTCGTTCGTCGGCCACATCCACCGGCATCCCGCACGGATCTGGGCGGAGCATCGCGCGACGAAAGCCGGAAAGCTCGTCGCCGTCCGCATGAAGATCCTCCTGGACGGCGGCGCATATGCGTCGAGCTCGACTGCGGTGATCTCCAACGCTTGCTCGTTCGCGGTGGGGCCGTACGCCGTCGACAATTTGCTCGTCGAAGGGCTCGTCGTGTACACGAACAACCCGCCGTGCGGCGCCATGCGCGGCTTCGGGGCGGTGCAGACGTGCTTCGCGGCCGAGGCGCAAATGGACAAGCTCGCGGCCGGGCTCGGCATCGATCCGGTCGAGTTCCGCCTGCTGAATGCGCTCGAAACGGGCGACACGCTCGCGACCGGCCAGGTCGTCGCGGGCTCGCTGCCGACCCGCGAGGTCATCCGGCGCGCGGCTGCGCTTCCCATCCCGGAGGCAGAGGAGCTCCCGCGGGACGCGATCCGGCTTCCCGGCGGTGCGGGGAACACGACCCGCGGCGAGGGTGTTCGCCGGGGCGTCGGATTCGCCGTCGGCTTCAAGAACATCTGCTACTCCGAAGGCTTCGACGACTACTGCTCCGCGCGCGTGCGCCTCCTCGCGGATGGCACGGCCGAGGTGCATTGCGCGTCTGCCGAGGTCGGCCAGGGCGTGTCCGACGTGATCCCGCAGGTCGCGCGGCTCGAGCTCGGGACAGACGACGTCGTCCTTGCCTCGGGGTCGACAGCGCGGGTCGGCTCAGCCGGGTCTGCATCCGCGTCGCGAATGACCTGGATGGCGGCGGGGGCGGTTCAGACGGCCTGCCGGGCCGCGCTCGAGGAGCGGGAGCGGTTGGGTGGCGACGAGGTGGATGTCGAACGCGTCTACCGACACCCGCGCACGTTTCCACTCGATCCCGAGACCGGCCAGATCACCGAGGGCCAGGCGCACGTCGCCCTTGCCGTAGCGGCGATGCGGGTCGTCGTCGAAGTGGACGTCGACCTCGGACTGACGCGGGTCGTCTGGATCGGCACCGCCCAGGACGTAGGCAACGCCCTCAATCGGACTGCGGTCGAGGGGCAGATCGAGGGCGGCACCGCACAAGGGCTCGGGCTCGCGCTCATGGAAGAGATCCAGACCCGCGACGGTGTGATCGCCAACGCGAGCTTCACCGATTACTTGATCCCCACGTTCCTCGACATGCCGCCCGTCGTCTCCGAGCTGATAGAGGAGCCGGAGCCGGACGCACCGTATGGAGTCAAGGGTGTCGGCGAGCCGCCGACGGTGGTCTCGACCGCGGCGATCGTTTCCGCTCTGCGCGACGCGACGGGCCGCGAGCTCGCTCGCGTGCCGGTCCGCCCGGACGACATCGTCGGACTCTGATCGTCAGAGCGAGCCGCGTGGAGCAATCCAGCGCGTCGGCTGCCCGGTGATCGCACCGATGACGTCGAAGTCGGCGTCGTAGTGCAGCACGGGTATGCCAGCCGACTCGGCTGCCGCTGCGATGAGGAGGTCGGGTCGCTTCACCCGCCGATGGTGGATGCCGCCCTGGTGTGCCAGGGTCTCGTAGACGTCGAGGGCACGGCGCCATTCACGGGGACCGATCGTGCACTGCGGGAGGAGATCGAGTGCGCTTCGCGTCTGCGTGAACTCAGGTCCATTGCGGGTTTCGTAGAGCAGCTCGAGCTTGACGGCATCGCAGCTCGCAATCCGTCCCTCGAGAACGGCCTGATCGAAGCGTTGGCGAACGCCGAGATCGCGTGCTGATGTCGTCCAGGCGCTTGTGTCGGCCAGCGCGATCACTCCGAGCCTCGAAACCAGTCACCGCGCAGACGTGTAATGGCGTCGAGGGTCACCTCCGTGCGACCATCGAGGAGTTGCTTCAACGCCTCTTGGCGGATGACCTCGTCGAGCGCTCGGTGGACGGTCTCCGTGGTCGTGCGCGTGTCCAAGACATCCCGTGCCTGCGCGACGAGGTCGAGGTCGAGGTTGAGTGATGTCCGCCTGATCATCGAAAGATACGCATCGAGTGTCACATGAGGCATACGTCTCCGTCAAGACATGCACAGACAAAGGGGCCGAAAGACCCCCTTGTCTTCAGACCCCCACTCGGATGGAGGGTACGAACGCGGACTAGCGGATCTGAGCGCGGAGCAGGATCGAGAAGCGCCTCGCGTTCGCCCGCTGTGACGAGATTCGCTGAACCGTCACGGCTGTGTTGGCTCGTTGCACTTTCGCGACCTGCACTCGGGCGATCTGAGCGGACACTTGCGGCTTGACCTGAGCGACGTTCCCGGCTGCGGCGACCGGTGCGACGATCGCTGCGGTGGTGAGTACGGCTGCAATGGTGGCGATGCGCTTCATGGTGTGCTCCTCTCTCGTCCGATCCGTCATGACCTGAGAGTAGGAGCCGCGAGCCCCGGTGTCGTTCGCGCGCGCGACGCTGCGAGTGTCACGACCGTGACACACGGCGCAGACCCCGATCCAGGGGCTCAGCCGATCTGCCGGTACGTCATCGTGGATTTCCCGGCGACGTGAACGGAAAGTTGGACCTGGAAAGCAGCAACGATGCGCGGCTGATTCTCGACGACCTCCGTGATCTTCCCCTCCTCCCACGTGACGACGGCCGATGGAATCTCGAGCTCCTCGGAAGTCACCAGGCAGCGAAAGTGCCGGTAGCGGTTGCCCCCGACCCTTGCTCCCGATCCCGTGCATTCGGCACGCTCGATCTCGAGGCCGCTCAGCACCTTCCCGAGCGAACGCGAAGATCGGTAGCGGAGGTTGTGCAGGCGCGATGCCGACAGCTCGTATTCCTCCTGCCCGGCCGTCTGTTCGAGTATCAAGTACAGCGCTACCGCCGCACGAAGCTCGCGTTCCAGGGCTGCCCGCTCGAGCGGGGGGAACCGTACCGTCGCGTCCCTCACCACGATCCGCTCGCCCTTCGCCGCGTTCCACGCCCAGCCGGTGTCGTGTGCGAACGCTACCGACGTGGTGGCGAGAAAGACTCCGGCGATCGCGAGTGCGGCGGCTCCGCTTCGCAGTCGGTACGTGGGACGTCTCAAAGCGAAAAGCGTCACGGCGTGCCGAAGTGCGCGGCCCATCATGGCTCGAGGGTATGACCGCGACCGCTTCGCGTCGTTCGCGCGCGCGACGTTGCAAATGTCACGTCGCTGACACACACTTGCCGGGTGAGCGTGGGCAAGAGCTCGGACGCGGTGGTCGGAAGCGAGCTCGCCGGCTACCTGATCGAGGCCCTCATTGGCCGGGGAGGGATGGGCGCGGTCTACCGGGCCGAGGAAGAAGGGCTCGGTCGCAAGGTCGCCCTCAAGGTCATCGCCCCCGAGCTCGCCGAGGACGAGCGCTTCCGGGAGCGATTCCTCAGAGAGTCGCGCATCGCCGCCTCTCTCGACCACCCCCACATCGTCCCCATCTTCCAGGCGGGCGACGAGGACGGTGCCCTCTTCCTCGCCATGCGCTACGTCGAGGGCACGGATCTCGGAAAGCTCCTGCAGAAGGAGGGCGCGCTCGACCCGACCCGGGCCGTCTCGCTCCTCGAGCAGGTCGCAGAGGCCTTGGACGCAGCCCACGAGAAGGGGCTCGTGCACCGGGACGTCAAGCCCTCCAACATCCTGATCGCAGTCGCCGCAGGCAAGGAGCACAGCTACCTCGCCGACTTCGGACTGACCAAGCGCACCGGCTCATTGAGCGGTGTCTCTGCTCCCGGAGACGTCGTCGGCACCCTCGAGTACGTCGCCCCCGAGCAGATCACCGGCGACGAGGTCGACGGCCGCGCCGACCTCTACTCGCTCGCCTGCGTCCTCTACGAGTGCCTGACAGGGCAGCCGCCCTTCCCCCGCGCAACCGACGTCGCCCTCCTCTGGGCGCACGTGCACGAGGAGCCGCAGCACCCGAGCGAGGTGCGTCCCGAGCTTCCGAAGGCGATCGACAGCATCCTCGGTCGTGCGCTCGCCAAGGAGCCCGGCCGGCGTTACGCCTCGGCCGGTGAGCTCGTCGCTGCCGCCCGCTCGTCGCTGGGGCTCGTCGAAACCGCGCCAGCTCCGAGCTCGCGCCTTCGCTGGGCTGTGCCCTCCGCCGTCCTCGCGCTGGTGGTCGTCGCCGTCGCCGGCTTTCTCCTGACGCGCGACTCCGGCGGTATCTCCGCAGTCTCTCCGAACTCGGTCGGCGTCATCGATCCAAAGACCAACAAGCTCGTCGCTGAGATACCCGTCGGCATCGATCCGGAGTCAGTCGCCGTCGGTGAAGGAGGAGTCTGGGTCGCGAACGTCGAGGACGAGACGATCTCCAGGATCGACCCGGCCACGCGCGAGCTCGTCCGCGGTGGCATCGCCGTCGACGACTACCCGAGCGACCTCGTGGTCGGCGCCGGCTCGGTGTGGGTCGCGCTCGGCGCGCTCGCCGAGCTAGCGCGCATCAACCCCGAGCAGAACGACGCTGCGAGCCCGATTCCGGCGCTCGGTGAAGGCGTTCCCTGCGGAGCTCCCCGCGCGAGCGTGACCGTCGGCGCTGGAGCCGTCTGGTTTGCATGCCAGGTTCCAGATCTCGGGCGAATCGATCCCCGGAGCAGCACGGCTGCGCGTGTGGGTCTTGAAGCCGGGCTGCTGACGTCGCCGAGCTCCGTACTCCCCGAGTTCTCCGACATCGCCTTCGGGCTCGAATCGCTCTGGATCGTGAACCGCGCCGCGAACTCCGTCATCGAGGTCGACCCCACGACGGTCCAGCGGCTGCGGGATATCACGGTGGGGAACCGACCGAGCGCGATCGCCGTCAGCTCGGACGCCCTCTGGGTGGCGAACACCGAGGACGACACCGTGACGCGGATCGCAATCGCGGGGCGGGGACAGACGCCGACGGTGACGACGATCCCTGTCGGCGACGGCCCGGTGGATGTGGCTGCGGGGGAGGACGGGATCTGGGTGGCGAATAGCCTGGACGGCACGGTCTCACACATCGACCCGGAGACCGGCGACGTCGTGGCCACGATCGAGGTCGGCAAAGGGCTGCAGCGGGTTGCCGCCGGCGAGGGCGCCGTCTGGGTGACCGTGCGCGCTCCCGAAACCGCGGACGACCCGTGAGTCGGCTATCGTCCGCTCCTCGCACGGAAGACGGTGAACAGGCGGGCGGTCCAGAGGGAAGGAGCTCGCCCTGAAACATTCGTCTCTCACTCTTGCCGGTCTGCTCATCGCTGCTGTAGTAGCCGTGGCGCCCGCGGCGGGGACTACGGCGCAGACGCCGAAGCGCGGCGGCACCGTAGCCGTCGCGGCCCTGGCGCCCCGCGAGCCTCCCTGTCTCAATGTCCTCATCAGCCCGTGCAAAGACGCCAACCTTCCCATCTACGCCATCCTCTACGGCGCCTTCGAGCTGGGGCCCGACTACGTGCGGCGACCGAGGCTCGTTTCGGACGTCGACTTCACGAGGAAGCCGCCGTTCACGTTGACCTACCACATTCGCCCCGAAGCCCGCTGGAGCGACGGAACGCTCGTCACCGCCCGGGACTTCGTCTTCACGTATCAGGCAAGACTCAAGTATCCCGCGAGCGAGGACGATCCCCACAAGACCAGGATCCTCCGCGTGCGTGAAGTAGACGCGAAGACAGTAAGGGTCGTCCTCCGCTCTCGCTTCTTCGCCTGGAGAGAAGCCTTGTTCGACGTCGTCCTCCCCGAGCATGCACTTCGGGGCGAGAATCTCGAGAAGATCTGGACCGACAACATCAACAACCCGAAGACGGGCAAGCCGATCGGGAGCGGTCCCTTCCTGCTCGAGAGCTGGGAGCGAGGTCGCCAGCTGACGTTCGTGCGCAATCCGCGTTACTGGGGGGCGCACAGCGCGTACCTGGATCGCATTGTTCTTCGCTTTCCTCCGCTCCTTTTCGACCCGGATGTCGCCGATCTGTTCCGGAAGAGGAACGCCGACATCATCGAACTGGATTTCACCGAGGAATTGGTCTCGGAGCTCCGGCGGGTTCCGGGCATCAAGCTCTTCTTCCCGCCCGACGCGCCAGGGTGGGAGCACCTCGATATCCGGAGTGGGCCGGGCGGCCACCCCGCACTCAGAAACAAGCTCGTACGTCGTGCGCTCGCATATGGGATCGACCGTGTAGAGATCGTGCGAGCGCTGTTCGGCGCGATAGGCGCCGAGCTGAAGCCACTGGACAGCGCCGTCTTTCGAAGTACCAATCGCTTCTACCGGCCGAACTGGAGCATCTACCGCTACCGCCCCGCCGAGGCCCGCCGCCTGCTCGAGCGTGCGCGCTGTCGGAGGGGCGGGGACGGCATCTACTCCTGCGCGGGGGAGCGCCTCTCGCTCCGCTTCGTGGTCCGTGGCGCTGCGGCGCGCCGGGTGCAGACCCTCGAGCTCGTCCAGAAGCAGCTCAGGCAAGCGGGTGTCGAGGTGGTGCCCAGCTATACAACGGGGCTGGGGCACAACCAGGTTCTCGAGAGCGGCGCCTTCGACGTCACCCTCTTCGCGTGGTTCGGCCCCGGAGCCGAAGGGGGAGGGATCAAAGACCTCTACGGCTGTGGGGGCCAGCAAAACTACATGGGTTACTGCCAGCGGCTCGTCACCAGCGACCTCGACCAAAGCGACCGGATCCTCGACGCGGGCCAGCGGGCGCGAGTCCTGAACCGGGCCGACGCCCAGCTGGCGAGGGACATGCCGACGATCCCGCTCTTCGAACTCCGCTCGGTAGCCGCGGTGAGATCGAATGTCCGAAACTTCGTCCCGAATTCCCTCGACCCAACCTGGAATGCGGAGGACTGGTGGCTCGAGCGCTAGCCGCAGCGATCGTCGTCTCGCTCCTCGCCGTCTCGGGAGCGGGCGGCGCGGGCGCGCAGACGCCGCGCAAGGGCGGCACGGTCGTGTTCGCGCAGACGCCTCCAGAGCCGGCGTGCCTCAACCCATTCGACGAGCGCTGTCGTCCGGGAACGGCCCAGATCACACTCGGACGCATCGCCGCAAGAGTCCTCGAGGCGCCCTTCGACGTCGGTCCCGACTTCACCTGGCGCCCGAGGCTCGTCACGAGCGTCGAATTCACGAAGAAGCCACCGTTCACGCTCACGTACCACATCCGCCCCGAAGCACGCTGGAGCGACGGGAGACCGATCACCTCGCGGGACTTCGTCTTCACCCACCAAGCGCTCCGGAAGCACGGTCTCCCTGACGACTTACACCGGACAGAGGTTCGCAGCGTTCGAGTGATCGACGCAAAGACGGTCAAGGTCGTACTGCGATCCCGTCTGGCGGGTTGGCGCGGGCTCTTCGGAAGCATCCTGCCGCGGCATGCGCTTCAGGGCGAAGACCTGCGGGCCGTATGGAGGGACCGAATCGACAATCCGAAGACCGGCGAACCGATCGGGAGCGGCCCGTTCCTCGTCGAGCGCTGGGAGCGCGGCAAGCAGATCACGCTCCGCCGAAATCCCCGGTACTGGGGGCAACATCCTGCGTACATCGAGCGGCTCGTCATCCGCTTCCAGGTCGAAGGCGGCGCCCTGGTCGACGGGTTCCGGAGCGGAGAGTTCGACGTCGCCGCAGGGTTCCCGCCCAGCTTCTTCCCCGCCGTCAAGCGTGAGACCGGGCTCAGGACCTTCGCGTTCCCCGGGTCGGGCTGGGATCACTTCGAGATCCGTATCGGTCCGGGCGGCCATCAGGCTCTCAAGAGCAAGCTGGTCCGCCGGGCATTGGCGTTCGGCATCGATCGCGGTCCGCTCGTGCGAGCGATGTTCGGGGATATCGATCCGCAAGCTCGGCAGCGCGACAGCGTCGTCTACCCAACCCCGAGCCGGTACTACCGGTCGAACTGGAATACGTATCGCTACCGCCCAGCCGAGGCGCGTCGGCTGCTCGAGCTGGCGGGCTGCCGGCGCGGTGCGGACGGCATCTACCTCTGCGCGGGGGAGCGGCTCTCGCTCCGCTTCGTCGCCCCGGTCATTCCCGGTGGCTATCGGCCGCGGGTGGTCGAGCTCGTCCAAGCGCAGCTCCGACCGGCCGGTGTCGAGGTGGTACCGGTCTTTGCTCCCCCTCCGGTGATCTTCAACCAGATTCTCCCCAGCGGCGCATTCGACGTTGCGCTCTTCTCGTGGAATGCAGGTCCGGATCCGACCCTGAAGACGATATTCGGCTGCGGAGGATTCCAAAACTACACCGGCTACTGCCAGCGACTCGTTACCGCCGATCTCGATCAGGCCGAACGGATACTCGATGCCGACCAGCAGGCGCGCGTCCTGAACAGAGCCGACGTCCAGATGGCGAAGGACGTCCCTGCAATCCCCCTCTTCGAGCAACCCCAGTGGGCTGCTTTGAGATCGACGGTTCGGAACTTCGCTCCGAACTCCCTCGACCCGCTCGTGAACGCGGAGGAATGGTGGCTCGACCGCTAGCCCTGGCAGCAGCGATCGCCGTCTCGCTCCTCGCCGTCTCGGGAGCGGGCGGCGCAGACGCGCAGACGCCGAAGCGCGGCGGCACCGTTGTTGGCGGCCCCGTCACGTTTGAGCCGGCCTGCTTCAACCTCCTCTTTGGAAACTGCAGGATCATCCCCGCTTTTGTCCGCCAGGTTCTGGAGGGAGCGTTCGAAGTCGGTCCCGACCTCTCCTACCGACCGAACCTCGTCTCGCAGGTCACGTACACGAAGAAGCCGTTCACGCTCACGTACCACATTCGTCCCGAGGCGCGCTGGAGCGATGGCGTCCCGGTTACCGCGCGCGACTTCGTCTTCACCTGGCAGACGTATTCGAAGCTCGAGCTGCCGGACTACCCGCCGGCGATCCGGAGTGTTCGCGCCCTCGACGCGAAGACGGTCCGGGTCGACTTTCGCTCTCGCTTCGCAGGCTGGCGCGACCTCTTCGACATGGTCCTGCCATGGCACGCCCTCGCCGGCGCGGACCCGAAGACGATGTGGCAGGACGGGATCGACAACCCGAAGACAGGCGACCCGATCGGTAGCGGCCCCTTCCTCGTCGGCTCGGTCGAACGCGGGCGCCAGTTCACGCTCGTCCGCAACCGGCGCTACTGGGGCCCGCACCAGGCCTACCTCGACCGCCTCGTCTTCCGTTATTTCACTCCGCCGTTTCCGGGATCGCTGTTCGGGGACGTTCGCGGTGGGAACATCGATTGGATCTCTCTGTTGCACGAGCCGGAGCTCACGGCATTCTGCCGGGAGCCCGGCATCACCTGCCTCACAGCCGCCACGATGGGCTGGGAGCACATCGCATTCCGCCTTCGTCCTGGGGGCCACGACGCGCTCAAGCAAAGGTCGGTGCGCCAGGCGATCGCCTACGGGATCGACCGCGACGCCCTCGTGCGGCAGCTCTTTCCCGACTTCCAATCCGGGCAACCGTTGCAGAACTTCATCTTCCAGCCTGGCCAGCGCTTCTACGAGCCGCATTGGAAGACCTACAGCTACCAGCCCGCCAAAGCCCGGCGACTGCTCGAGGAAGCGGGCTGCCGCCGAGGCGCGGACGGCATCTACATCTGTTCCGGGGAACGCCTGTCGCTTCGTCTGGTCACCACCGCTGGGATTTTGCGGCGGGCGCGCACGGTCGAGCTCGTCCAGGCGCAGCTGCGACAGGCGGGCGTCGAGGTGGTGCCCAGCTTTGTTCCAACTTCAGCGTTCTTCGGGCAGATCCTCCCGAACGGCGACTACGACCTCGCGCTCTTCTCGTTCGGCGGCGGTCCCGACCCAGGCCCTAAAGCCGACATCTGGCGCTGCGGCGGCCTGGACAATTACACGGGCTACTGCAGTCGCCTCGTGACTCAGGAGTTCGTCCAGTCGCAGCTCATCGTGGACGCGGAGCAGCGGGCGCGCGCTCTGAACCGTGCGGATCGGCAGATGGCGAAGGCCGTCCCAGCACTTCCCCTCTACCAGATTCCCAGAACGTCAGCCTTCAAGGGCATTCGGCTTCGGGGCTTCGTCGAGAACGGTACTCAAGAGGGAGTCCTCTGGAACTCGGAGGACTGGTGGCTCGAACGCTAGCCTGACGCTCCGCGCGCACGCTCCGCGTACTCGAGCGCCTTCGGGAGATTCCCGGCCTGTGCGTGGTAGTGGGCGAGCTGCTCGAGGTGATCGTCGAGCGACCCTGCGTAGAGCGACTCGACGGCGCGAGCGATACGCGCGTAGAGGTCGCGCTTGCGCGTTGGCGTCAGGGTGGACAGTGCAGCGTCGTGCAGCAGGCCATGCGTGAAGGCGCACTCGAAGGCTGGATAGCGGCGGACTTCGCGGACGATCTCACTCCGGAGGAGGGCGGTCAGGCTCTCGCCGACATCGCCTCCCGCGACTTCCTCGAGGATCGCAACCGGGAACATGCGACCGATTGCTGCGGCGACGGGGGCGAGCTGCCGCGCCCCCTCCGGCAGGCGGTCGATGCGAGCGACCAGAAGGTTCTCGAGCGCGGGTGGAAGAAGGTCCGAGCGTACGGTGATCGTCCACGTGCGGCCGCGGGGCTCGAGCGCGCCCTCGAGGACCGCCCGAGCGAGCTCCTCGAGGTAGAGGGGATTCCCTTCGGCCTCCTGGACGAGTCCTCGACGCGCGCCGGCATCGACCTCGCCACCGAAGATGCCGGCCAGGAGCTGCTCCGCGGCCTCGTCCGACAACGGGTCGAGCGCGATCTCGGTCGTCCGGTGCCCGTAGTCGCCCAGTGCGCGTAGCCGGAGCGCTGCGCCTTCGGAGCCGGGGGCGGCCACCTCCGTGAGGAAGAGAGCGACGGGTGCCCGCTCGGCGAGCTCGAGCACGGCCTCGGCGAGCTCTCGGGTCGCACCGTCAGCCCAGTGGACGTCCTCGAGCGCGACGATCACCGGCCGTTCTCGCGCGAGCGCCTCCAGCCAGCGGATATAGGCACCGTGGATCCCGCTGTTACCCTCTGCAGCCGCGGGGGCATCGACCCGAAGGCGCAGAAAGCGGCCAAGCGAGGGGAGCACATCGTCGGCCGAGTCGCCGAGCAACGCCCCGAGCCTCGCCCGCGCCTTCGTCCGGACTGCGATCTCGGGCTCGCCGATCTCGGCACCCAGCCAGCCGAGCAGAGCCTCCACGAACGGCCAAGCCGCGATACCGCCGTATGAGAGACAGTGTCCTTCGAGCCACGTCACCCGGTCGCTTGCCAGCGAATGGAGCTCCTGGAGCAGGCGTGTCTTGCCGATCCCGGGCTCGCCGACGATGAGGACGACCCGGCCGCGCCCGGTGGCGAGGTCACCGAAGGCGCTCAGGAGACGACCCATCTCGTTGTCGCGGCCCACCATAGGCGTCGCGCCGGAAACCGGCTCGCGCGCTTTCGGGCCCACGAGACGGGAGGCCACGACCTGGGCGGCTCGGCCTTTTGCCGTGTGCTCGCCGGCGGGCTCGAAGACGAAGTGGTTTGCCAGGCGGCGTGTCGCGGCTTCCCCGACGAGGATCGTCCCAGGATCGGCGAGTGACTGCAGCCGGGCGGCGACGTTGGTCGCGTCGCCGAGGGCGACCGCACCCGGTTCCGCGGCACCCACCTGTCCGACGGCGGCTTGGCCCGTGTTGATCCCTACCCGTACGGAGAAGTCCGCGAGCCCCCAGGCCGCCTCGACATCACGTGCGTACCCGGCGACGACCTCGAGGATGCGAAGGCCCGCCCTGGCTGCGCGCTCCGGATCGTCCTCGTGGGCTACGGGCACGCCGAAGTAGGCGCAGATACCGTCGCCCGCATACGCCTGCACCATGCCGCCGTACTCCTCGACGGCGCGGCTCATCATTGACACGCACTCGCCGACGAGCGCCTTCACCTCGTCGGGCGCGAGCCGTTCGCCGAGTGCCGTCGAGCCGACGACGTCGGCGAAGAGGACGGTAACGGGACGGAGCTCGTCCTCGCGGGTCCGATCTTCCACGAGAGGAAGTATCCGCGCTCGACGGGCATTGACGTTGCAGACGTCACCTTCGTGCCGGACACTTGACGCCATGGAGTGGCCGCTGCTCGTGGATCTACCCGCCGAGGACGTGCGCGAGCTGCTCGCGATCGCCCGTCGGAGGACGTTCTCGAAGGGCGAGGTCGTCTTCCACCGCGACGATCCCGCCGAGTCGCTGCACCTGGTCGTTCGCGGTCGCTTCGGCGCCCGCGTCCTGACGCCGCTCGGTGACAGCGTCCTGCTCGATGTGCTCGGGCCCGGGAGTGCGTTCGGCGAGCTTGCGCTGCTGCTGCCGGGCGCGCGCCGGTCGGCCAGCGTCTCGGCGCTCGAGGACGGCGAGACCCGATCGGTCTTCCGTGACGACTTCGCGAGGTTGCAGACAAGCCATCCAGGCGTCAAGGACGTGCTTCTGCGCCTCCTCGCCGAGCAGCTGCGCAGGGCCAGTGATCGGATCGTGGAGGCGCACTACGTCGACGCCGAGACAAGGGTTCGGCGGCGGCTCTCCGAGCTAACAGAGGCCTACGGGTCAGACGTCGTGCCGCTGACTCAGGAAGACCTGGCGGCGATGGCCGGCACCTCGCGCGCCACGGTGAACCGGGTTCCCCGTGAGGAGGAGAAGCGCGGTACGGTTGCGCTCAAGCGCGGTCGCACGACGGTTCTCGATCTTGCAGCGCTCGATCGCCGTTGCCGCTGGGCTTCCTAGGCCGATGTAACCACGAGCGCAGCGGCGCGGAGCGGCCGCCTTCAGGGATCTTCGGCGCGACCGGAATCCGCGAGTCAGCGGATTTCGGTCTGGCGCGAGAGAGCGTCCAGGAGCGCGCCGAGCAGGCGGTAGAAGCGCTGCGTCCCCGAGATGCTGAGCCGCTCCCCGGGTGCGTGCGGCCCGAGGATCTCAGGTCCGATCGAGATCATCTCCACACCGGGAAGCTTCGCGCCGATGACCGCACACTCGAGGCCGCCGTGAACAACTGCGAGTGCCGGCTCCACACCGAAGAGCCGCTCGAAGGTCGTCCTGGCGGTAGCGAGAAGTCGCGAGTCGAGATCGGGCCGCCATGGCGGGTAGGAGCGGGCGATCTCGACATCTGCCCCGGCGAGCCGAGCTGCCGCCGCGATGGTGGCGACGGCGTCTTCGAGCGCGCGGGCGTTCGAGCTGCGCGTCATCGAGGCCAGCGTCAGCGCGTCTCTCTCGCTCGTTGCGACCGTGACGCTCGTGCTCGTCTCGACGGTGCCGAGAAGCTCCGGGCTCATCGCGATCACACCGGTCGGAATCGCCGCGACGAGGTCGAGCACCAGGGCTGTGGCGGACTCACCCGCAGCGTCAATCTCGGTTACGCGCTCGATGCCGAGTACGAGCTCATCGTCGAAGCCTTTGTGCTGCTCGCGGAGCGCTGCGAGCTCCTGCTCGGCCGCAGCGCGAAACGCCGGCTCTGCGTCCGGCTCGAGCGACACCACCGCCCGGGACTCGCGTCCCTTTCGGCCCCTTGCTTTACTCCACCGGCAGATCGGCTAGATCGGAGTCTCGGGCGAGTGTCACGAGCCTGACACTCGCAACGTCGCGGGCGCGAACGACACGAAGCGGCGGGCCACCTACTCTCGGAACATGACGGATCGAACGAGAAAGGGGCACACCATGAAGCGCATCGCCACCATCGCAGCCGTACTCACCACCGCAGCGATCGTCGCACCGGTCGCCGCAGCCGGGAACGTCGCGGCGAAGCCGAAGCCGAAGCCCGCCTGCCAGGCCGAACTGGTTTCTCTCGGCGTGCGCGGCGACGATCCCTTCGGCCTCGAGCTCTACACGTGGAGCGTCTGTGGCCGACGCAGCGGGATCACGTTCGGCTAATCCGATCCGGGAGCTCGCAGTACGTCGAGCGTCGGACTAAGGGAGCCCCGCCGGTTGCGGGGCTCCCTCATGACATGCGCAGCCCTCGACGCCAGGCGTCGGCAGAGCTCGCCAGGTTGCGAAGGTCACGTTTGGTACAGACTTGCCTCGATGGAGTGGCCGCTGCTCGTGGATCTACCCGCGGAGGACGTGCGCGAGCTGCTCGCGATCGCGCGCCGGCGGACGTTCTCGAAAGGCGAAGTCGTCTTCCATCGCGACGATCCGGCCGAGTCGTTGCACCTGGTCGTTCGCGGCCGCTTCGGCGCCCGCGTCCTGACGCCGCTCGGCGACAACGTCCTACTCGACGTGCTCGGGCCCGGCAGCGCCTTCGGAGAGCTCGCTCTCCTGCTCCCGGACGCCCGCCGGTCAGCCACCGTCTCCGCGCTCGAGGACGGCGAGACCCGATCGGTCTTCCGTGACGACTTCGCGAGGTTGCAGACAAGCCACCCAGGCGTCAAGGACGTGCTTCTTCGCCTCCTCGCCGAGCAGCTGCGCAGGGCCAGTGACCGGATCGTGGAGGCGCACTACGTCGACGCCGAGACTAGGGTTCGGCGGCGGCTCTCCGAGCTAACAGGGACCTATGGGTCAGACGTCGTGCCGCTGACCCAGGAAGACCTGGCGGCGATGGCCGGCACCTCGCGGGCCACGGTGAACCGGGTTCTCCGTGAGGAGGAGAAGCGCGGTACGGTTGCGCTCAAGCGCGGTCGCACGACGGTTCTCGATCTTGCAGCGCTCGATAGCCGCTGCCGCTGGGATCCGTAGGGGCCGGGCATGCCCGGCCCGGGCGAGACATGCCTCGCCCCTACACCGACAGGTCGTCCAGGAGCGCGCCGAGAAGCCGGTAGAAGCGCTGCGTCCCCGAGATGCTGAGCCGCTCCCCGGGTGCGTGCGGCCCGAGGATCTCAGGTCCGATCGAGATCATCTCCACACCGGGAAGCTTCGCGCCGATGACCGCACACTCGAGGCCGCCGTGAACAACTGCGAGTGCCGGCTCCACACCGAAGAGCCGCTCGAAGGTCGTCCTGGCGGTAGCGAGAAGTCGCGAGTCGAGATCGGGCCGCCATGGCGGGTAGGAGCGGGCGATCTCGACATCTGCCCCGGCGAGCCGAGCTGCCGCCGCGATGGTGGCGACGGCGTCTTCGAGCGCGCGGGCGTTCGAGCTGCGCGTCATCGAGGCCAGCGTCAGCGCGTCTCTCTCGCTCGTTGCGACCGTGACGCTCGTGCTCGTCTCGACGGTGCCGAGAAGCTCCGGGCTCATCGCGATCACACCGGTCGGAATCGCCGCGACGAGGTCGAGCACCAGGGCTGTGGCGGACTCACCCGCAGCGTCAATCTCGGTTACGCGCTCGATGCCGAGTACGAGCTCATCGTCGAAGCCTTTGTGCTGCTCGCGGAGCGCTGCGAGCTCCTGCTCGGCCGCAGCGCGAAACGCCGGCTCTGCGTCCGGCTCGAGCGACACCATCGCCCGGGACTCGCGCGGGATCGCGTTTCGGCTCACTCCGCCTTCGAATCGCGCGAGGCGGAACGGCTCCTGCTCGAAGCTGCGGGCGAGGATCCGGCCGAGCGCCTTGATCGCGTTGACGCGTCCGCTCGCGATGTCCCCGCCCGAGTGACCACCCTTCGCGCCGGAGAGGACGACCTCGAGCGCTACGTGGTTGGGGCGGTGGGGCTCGAGCTCGAGTTGGACGCGCACGAAGGTGTGCGCGCTCCCAGCGCACCCGACCGTCACCGCATCATCGCTCGTGCCGTCGAGGTTGAGCAGGAGCCGTCCGGAGACGAGCGCGGGATCGAGTGCCTTCGCGCCGTCGAGACCTTGCTCCTCCGACACGGTGAACAGGAGCTCGAGCGGCCCGTGCTCGATCGCCGGATCGTCTGCGACCGCCATCGCCGCTGCGACCCCGATGCCATTGTCGGCGCCCAGTGTCGTTCCCTCCGCGAGCACCCAATCGCCGTCGACGACCACGTTGATGCGCCCCTGCCGTGGATCGTAGGAACTGTCGGGATCGCGCTCGCAGACCATGTCGAGGTGCGACTGGAGGACGACGGTCGGTGCGCCTTCTCGACCCGGCGAGGCGGGAACCTGGACGACGGCGTTGCCCTCGTCGTCCAGGCTCGTGTCGAGATCGCGCGCCGTGGCCCA
>Ga0315273_10003868_pt1 | contig 18153 bp, 18 predicted proteins | sample YL17G02_0_MG_FD_205753 | JGI IMG/M metagenome (GOLD analysis project Ga0315273, IMG submission 205753) | Sediment microbial communities from Yellowstone Lake, YNP, Wyoming, USA - YL17G02_0 | ecosystem: Environmental > Aquatic > Freshwater > Lake > Sediment | place: USA: Wyoming | collected...
TTCTCGCTGCGAAAAAGGCTGGCTATACTCAAGCGGAGATAGGAGACTATCTGAACTTGAGCAGAATAGGAGCGAGAAACAGCATTCTCAGGGGTGAGAGAATCCTAGATATGTGTGATGCGGTGTGGGGAAAAGTCTAAATAGTTTACATTTGTTACCAACGTCCCTCGGGGTTACGTTGACTGGCACCAAGGCCCTCAATAAAACAAGATTGTTGGATTGCAAGACCTGACCCCATCTCTATCCATGAAAAGTTATTTAACTAATTTAACTACGTCCCCTTTGGCCCGTCTAAAGATTTGACCCCAATCTACAGTCTACGAAAATATCGCCTTGCTGTGGTGACATCTCACCCGGTTCAGTACCAGGCGCCCCTGTTCCAGAAATTGGCGCGGCATCCGCAGATTGACCTGACGGTGTATTACGAATCGGATTTCAGCTTGCAGGGCGAACGAGATCCAGGCTTTGGTGTGCCGGTAAAGTGGGACCGTCCGCTACTAGAGGGTTACCGATCCAAGTTTCTGAAGAATGGGATTGGAATGTCGTCGGGAGGGAGAAGCCTGGGCAGCCTTGCTATCATTCCTGAATTCTGGCATGAGCAATATGATGCTGTGTTCATTCATAGTTACGCGACCTTATTATCGCTCATGGCGTATGTGGGAGCTTGGTTGTCGCAGACACCGGTGTTGTTGCACACGGAGTCGGAGTTGATCCGCTTGCGCGGCCCATTGACGCAAGCCATCAAGCGGTTGTTTTTGGGTGTATTATTTCGGGGTACGGCTGGTTTCCAGGCGATTGGGTTGCCCAACCGCGCTTTTTATCGTTATTACGGCGTGCCCGAGTCCCGGATTTACCACACACCGTACAGCGTTGACAACGAGTTTTTTACTTCCGAGGGGGCCAAATGGATTGCCCAGAGAGAGCAATTGAAAGTTGGATTGGGGTTTGCGCCCAATGTGCCGATTATTTTGTTTTCAGGTAAACTGATTCCGCGCAAGCGCCCGATGGATTTACTCCGTGCATATGCAGGGGTGGTCGAAGAAGGAGTAGCGGCGGGTTTGCTGTTTATCGGTGAGGGAGAATTACGCCCAGTGCTGGAGCAGTTTGCACGCGAACAAGGGTTGACCCAGGTAAAGATCGCGGGCTTTCAAAACCAGACCCAACTGCCGCGCTATTACGCTGTGGGCGATGTTTTTGTACTCCCCTCTGAATTTGATCCGTGGGGCCTAGTGGTCAATGAAGCCATGTTGTTTTCAATTCCTGTCATTGTCAGCGACAGGGTAGGAGCAGGACCAGACCTGGTGCAGGATAACGAGACGGGCTACACTTATCCCGTGGGCGACGTAATGCGGCTGCGAGCTTTGCTCAAGCAACTGGTGCTCAATACAGATTTACGCCAACGGATGGGGGAGGCTGCCCAAGAACGGATTATGCATTGGAACTATGATACATGTGTCACAGAGATTGTTCGGGCAGTGGCCGAAGTAGCGCAGTAGCATTCCTTAATATACCCTTTTGAGGTTTGGGTGATGAACCAACTGAAGCGGTTGCATCTTGGATGTGCATACAAGACTCCAACAGGCTGGATCAATGTGGACGGATCATGGAATGCGAGGTTAGCCAAGTATCCGGTGTTGCGTAAAATCCTAAAAAAGCTACACGCTCTTCCCAATTCCTTGCTAGATATGCCATGGAGTCCCAATATCCTGATTCATGATGTCAGGAAACCTTTGCCTTTTCACGACAACTCCATGAGTGCCATCTATGCTTCACATCTTCTGGAGCATCTTTACCTGCACGAAGCTAAGCGCTTGTTGTGTGAGTGTTTTCGTGTGCTCGAGCCATGTGGGGGATTACGTTTAGTCGTTCCAGATTTGCAGGCAATTGTGTTGGAGTATCAAGGCGAGAGGCTGATAGGTGAACCAACAGATCCGATTCACGCTTTCAATCGGGCAGACCGGTTAAATCGGCGGCTGGTCATGCGGGACCCTGACTTAAAGCGGCTTGGTCTACCGCATAGACTTTATACGGCTCTGACTGATTTCCATTCGCACAAATGGATGAACGATGCTGAGTCGCTCATTGCTTATGTTCAGGCAGCTGGTTTCGAGCAGGTACAGGAAAAGAAGTGTCTTCAGAGTTCAATTGAAGGGATCGGGGAAGTGGAAGAAGCTGAGAAAATCCTCAATGGAGCCGGGGTCTGTGTTGAGGGAATCAAACCTCAAACGATTTAGAGATGGGCATTGTGAAACACTGATGCGATCTATCAACCTTTCCGAGATTTCCAGTCGAACACTGTTGGGAAAGCTATTGCGCTTACCGCTAAGGCTGATTCCGCCTGATATGAAAGTGCCTATCCTGCAGGGCCTGCTGAGAGGCAAGTGGTGGATTGCAGGAGCCAGCCTTGCCAGTTTTTGGCTGGGGAGTTTTGAATTAAATAAACAAAGACTTTTTGAACGGACAGTGACCCCCGGAAGTGTGGTCTTCGACATCGGGGCCCACGTAGGCTTCTATACACTCCTGTCCTCGGTGCTTGTTGGTACGGTTGGCAAGGTATTTGCTTTCGAGCCAGTGCCACGGAATCTACATTATCTCTATGAACATCTCCGGCTCAACCATGCGACGAATGTAACGGTTACCGAAGCAGCTGTGGCCGATGTATGCGGTACAACTCTCTTTGATGAGAGCGCGAATAGTGCGACCGGGCACCTTTCCACGCAGGGGGCATTGTGCGTTAGAGTCGTGAACTTGGATGCGTTAGTGCCGAGAGAGATGCCCAGCCCCGATTTCATCAAAATTGATGTGGAGGGGGCCGAATGGCTCGTTCTCACTGGTGCAAGAGAACTGCTATCCTAGTATCACCCGACCATCTTTCTGTCAACGCAGGGACGCGAAGCACACGAGCAATGTTGTCAGTTTTTGCGAGCGCGCAGCTATTCGCTAGAATCAGTTTCAGGCGGTGTTATATCTGACTGCGACGAAGTGATTGGATATGGCAAGGACTGACCTGACTTTTAGCATCGTAGTTCCAACGTACAACGAAGAGGCGGACATCCGTCGCACGTGCGAAGCGTTGGTTGGGTTGAAATACCCTCGCAAAGAAGTGATTATCGTAGATGGGGCTTCGACCGACAATACGGTTGCGATTGTGGATGAGTATGTTCAAAGCCATGGATTCAAGTTGCTGCACGAGGCACGTCGGCGCGGCGTGAGCGCAGCAAGGAATGAGGGAATTAGGTACGCCAGCGGTGAGGTTGTTGTTATACTTAACGCCGATGTTTTTCCACGAGATGACTTTTTGGAGCGTATTGCGAAGCACTACGCCAACGGTGCGCAATATGTTTGCGTGGATTCTCAGATAGTGAACACGGATCACTTGTTTCCGCGCTTTATTCAAGCAAACCATCAGTATCATTTTGGCGGCGAGAAGCCGGTGGGGTGGACGGAGGGCTTTTCTTGTTGCCGCGAGTCGGCAGTTGCAGCGGGATTGTTTCCTGAAGCAATTCCCGGAGCAGGCGGCGAGGATGTCGTTTTTTTCGATCGTTTACGCCAATTAGATTGCAAAGGTGTAGTAGATAAATCTATTGTGGTGCATCACGTTATGCCGGAAACCTTCAGAGGATTTTGGGGGCAGTGGAAAGGGAGAGGGTATGCTGTGCCGTTCTTGCGGCGATATGTACTTGGCGTCCCACTCGGGTTCCTTTTTGCCAATCGGTTGGCGGCCTCTCTTTATTCACTACTAGGGATCGTGACAGTGGTGCCTCTGGTCCTCAAAGTCGCGGCTTTGTGCAAGCACTCAAAGCTTGGCTACCGAGACTCTATCCCTTTTCTTGTGGTTGAAGTAGTGTGCATTACGGCGCATCGTTATGGTGAATGGCGAGGCATGATCGAAGTGTTCGCCAGGGAAAAACGAAAATGAAAGTCACCATCGCGCTTACAACGATTTGGCAACGCGCAACTAACCGAGGCTCGTTCGCCAGTCAAGTTGGAATGACAATGCTTACCAACATCGTCATCGCCGCGCTCGGCATTGTGACGGGCCTCCTCTCCGCTCGGCTCCTGGGTCCGCAGGGGCGCGGTGAATTGGCAGCGATTCAGTTGTGGCCCATGTTTATCGTAGCGCTTGGAATGTTGGGGATGCCCGAAGCGGTCGTGTATTTTGCGAGCCGCTCGCCGGAGCGAGCAGGACGTTATTTGACAACATCGGTTGTGCTGATTATCGGCGCCAGCCTTTTTTCCCTCGGCATTGGCTGGTGGCTGATGCCATGGTTGCTTCAAGCACAGTCGGATGACATTGTTCAGGCCGCGCGGGTTTTCCTGCTGGTAATGTTGATTGTGTATGGGCTGGCGGGGATGCCGCATCAAGTCTTGCGCGCAGTCGGCGCGTGGCGCGCGTGGAATGCATTCCGTATTTTGCCCTCGGCAGGGTGGCTTGTTGGACTGCTCGCTGCCTTTGCGTGGTTCTCTTCGGCAAACTCGATTTTGCTTAGCCGATTCTATTTGCTTGCACATTTGGCCTTGCTCTTGCCAGTCATCCCAATCGTTTTACGGTATGTGGCTCCACCGTTCCGGGTAACTCGTCAATTCGCTCGCCCCCTCGCCAGTTATGGTATCCCTTCGATGCTCAATGTTCTGCCGCAAATGCTCAACCTGCGCCTTGACCAGTTGCTGATAGCAACTTTTCTCTCGCCCAAATCGCTTGGTTTGTACATAGTCGCTGTCGCGTGGAGTGGCGCGGCGACTCCGATTCTCAATGCCGTCGGTCCGGTGCTGTTTCCGCGCGTGAGCAAGATCGCAGACCCGATTGAGCAGTTCAAGCTGCTTGGACGGGTGATTAGGCTAACTGCACTTTCGGTTTTGGCATTGGTTGCGATTCTTTTTCTGCTCACGCCGGTTTTCGTTCCGCTCTTGTTCGGCGCGGCTTTTCGAGAGGCGGTGCTTCCAGCGCTTATTCTGGTCGTCGCGAGCGGATTTTCGAGTCTCAACTCGATGCTTGGTGACGGTTTGCGGGGCTTGGGACGCCCGCGTGACGTGCTTGCCGCTGAGACGCTGGGGTTGGTCGTTACAGTAGTATCTCTATCGGCTCTACTCCCCACGTGGCAAATAATCGGTGCGGCAGTGGCCTCTCTGTTATCTTATGCGCTGGTGACGACCAGCCTGCTTTGGGGAATTCTGCGCTTGAGACACAAGCATTTGTTCCCGGGCTGACCTATGCCTATGTCGAACTATACTGTTCAGGATTGGCAACGTCAGCTTCAAGCCGCACAATCTGCTGACTGCAAAGAACCAGTCTATCGGTGGATACGACCGTGGCTGGATGTATGGGCGCGTCGCCAATTGCAGAGCGAGACTCTGAAAAAATATACTCCACAGTGGGTTTTGCCCGAGATGGGTTTTCCACTTGTCACGCGGCGACGCTGGGGGAGTGGTTACAAGAGATTGGAAGGTAAAACCATTTTGATTCAGGGCACAGGGAATGGTTGCGACGTTGTCTCATGGGCAATGCTCAAGCCCGCGCGAATTATCGCTGTAGATTTGTTCCCGTTTGAATCGTGGAATGCGGTTGCCGAAGTTGCCAACAAGAAGTACGGCGTTAGTGTAGAGTTTTATGTGGCCGCATTGGATCACTTGGGGTTCCTGCAAGATGCAAGTGTAGACTTGTGTGCAAGTGATGCCGTATTTGAGCATGTTGTCAACCTGAGCGAGGCAATGCGTGAAGCGCGGCGTGTTCTGAAACCTGATGGGTTGCTTTATGCAGGTTATGGGCCGTTGTGGTACTGCGCGGGTGGAGATCATTTCGCGCGCGGAGAATTGCGGCATGCGTTTAACCATTTGCTTCTGGACAAGCCGACGTATACTGAGTACTACCGCCGCTATAAATTACCGGTCGAGGATTTTCAATCAGGTGGTCGGTACATCGAACTCGACCTCTTTTCTCATTTGAGAACGCAAGACTATTTCGACATTTACGCCGAAGCGGGTTTTCGGGTTGATGGATTGATCTTGGAGGTCTCTCGCTTGACATTGCGATTTAGAAATACTTTTCCGCTTTTGTTCCAAGAATTGGAACGGCGGAATCCTCAATGTCATTCAGATGATTTTGTCATTAAGACGCACCTTGTTCGCTTGACTCGATTGGAGAAGGAATCGTAAATGAATTCTAAGAGACTTTGCTATCTCATGTGGTCTTTATTGCATTCAGTAAATTGTGATTTGACTTGTCCATTTTGTCATAGTGCCTCATCCCGCCTTGTTAGACGTAAAGCAGTTGTTACAGCATTGTACGAGTGTGAAAACTGTGGGCTTCGTTTTCGCGTGCCCAAAGATGATCCCGAGTCCTCTGCTCGCTTTTACCAAACAAAGTATTCACAAGTATTCACTACAGATTGTCCAAGCGATGTTGAACTTGCACAACTTGTGCAGTCTCGGTTTCGCCATAGCCCTAAAGATTATGCAGAGTATGTCAAAGTCCTGAATGCGCTAGACCTTCGTCCCGGCGATTCCATTTTAGATTTTGGGTGTTCTTGGGGTTACGGTTCCTGGCAATTGCGGGATGCGGGTTTTCGCGTGTACTCGTACGAGATAAGTCGCCCTCGCGCAGAGTATGCTGCATGCAATCTGGCGTGCGATGTGGTGAATGACTTGCGGCAATTGCCTGAACGCGTCAAGTGTTTTTTTTCTGCTCATGTGATTGAACATCTGCCAGATCCTAACGCATTTTGGAATATTGCGAACCAAGTGTTGCGTAGCGACGGGTTTGTAGTCTGTTTTGCGCCCAACGGAGAACCGCACTTGGAACGAATTCGCAGTGGATACGATCACTTGTGGGGACAGGTTCATCCGTTGCTGTTGAACCATCGAGCTCTCGAATCAATGGCGCGCCACTATGGTTTTTCTTCTTCTGTGTTCAGTTCTCCGTATTCCGATCATGCTATTCGGCAACGTAATACCGGAACTTGGAATGGCGAAGAACTACTATTAGTTGCGAGGCGCCCTTGAAATCATCTGCTAGCTCAATCCAAAGACTGAAGAGTCTCGGCAAAGATTGTGAGTTGTTGCGTGATTGTTCACGTTTCTAGTCCCACGACCTTTTGGGCATTGGATCTGGCACGGCAGATGGCGCGCCTGGGACATCTAGGCAAGTTCTACACTGGCTTACCGTCCTGGATGACACTAGGCTTGCCGGAAGAGCGAGTCTGCCGTCAACCATTGTTACTTGCACCGCACTATGTGGCTCGCAAACTGCACTCCTATCGCTTGCAACGGGCTCTGGGCTGGCCAATCGCCGAACTATTTGACTTGTGGTTGGCATCTAAAGTAGCATCCTGCGACGTTTTTCACTGTCTATCTGGTGTTGGCTTGCGGGCGCACCGTGCCGCAAAACGACGATATGGAGCAATAACGGTGTGCGATCGAGGGTCATCACATATTGCATATCAGGACGATCTGCTCCGCGAAGAATTTGAACGGTGGGGCATGCCATACCATGGCACTGATACACGCGCTATCGAGAAAGAACAATCTGAATATGAAGAATGCGATTTGATCACCGTCCCTTCCGAGTTTGTGCGGCGCTCGTTTATCGAGCGAGGCATTCCGTTGACTAAAGTGGCCAAGATTCCGTATGGGGTCGATTTGCGCGAGTTCCATCCGGTTGCCAAACAAGACAAGACCTTTCGGGTGCTCTATGTGGGGCAAATCGCTATCCGTAAGGGTATTCCCTATTTGCTGGAAGCATTGGCAACGTTACATGCGCCAAACTTCGAATTAATGCTTATCGGGAGCCTGTTGCCTGAAGCTAAAAGCTTTTTGGCGCGCTATGGGGAGGGGTTCAAATACCTCGGACCTAAACCACGCGCCGAGTTATACCATTATTATTCTCAAGCCTCTGTATTTGTCATCGCTTCGATTGAGGAAGGGTTGGCAATGGTTATGGCACAAGCGATGGCGTGTGGTTTGCCGGTGATTGCGACGACGAATACTGGCGCGGAAGACTTGTTTACGGACGGCGTGGAAGGTTTTATCGTGCCAATTCGCAATCCAGAAGCTATTCGGGAAAAGGTGTTATACCTATACAAAAATCCTGAGGTCCGGGAACAAATGAGCCAGGCTGCGCTGCGGCGAGTACAGACCCCGGGTGGCTGGAACGAGTATGGAGACCATGTGGCGCACGCATATGGTCGGGCGTTAACCGGGAGCGTTGGTCCATGAGGCCTTTTGCTTGCACTCACTTATTATGAAAAATGGGCGGACGTTGGTTTGTTGTTGTGAAAAAAACACAATCTTTCTATCCACTCAGGTAATTCTATGATACCTTTACTTGTTAAGACAACTGCAGAACCCTCGCGATTTGACCTGTTTTCACCGCCTATCTTACTCGGAGTAGTCTATTTTGCCCTCTACGTGGTGGGCGCACTGGATGTTGTCCTTGAACAGATATTTCCAACTTTGGCAATATACCGACTGCGATGGAAATTTTATGGTTTTCAGGGGTTGTCGGTCATGGCCCTACTGCATTTGCTAACCAGTTACATATTGTTTGTTTTGGGATATGCTTTGCCGATCGGGAAAGGGATAGCGGGCTTGATCCCGAGGCGTTCTTCACACGTGAGTGCCGGATGGGCTTCAGTCACCACGGTGATCATGTTCACCGGGACTTTCATCGTATTGGTGCTCTACACATTGACCGAAGGATATGGACGGTTTAAAGGCACCGGCCAGAGTGGCCTGGAAAACTTAAGCCTGCTTGGAGAAATGTCCTTAGTGTTTTATTCGCTAAGCTTGTATCGTTTCATGCTGGCGCGGAAGTCTTCGGATAGTCCGATGTCTAAATGGGATATTTTTTTTCTATGGGGGATTATGGTGCCACTTCAGATTGCCATAAGCTTATCAATTGGCAGTCGAATGAGAACATTGAATCTTATATTTATGGCGCTTGTCGCTTATCACTATGCATATAAACGTTTCACATTTAGGTTCGTATTTGCCTTAGCCTGTGTGATAATCATAATTATGCCGACCATGGGCCTTCTGCGCGAAAGTCCAGAGAGGCGGCCTGAATTAACCTTAAGCTACCCGTGGGAGACGGTGATGGGTCGCACTTCATCACTGGAAGGCTTTACTGTGACATTTGAGAATTTGGATATGGCTCCTGAGCCAGAACCTTTTATCTCGGTCATTACAACGGGACTGATTCCGCGTTTTGTTTGGCCAAATAAACCCCAATCAACGTTCCCATACCGGTTCAGTTTTTGGGTAACTGGCAATCCACTTGCCTGGGTGAGTCCTTCGATGCAGGGAGAATTCATATTGCTCTTCGGCCATTGGGGTGGTCTGCTTGCAATGTTTGGACTTGGTATTTTCTGGCGGGGGCTTTATGAGTTATTTGCTGGTTCTGAAACAAACTCCCGGAGCTGTGGGTTTATTTATCCGCTGCTTCTACCTGCTCTGCTTACAGTTGAAGCCGGATTCATTGGTCCCTACAGTGTCCTCTTTCGTTTCTTGGCAGTCGGTACCGGTGTGTTCTGGCTTGTGCGCAGCGTGCCTAAAGTACGCAGGAGATATTTTCAGGAATATAGAGAAGTTACACTGAGCCGTTAAAATTAGTTCATAGATAATGAAGCCCGCAGTCGCTTGTTTCTATTGGTCTCACCTGCCCGGCGTTCAGCGCGTGCTCGACTTGGGCTGCGCTGCCGGAGACCTCGGCCTCTACAAGCCGGAAGGTACGCAAACCTGGGGCCTGGAACTCGACCGGGTTTTAGTGGAGTATGCAACCAGATATGAAACGGCCCAAGTCTGGGATCTGGACATGCCTGCCCCATTGCCTTTTCCTGATGCCCATTTTGATGCGGTTGTCGCCAAGGACATCCTGGAGCACCTGCAAAAGCCATGGCGCACACTGTCGGAGGTTCACCGTGTACTCAGGCCAGGTGGGATTGTGTTAGCTTCAGTCATCTGTGAACGGGGGCGTCGGACGTGGAGCGACTATACTCACGTGCGCGGGTTCACCGTTCGCTCCTTGCGCCAAATGTTCACAGATGCTGGATTGCAGGTCATAGATGTCTGGCGGATGGGCGGGGTGCCCCTGACCTCGCGCTTTAACCTGATCTGGCTGGTGCCGTATCTTCTGCGCTTCCCGCTATTCGATTGGATCTGGACAAGCAGTTACGAGATCAAGGCAAGGCGGCCTCTCTAAACGACAAATGTCTTTAACGGTTACTCTTTTTCGCGATTTTCCCGAAGACAGGCGTATCAGCATGGATGTGTATGCGGATTCGCTGCGTGCCGGGCTTCGCGAGTATGGCACGGGGCGTTGGGATGTCAACGACTACACGCCGCACTTCCCACGTGGACTATCCTACGGCAATTGGTCTATGCGGTTCGCCCGGTATGCAGCCTATCCATTCCAGGCTCGGTGTCGTCAGGCCAGGATCAATCACGTCCTCGACCATGGCTATGGGCATTTACTGTATGCGCTTGACCCTGCCCGAACGGTGGTTACGGTGCATGATCTGATCCCGCTGGTACGCTGGTGTGGGGGGATTGCAGGCGTCTCTTGTGGGGACAAACCCTGGCTAAATCTCCTTTCGTTTTATGCATTGCGGCGAGCGGGCCACCTGATTGCAGATAGTGAGAGTACTCTTAACGACTTGATTCGCTTTTGTAATTGTGCCCATGATCAAATCACGGTAGTTTACCCCGGGCTGGATTCGATTTTCCGGCCCTATACATCAGCAGAGAGGTTGAGCGCAGCACGCACTTTCGGTCTGGAAGGTAATGATGCCAAGCGGATCATGATAATTGGTTCCGGATTTTACAAGAATTTTTCCGGCGCGCTGGCTGCTTTCGCCCGATTGCGTGCATTGTATGACCAGCCAATCGTACTGGTCAAGGTGGGACAAATGGATGCCGAAAAGACACGCTTAGTGAGAGAACTGGGATTGGCCGGGATGGTGCTGAAGTTGCCGAACGTCTCGCGTACACAATTGCCAGATATTTATAATCTTGTGGATTGTCTGCTCTTTCCGTCGCACTACGAGGGTTTTGGCTGGCCCCCCATTGAAGCAATGGCCTGTGGTACACCGGTGGTTGCTTCCAATGCAGGATCTCTCCCCGAAGTCATCGGTGATGCCGGAATTATGTGTGAGCCTAATGACATAGAGGCATTAGCACATTCAATGCACGATTTGTTGTCTGTTCCTGCGCTCCGTGAGGAATTTGTTCAGCGTGGATTATTGAGAGCCAAGCATTTCACATGGCAAGAAACTGTCCGGAAAACTTTAGATGTCTATGAAAGGATGAGCCGGTTGTAAACAATGGGATATCATTTTCTGTCAAGGTATTTTAAAAAGTCGCGTTTTTCTGAAGCAGGAAGGCTGCTGCCAAAATGGCTTGAATGCGACGAATCAGAAGTAGCCGCAATGCAATTGGAGCGGCTCCAGTCGGTTTGGCAAGATGCAGTTGCCAATATTCCGTACTATGCAGAGATGGTTAAGAGAGGTGAAGCCCCGGGACAAATCACCAGTTTCGCAATGTTCAGTGAGACAATACCTATTTCTACACGCACGGCGCTTAAAGCAAAATCAGACAAACTGTTGCGGCGGGACCCACCGCATCACCTGTCGGCAACTTCCGGTTCCACGGGAAATCCATTTGAGTTCGGTGTGTTCAGAGACGAGGGTGAAGTCAACGCAGTAAATCAAATCGTCGGCCAAATGGCGAACGGATTGGGGATAGATGACCGTACATTCTGGATATGGGGACATGCCTATACCCTTGGGGGAGGGATGAAAGGCAAATGGAAGTTGCTGGAGCGCCGCCTCAAAGACAAATGCCTGAACTATGTGCGCGTAAGCGCTTATCATCTTGATCCGCAGTCGATAGGCCGCTATGTCGATCTGATGCGTCGCTGCAAACCGCAAGTCGTTCTTGGCTACTCGGCTGCATTGGACCTGCTTGCGCGCAGCAATCAAGCCCTCAAGCCTGACTGGGATATCAAGTTCGTCCTGGCGACCGCCGAGAGATTGCCTTTTCCTGATTCCCGAGCGGTTATCTCTGGATACTTCGGCGCGCCACTGATCATGGAATACGGCGCAGTAGATTTTGGCGTGGTGTCCTATGAACGGGGAGTTAATTCTTTGTCACATGTGTTTTGGTGGTCTCATTATGTGGAAGTGTCACATACTGGCGAGATCATCGTTACGCCCTTGTATCATCGTTATTTACCGCTTATCCGCTATAACACCGGCGATCAAGCCTCCGAATGGCGACGTTTTGCCCATGGTGCGGTGCGTGAGATGCGGGTTGTCGGCAGGCTAGATGACTTCATTCAGTTACCGGATGGCTCCGTGATTCATGGTCAGGGGCTTTTTCACTGCATTCGTCACGTCAATTCCATTAAAGGTGCACAGTTGATAGCGAACGATGACCGGTTTACGCTAACGTTGATTACCGACCCCTTGACTGCAGCCGAAACTGAAAGCATCAAAATACGGCTGAAAAATCTTAACCCAGCATTAGGCAATATCCCTATTCAAGTGGTTGAAGACCTGCAGACCAACCGTGCCGGTAAGCGGAGTTGGATAGTAAAATAAGACAGCAATCTCTCAAAGGATGCGGATACGGTGAAAGTACTCAGTTTCGTTGAAGGCGCTAACCCACGTAAAGGCGGTTTGGGCTTGGTGGGAGTGCCAATGATTGCAAAAAGTTTGGCTGATCGCGGACATCAGGAAGTCTTGGTCATTGGCGGCCGTGTCAATCCGGGTCGAGAGTCTCTTGTACAACCCGATGCAGACACAGCGATGCAGCAAAAAAGTGGGGCAGGGAGCTTTGGCATCGTCACCTTCGCTGCTTGGGAGAGATGGGCATTTGCCCCTGCTATACTGTGGCGCTTGTGTCGCTATGCACGTGACGCTGATTTCATTACCTTACATTCCCTTTACTCCTTTCCTGTGCTGGCGGGCTACCTGCTGGCTCGGCTCTATCGAAAACCTTACGGTCTGTGGCCGCATGGTGTGCTATTACCGGTTCAGCGGCGCATCAGCATTGGTAAAAAAAGAATTTACGACTGGCTTGTTGCCCGGCGTATTCTCAGTCAGGCTTCCGCGCTTTTTTTCGCTGCGCTGGGGGAGCGAGAAGAAGCCTATAAACTGGGATTGACTCCTCCTTCGGTTGTTATCCCACATGGGTTTGATGCTTGCGAGTTTGAAAGGCTTCCACCGAGAGGACAGTTCCGAGCCAAATATCTCGATGGCCAGCAGGGACCGCTCGTGCTCTACCTCTCAAGGCTCAACGCGAAAAAGGGTTTGGATCTATTGGTCAAGGCATTTGCCCTCGTGATAAACCGGATGCCAAATGCCCGTATGGCAATTGTCGGTAGTGGCGATCCTCCCAGTTTCGAATCCGAGGTGAAAAATTGGTTGCATCAGTATGGGGTTGAGCATTGCACCGTGATGCCTGGGTTGTTGATTGGACAGGAGAGATTGCAGGCGTTTGCGGATGCCGATGTTTTTGTTTTTCCGTCAGAGGCCGAGAACTTTGGTTTCGCTATGTTTGAGGCGATGGCAAGTCGCGTCCCCGTTGTGGTTTCGGACACGCTTGATTATGCTGCGGAGGTGCAGCGCTATGAGGCTGGGCTGGTTGTCCGGCGCGATTCCCAGGAGTTTGCGACTGCAATTGTCAAGTTGCTTGGCGATGCGGATCTGGGGCAGCGCATGGGCCGAAACGGTCTACAGTTGGCGCGAGCATATTCTTGGGAAACCTGCGGAGAGAAGATAGAGCGGGCCATCCAGTGTATACTGCAAGGCATACCGCTCCCGGAGGAATTGACGCTGGAGAAATGAATCAGAATGCGATCAGTGAAGTTTGCTGTAAGCTATGCGGTAACGATCGAGTCACGTCCCTCTACCAATCGAAGCTATATGGCTTTCGAGTAGGGCGATGTCCTGCGTGTGGACTGACTTTTGTGCTGGATCGGATCGCCGAAGGACAACTCAAAGAGATGTACGATGATGAGCAGAGTTTTGAACCATTCAGCGACCTGATGGTAAGAAGGTCAAGGAAGTGTCAGAAGGACATACTTTTTGGGTTGATCGATTGAAAAGGATCCACTCAAATGTCCCAATGACGGGGCTGTCAGACTCTTAAATTGGCTCAAAAATAGGGCGATTTTGAGGCCAAAATTACGAAGTTTGGATTATGAAGATACAGTTAATTTCAACTTCATTCAGGAATCTTGGTTTGAGGAGCATAAGTTCTGTCCTCAAACGAGCAGGTCATCAGGTAGAAATTCTCTTTTTGCCGAACAGCCCCGGCGATGTGGAATTGGACGTAATGATCGAATTTATCAAAGAAAAAGCACCAAAATTGATTGGAATAAGTTTGACATCTCCCAATTTCCTGGTGACACGCAAAATTACGGAACGACTCAAGTCAGCATTGCCTGAAACATTGATCATATGGGGCGGAGTACATCCGACAATTTTTCCTGATGAATGCATTTCATGCACTGATGCTATATGTATTGGTGAAGGCGAAATGCCCATTCTTGAACTCGCTAACCGGATGGAAAATGGAGAGAATTTCACTGATGTTCAGAATTTATGGTTTAAAAATGGCGGCAATATAATTAGAAATCCAACAAGGCCTTTTTTCCAACCTCTAGACGCGCTTCCAATTCCTGACTGGGGTTTAAATCAAGACTTTGTGCTTGAAAATGCACGGATATTATTGATCACAGAAGAAGTATTTCGGCGATATATGCCCCTATATGGAACATCATACAATACATTTGCCACAAGAGGTTGTCCCTATTCATGCGCATATTGCTCTAACTCCGCTTTGCACAGTGTTGCCACTGGACAATATGTGCGAAAACGATCCCCTGTTCATGTGATTGAAGAACTAATACGAGCAAGAAAAATTATGCCATTTATGTCGACTGTCAATTTTCAAGACGATTGTTTTCTATCTATCGGTGAAAAATGGATTGATGAGTTTACGCCTTTATATAAGAAAGAAATCAACATGCCGTTTTTCGCTCGAATTATTCCCAACTTTGCGACTGTGGAGAACATTTCGAAGCTGGTTGACATGGGCATGGGGTTCGTCGGAATGGGATTACAAAGTGGAAGCAAGAGAATCATCACGGATATCTTTAAACGAAAATCTTTGCCAGAAGATTTTTTAAGGGCCGCAAAAATCTTAGAAAAATTTCCTGTTGGAAGGGTTTTTGATGTAATAACAAACAATCCATACGATTCAGAAGAAGATATACGTGGTACGCTGAGAGTTCTTGTGAAGTTGAAGAAGCCTTTTCAAATTAATAATTTTTATCTCACGGCATTCCCCGGCACGGCATTATTTGAAAAAGCAGCGCAAGATGGCCTTCTGGAAAAAATGGGTGACCCATATAATGATTCGTTTTACGATGCAGAAAGAGGGGCCCCTCTCGATAACCCATACAAAATTCATTTATACAACCTTGTCACCTTATCTAACTTTTTGCCTGGGTTACTTGTCATTTTTCTATCAAGTTTTCGAAACACGGTTGCCATTAAGATCAGCACTCGAATGTTAGTTGTCCGAGGACGTGTTTTGAGGATTATACTCCGATATAAAAGCACGAACCCATCTTTCTTTCTCAAGATGCTTGGGATTTTGAAGAGGATATGAACTACCCCTATGGGTTCTTTTGCATCTCTGTGCCCCGTGATCCGCAGGCATTTGCTGATGCCATAGTGCGGGTTCTTACGGATAAAGATTTGCACCAAAAGCTGGGACAGAACGGTTTCAATCTTGCACGGACATACTCATGGGACACGACGGGTGAAAGGGTAGAACGTACCATAGAATGTATTCTGCGAGGCGAACCGTTACCGCCGGATTTGACTCAGCAAGAGGGCTAATCATGGTAACAGCTCCTTTATGTAAGATCTGTTCAGCGGAAACAGTGAGGCATCTGTACCGATCGCAACGGTACGGCTTTCAGGTAGGGCGATGCACCGGATGCGGTTCGACTTTTGTGCTGGATAAAATCAACGAGAGCGAACTTAAGGATATGTACAGTGATGACTCAAGCTTTGAAAGATTCAGCAACATGATGGACAATGAAAAAGTTTCAAAGAGACATCTCGATGCGCTCCATTTATTGAAGCAACTTTTGCCGTCAGGTACGATTTCACCCAGGATTTTTGATGTTGGCGCAGGCTCGGGCTATTTCCTGAATCAGGCGCGCGAGTTCGGTTTTGAGGTGTATGGAAGCGAACTTTCCGATGCTGCCATTTGCAGCGCCCATCGGCGATATAATATAACACTAAGCCCGCTGCCGCTCGAACAAGAGCTGCGTACGGATTTCTTTGACGTCGTGACGATGTGGGGATTGATTGAACATGTGCTGGATCCTTTGTCTATCATAAAACAGGCATTTCGGCTGTTGCGGTGTGGGGGATTCCTCTATATCTATACACCTGTATGGTGTTTCTATGATGATATTGGTTTGGGGTTGGCTCAATATTGCGGCTGGACTCGGTTGCTGGACCGGCGTATCACTCTGGCACATTTGCAGTTATTCTCCACGGAAGCAATGCGCAAGACCCTGGCGGCGATTGGCTTTGAGTTATGCAGGATGGAAGTTGTGTGCGAATACAATCTTCCCGTAACTGCCTATCTCGAATCTCTTGGAGTGCCAGCGAGAGTTCGGAACGGCTTGGCTACCGCGCTCGACCAATTGATTGATCGCGGTTTGTTTTTCAGGAACAATATGCGCGTTTTCTGCCGCAAGCCACTTGCATGAATAGAAGAATCAAGTCCTATTTAAGAACGCTTTTACCCCGTGCCATTAGACAGCACTTAATCTTAGGTGGTCCTCTGCGCGGATATCGCATTGTCACCTCCTGGCACGACTACCCCGCTGCTATTCTTGGTCGCACGGAGCGACCATTACTGAACTGGTTTTCGATGAACGCGAAACCAAGCGAGACCTGGTTAGATATAGGCGCACATTATGGATACACAGCCATTGCTTTAAGTAAACTGGTTGGGATGGCGGGACGCGTCTTTGGATTCGAGCCGATGATCAGCACAGCCGGCTGTGTGGCAAAGACACGAGAGTTGAACAAGTTCCCCCAACTGATTGTCTTACCCTTGGGTTTGGCTAATCCGGAAACACTGGAAATGAAACAATTGCCTGTAACAAGAGGAATGGTGGACAGCACTCTTAACAGGAAAGAAGAAAGAAGGCAGAAGGCAGAAAGCGGAAGGCAGAAGGCAGAAAGCAGAAGGCAGAAGGTCGACGAGCAAACTGTATGGCAAGAGACAATCATTGTGGCGCGGCTCGATTGGCTGTGGCCACGGATTTGTGGTGGACGGGAGCAGATCGATGGAGTCAAGATTGATGTGCAGGGGATGGAGGTCGAGGTGCTGAATGGAATGATAGAGACCCTGCGGCGGCAGCATCCCAAACTGGTAGTGGAGGTGCATCACGGCGTAGACCGCAATCAACTACTCGGTTTGATCGAATCAGCGGGCTACTCGCGCCAGGCGACTCCAATCGAACCGTTCGAAGGCGAAGTTGAACCACAGTATGTGAACGATCGAAGCTACTACTTTAAAGCAGTCTGACTTTCTTGAGTATTTACAAAAGATAAAAAGATAACTCAATAGTTGCAAAAAAAAGATGAAAAATCCATTCCAACCATTGAAAGGCATGGATAAAATGCCTTTTGATGGTTGGTCTTAAATCCCACCTTCGGTGAATTATTCCCCCCCACCCTCTCGCCGCGCTTCGCGCTTGGCGCAACGGGAACCCTCTCCCCCCAGGGGCATAAGCGCGAACTTAAATATTCCCTTCCCTTCAAGGGGAGGGGTAGGGTGGGGATGGGGGAGATTGTGATCGGCCAGACAAACAAGAAGATACGTTCGGGTAAACTGCAACGGGCGTTACGTAACAACATGTCTGACGCGGAACAGGCTTTGTGGCATCTTCTGCGAGGGCGTCAGATTTCCAGTTTAAAATTTCGCCGTCAACATCCATTTGGCAATTACATCCTCGATTTTGTCTGCCTGGAAAACAGACTGGTAATTGAGGTAGATGGAGGACAACATGGACAGCAGGCAGGGTATGACGAGAATCGCACACAAAAACTACAGGCGGCT
>Ga0315273_10003869_pt1 | contig 18149 bp, 13 predicted proteins | sample YL17G02_0_MG_FD_205753 | JGI IMG/M metagenome (GOLD analysis project Ga0315273, IMG submission 205753) | Sediment microbial communities from Yellowstone Lake, YNP, Wyoming, USA - YL17G02_0 | ecosystem: Environmental > Aquatic > Freshwater > Lake > Sediment | place: USA: Wyoming | collected...
GGGCTATGTGAAATCGACATGGCCAGAGGGTAAATGCACATTCCAACCACACCCCAGCCAGTTAATTTATGATGCCCAACCTTGTGTTCCAGCCTGCTCAGCTGGGTTGAACCGAGAAGAACTGTTAGATAGAAGAGCGCTGTTCCCAGACCTATATTGGCATCTGTAAGATGAATAACATTGACTGTATAAAGGGAGAAGAGTGGAAAAACAATGTACTGGGAAAGGTGAAAACCAAAAAGCACAAGCAGGATCTTCCGATAGGGTGTGCGCCAGATATCAAGACGAAGGGAGCCCAACGTAAAAAACCTATTTCGAACTTGTTTTGGCGCCAGAACACTTCCCTGATCCGGATTTGCAGAGACAATTGTTGTCATATGAGGTCTTATGAAGTACAAGTGGAAGGTGCTCATTGCTGCACTCAAAGAACCGATGACAAAGATGACCTGGTAACCGGTTGGAAATGGCAAGTGGTCGAGGAGGTAACCGGTTCCGAGAGATGAGGCGATGAAGGTGATGGATTGAACTACATTCCGGATACCCACCACACTTGCGCGCCATTCTACCGGTACCGCGGCTGCGAACAAGGCGTTGAAACCAACACTTAAGCCACACATCGGGATCCCCATGACTAAAGTAATCAAAGTTAACGCCCAGATCTGACCTTGATTGCCAAAGAGCCAAGGCAGTGGGATCCAGAGGAAATAACCAAGGCGGGAGAGCACGGCCGTCCAGAAGACCGCCTTACCGACAGGTCGTTTCTGCAGCCAGTTCCCAGCTGGCAGAGAGAGAAACAGACTGACAATCGCGGGCATCGCTCCAAGCAAACCGATTTGTATACCAGTAGCTCCCAGGCGAGCAGCATATATGTTCAGGAAATTAATGGCACTCCCGGTTAGGATCCCAAACCAGGCCATATCGAAATACAAATGAATAAAATTCCGTTGGTATTCTGGGGGAATAGATGGCTGGTGGTAGAAACGCAAGATACCTGGCACAGGATTGATTATAATCAACCTCAACGAATCACACCTGGAGCAATCATGTTTGGACTTCGCCGCCAATTTCTTCTCGACCCGGCAATCACATTCCTTAATCACGGATCATTCGGAGCTACACCGCGTCCGGTCTTTCAAACCTACCAGCACTGGCAGCGTGAGTTGGAATATCAACCGGTTGAATTCCTGGGCCGACGTTTTTCAGACCTGATGCTGACAGCACGCCAGTCGCTAGCTGAACTGCTCGCGACGGATGCCGGCAATCTTGTCTTCACCAGGAATGTTACTGAAGCGATGAATATAGTTGCCCATTCATTATGCCTTGGCAAGGGGGATGAAGTATTGAGCACTAACCACGAATATGGCGCGATTGACAGGATGTGGAGGTTCCTATCAAAAGAACGCGGTTTTAGGTATATCAACCAACAGATCCCGGTCACAATTACTTCTAGTCAGCTTTTCATCGAGACATTGTGGAAGGGTGTTTCAGCACGAACACGGGTCATATCCATAAGCCATATCACAAGCCCTACTTCGATATTATTTCCGGTACAACCGGTGGCAAGGCGTGCTCGCAAGGCAGGAATAATTACTGTTGTAGATGGAGCACATGCACCTGGTCAAATACCAATGAAATTAGATGACCTCGGTGTGGATTTCTATAGCGGTAATCTTCATAAATGGCTTTGTGCTCCCAAGGGTGCCGGGTTCCTTTTTTCAAGACCAGAGGTCCAGCATTTGCTAAAACCGTTGATCGTTTCGTGGGGTTTCGAAGCGGAGAACCCCGGACCTTCCAGGTTTATCGACCATTATGAATGGACCGGCACTTGCGATTTTGCCGCCTACCTTTCGGTTCCGGCGGCAATCAAATTCCAGAAGGATAATAACTGGGAGGAGGTCCGACATGCATGCGGGGTGTTGGCGCATGACATATTATTGGACATCTGTGAATTGACCGACCAAGATTCTTTCGAACAACCCGATCCAGGACATTCGGGCAACGCCTTGCAGATGGTCTCAGCGCCCCTCCCTGCAACAACCGATTTACCTGCATTGAAAACCCTCCTATATGAGAAGTATAGAATTGAAGTACCCTTGATCCTATGGAATGGACGCAAGCTGATCCGGGTAAGCGTGCAAGGATACAACACACGTAAGGAAGCGAAGAAATTGGTTGCCGCTTTGAGGGAAAACTTAGAGCTCCCAGGCGGTAAGGTTCCATTTTCACCTAAATAGAAGAACCAAGATAAAAGACAGGTTTTTAAATATGAGGACATCAGATTTCGACTATGATCTGCCCACAGAGTTTATCGCCCAAAAACCTGTCGAGCCACGCGACTCATCACGCCTGCTTGTACTCTTTCGGGAGAGCGGAAAGATCGAACACCATGTCTTTCGAGAGATCGGGCAATTTCTTCACCCCAATGACCTGTTGGTCATCAACCGTACGCGCGTGATACCTGCACGCATCTTTGCGCATAAACCATCCGGAGGTCGGGTAGAGATCCTGCTCTTAAAGCGCGAAGACTTGCTTACGTGGGAATGTCTGGTCGGTGGGAAAGGCTTATCAACGGGAAGACAAATCGAAATAAATGATGGTCCTTCACTGAAGATCATTGAACAACTCGAAGGTTCCCATCGACGGATCCAGTTTTCTGAACCTATAGAGCCTTTCCTTCAGAAAGTTGGCACGGTACCGCTCCCGCCTTATATTCACGAGCCGATCAGGGACCCCGAGCGATACCAGACCGTGTATGCGCGTGATCCTGGTTCCGCAGCCGCGCCGACTGCTGGACTTCACTTTACATCGGATCTGATCAATGAACTAAAGCTACAACATGTCAACTTCACAGAAATAACCTTGCATGTAGGATTGGATACTTTCGCCCCGGTCATTGAAGACAATCCCGAAGACCACCTGATCCATACAGAGTGGTGTGAAATTCCCCCCGCTACAGTAGAGGCAATTACCAGAACACGTCAACTAGGCGCGCGAATTATTGCCGTGGGCACGACCACAGTGAGAACGTTGGAGTCAGCAGCAAGAGCAGGAAAGAATGGGATCATTTCGTATAGCGGAGCCACAAGTCTCTTTATTTTGCCGGGCTACCAATTCAAATATGTGGACGGCATGGTCACCAATTTTCATCTGCCCCGATCATCCTTGATCATGCTGGTCAGCGCTTTTGCAGGCAGCAAGTTGATAAAGAATGCATATGAAATCGCGATCCAAGAAAAGTATCGCTTTTATTCATTCGGGGACGCGATGTTGATTCTATGACAATCGACGAACTGAATAAAGAACTACTTGCCTGTCGGAGATGCCCACGTTTGGTGGAATGGCGCGAACGGGTGGCGCGGGAGAAGCGGCGCGCATATCAGGATTGGGATTACTGGGGTAAACCTGTGCCAGGTTTCGGGGACCCCCATGCCAGGGTCTTTGTGGTCGGTCTGGCTCCCGGAGCGCATGGTTCCAACCGGACTGGCAGACAATTTACAGGCGATTCATCGGGAGACTTTCTCTATCCGGCATTGTTTCGGGCAGGATTTGCATCACAGCCAACTTCCACTTTCCGGGATGATGGTCTCATTCTTACCAACTTATACACTGCTCCAATCTGCCGCTGTGCCCCACCAGGGAATAAACCCACACCACAAGAAAAAGCAAATTGCCAGCCATATCTAAGGATTGAGCTGAATATTATTCAGCCCAAAGTGATCGTCGCACTGGGGAGGATTGCCTTTGACGGTATCCTGCCTCTTGTCGCTCCAAATGGATATCATGTGTCATTTGCTCACAACACGTCTCATAGATTACCTTCCGGTTGCTGGTTAGTTTGTTCATATCACCCTAGCCGGCAAAACACCCAGACGGGCAGGTTGAACAATAAAATGTTTGACCAGGTGTGGAATACGGCAAGAGGTTTGATTGAAAATTGATCAACTGGATATTCTATCTACTTCACCCCTTCAGGATTGAAAGACAATTGTGAATTACGATACAATAAGCGTATTGATAAGGAGCGACCTGTGCGAGCCGTTGACATTATTATTAAGAAACGCGAAAAAGAAGAGCTAACAGGTGAGGAAATCAGGTTTTTCATCGACGGATTCACGCGTGGAGAAATCAGCGATTATCAGATTTCAGCCTGGGCGATGGCAATATTGCTTAATGGTATGACCTCCCGCGAGACAACCGATTTAACCATGGCGATGGCACACTCCGGAGAAATCCTTGATCTTTCAGGGATTGTAAAGATTGCAATGGATAAGCATTCATCCGGAGGCGTGGGAGACAAAACCAGCCTGGTGGTTCTACCAATCGTGGCTGCGTGCGGATTGCCGGTTGGAAAAATGTCGGGGCGCGGGCTGGGATTCAGCGGAGGAACTCTCGATAAATTGGAATCCATCCCTGGCTATCGGGTGGATCTTTCAACAGATGAATTTAAGCAACAACTTAAAAAAGAAGGAATTGTCCTTACCGGTCAATCCTTTGACCTGGCACCTGCAGATGGAAAACTTTATGCCTTGAGAGATGTAACTGGGACAGTACAATCCATCCCTTTGATTGCGTCTTCAATCATGAGCAAAAAGATCGCCTGTGGTGCTCAGGCGATCGTGCTGGACGTGAAAGTTGGTCTCGGCGCATTCATGGAGACTCTCGAAGAAGCACGGAACCTTGCCAACTTGATGAAAGAAATCGGCAAGTTGGCTGGTCGTGAAGTGGTTACTTTATTGTCTGACATGAACCAGCCGCTGGGTTTTGCGGTTGGAAATTCACTCGAAGTAATTGAGGCAATTAACACACTTCATAATTCTGGTCCCGCGGATTTCCACGAACACTGTATCCATACCAGCGCATTGATGCTTGTACTTGGGCGTATTACCCAAACCTATGCGTCAGGGCGGAGAATGGCGGAGGCAGCCCTCAACTCTGGTGATGCATATAATAAATTCCGGGTTCTGGTACAAGCCCAGGGAGGGGATTTGTCTTATGTGGATACTCCAGGAAAATTCCCGAAGGCAAAATTCTTTCAGACCGTAGTATCTGATCGTAGCGGGTACCTATCACTTGTCCACGCCCGTATGATCGGAGAAGCAGCTGTAGAGCTTGGTGCAGGAAGAGCGAAAAAAGGTGATCCAGTGGATCACGCGGTTGGTTTGATCATACAACACAAGGTTGGAGAAAAGGTGGAAAAGGGAGAGACTTTATATACCATTCATGCGAATGATCTAACGAAGCAGATCCAGGTGCACAAATTTCTGAATACTGCTTTTGGGTGGAGTGACACACCTGTGCCGCCATTACCTCATTACTATGAATGAGATTGAAAGCGCAGAATTTGGCTGAAATCGCGATAAAATCAATTGCATAATCATAAAAATTAGTGCATAATAGAGTCAGGAGTGCACCATGGCGAAAGTTTCTCTCCGTGTCTATAATCGTGAAATTGAAAGCATGATTGAAGGTGGTCTTCTTGATGAATCTGTGGCTCACTGCCAGCATATTCTCAAGACCTTTCCAATGCACGTAGAGACATACAGATTGTTGGGGAAGAGTTTCCTGGAAGCCCGACGATATACTGATGCGGCTGATATTTTCCAACGGGTATTAATGACTGTGCCGGATGATTTCGTTTCCCAGGTGGGAATGAGCATCATTCGTGACGACGAAGGTAAATTGGACGATGCCATCTGGCACATGGAAAGGGCTTTTGAAACCCAACCATCCAATCCTGCCATCCAGGGCGAACTCCGCCGATTATATGGTCGGCGCGATGGAGTTGAACCTCCCAAGATCCGCTTAAGCCGGGACGCGCTTGCGAACATGTATTCACAGGGCGAACTTTTTAACCAGGCGATTGCTGAGATTCGTGCCGTACTGGCTGAAGATGCGAACCGGCCTGATTTGCAAGTTATGCTGGCGCGGGCTTATTTCAGGGCGGGGCAGAGAGTTGAGGCTGCTGAAATGGCAGCCAATCTACTCAAGAAATACACATATTGTATGGATGCACTGCGAATCCTGGTTGATGTTTTACCTGGCACGGCGCGGGCTGAAAACACACAGGTATACCGCCAGAGACTGGGCATGCTTGACCCATATTCAGCTTTCATTACAGGCTCAGCGTTCGGTTCGGATCAGGTGGCTGATACATCTGTTAACCTGGAAAGACTTGAATTCAAGGCGGGAACACCATCCACCATGCCGCAGCCTAATTGGGCATCTTCATTAGGCATCAAACTTGCGGATGAAAAACGTGTCGAACCTGCCCCTGATTGGATGACCAGCAATGGTTCTTCAGAACAAACTCCCTCACCACCGGTGGAGGTGCCTGAATCCCAACCAGTTCCTGCCAAGGATGACATACCTGTCCCTGAATGGATGAGTAATGTTGGCTGGCAAGAATCAAGTGGCAAGGTGGAAGAAAAGCCAGAAGATATCAGCATGCAACAATCAGAGGAACCACTAGCCAAGGCTGACATTCCAGACTGGCTTAAATCCATGGCGCCACAGGAAGTCTCAGACGAAATGGAACTTGGTTCGAAACCCGACTCCCAGGGAGGTTCTTCCTCGGGTGAAGATGAGGATTCCGACTGGCTTTCAAAATTAAGTGCAGCCGCAGCGAATGCCAAGCAAGAACCTTCACAATCTACTGGATCGTCCCAGGATAACGGAGGTCTCCCCGATTGGCTCAAGCAAATCGGGGACAGGGTTTCCACTGGAGAATTGGAATCTGAAACCAGCCGGAGCGAAGAACCGCCCATTAATGAAAGTATCCCGGAATCAATCCAGCCCATACCAATACCTCCCGAAGGATCGGTCACGAGTGAGACACCTGTCAATGCGCCAGCTGCAGGAGAGATCGAATCGAAGCCGCCGGTCGATGATTCCAAACCCCTCAATATCGAAGATGATGCCATGGCCTGGCTTGAGAGTCTGGCGCCAAAACAGGGTGCAAAAGGCGATGAACTTGTGACAAAGCCAGAAGACCAATCCGCGCAGGTACCCGAATGGTTGAAAGAAGAGGCGGAACAAACACCTGGAGTAGTAGATCAAGGACCAACCCAGGCTGAGGCACCATTATCAGCCTTGCAACCGGATCCTGTAGATTACGAAAAAACGGGAGGTCAGGAAACTATCCACGATGAAGTCCAACCATCCCAAGAGGTCATGGAAGAGACTGCCAAACCGATCAGAACCGATGCAGAAACTCAAGCTTTGGTGGAAGGTCTGGATGTAGAACCTGGACCCAAAGTGGATGAATCACAGGTGAATCCCGTACAACAAGCCGAGACCTCACCTGAGTGGATGGATCAATCTCACAAAGAATCCGCTTCCAAAGATGATACTTTAGGCTCCAATCAAGCACAAGAAGATGCAACAATCACCTCCTGGTTGAAAAAACAGGATGTCTTAAAAGCACTTGGCAAAAACCGACCTGATTCAGAAAATGAACAACCTGCACCCGAGCCGACACCTGCACCAGCAGAGGAATTGCCTGATTGGTTAAAAAGCTTGAACAAGCCGGTGGGTCCGGTGGAAAAACCAAAGCCGGCTGAAGAAATCCCTGACTGGCTGCAGCAGACCATTCAACCGGGAAACCAGGATGCAACTGTTGTACTGCAAAAGGAAAAACAACCGGAACCAGGAAATCTTGCCTGGACAGATGAGACAAAAATCAGAACCGAGCCTCCTGCACCGACCAGCCCAGGAGAATGGGTTCCGGTGGGCGAAAAACCTGTTTCAAGCCCGGAACCATTACCAGTCCCCGAGACAACTCCACCAGCAGTTGAGACTCCTGTCACGTTACGCGTTTTGGGGGGGACAGGAATGTTAGCCCGGATTCCCGCGCAAGACAAAGACGGTGAATTCTTAGCAGCTGCGCAAACTTCATTGGATGCACAAAAGCTCAATGAGGCCATGCAGGCTTATGCCAAGTTGATCAAGAAGAACCGATTATTGGACGAGGTCATTCACGATCTACGCGAAGCGATTTATCGCTTTCCGGTGGACATCATTGTCTGGCAGACTCTTGGCGATGCTTACATGCGTTCCAACCATTTACAGGATGCCCTGGATGCCTATACTAAGGCTGAGGAACTCCTGCGCTAGGAGTGGATAACCCTTCCAGCGTGATCGCCCTGCCCAGTATATAAAAAATCGACCTCGAGATTTGTTCATTCTCGAGGTTATTTTCCGAAGTGGAGTAAATCATGGAACATAGTCTTGTGCTCGTCAAACCCGACGGAGTCCAGCGTGGATTGGTCGGAGAAGTGATCAGCCGTCTTGAACGCCGCGGCCTGCGATTAATCGCGGCAAGATTCCTACAAGTAAGCAAGGAACTGGCTGAAACACATTACGCGATTCATAAAGGGAAACCATTTTATGACGACCTGATCGATTACATTACTTCTGCCCCGGTCATGGCAATGGTATGGGAAGGACCAAATGCCGTTGCCGCCATCCGCCAAACGATGGGTGCCACCCGCCCTACAGAAGCTGCTCCCGGATCATTGCGGCACGACTTTGCGCTCGAAATTGGTCGCAACCTGACCCATGCTTCGGATACCATCGAAAATAGTGATAAGGAGGTCGAATTGTGGTTCAAGCCCTGTGACCTTGTGGAATGGAATCGCGATACAGACCGGTGGATTTTTGAGAAGAGGTAGCCAAGACAGAGATTAGAAGGGAAATAGTATTTTCTTCCGATGAAGAGAAATTTTCGACTATTGGAAATTAGTGCAATTTCATATATAAATTTTAGGCCAATATAGGTCCATCAAAAAAAAGGAGCATCACATGACCGAAGAACTTTTCAAAAAAATGGCGCAGAGTGTTTTGGACGGAGATACTGATGCTGCTATCGCACTTGCAAAACAGGCGATCGCATCTGGCATAAACCCGCTTGAGGCGATTACCAACGGCTTTGTGTCTGGCGTAAACCAGGTGGGCGAGAATTTTGCCTGCGGACAAGCCTTCTTGCCGGAACTAGTCATGGCTGGTGAGGCAATGAAGGCTGCGGTATCCACATTGGAACCCGAAATGCAGAAACGCGGACTGGAGCGCAAGATGCTGGGGAAAGTGGTGCTGGCAACCGTCGAAGGCGATATCCACGAAATCGGTAAATCGTTGGTAGGTACAATGCTCTCGGCCTCAGGCTTTCAGGTTTTTGATCTGGGTGTGGATGTTCCCGCGGAAAAAATCATTGCGAAAATCCAGGAAGTGGATGCCGATCTTGTCGGATTGAGTGCATTATTGACTACCACCATGGTCAAGCAAAAGGAAGTGATTGAGGAATTGGACAAGCTTGGATTGCGAAAGAAGGTCAAGGTGATGGTGGGCGGCGCGCCTGTTACGAAGGATTGGGTCCAGAAAATTGAAGCAGATGGGTACTCCGAAGACGCCATCGGGGCTGTCGGGTTGGCCAAACAACTGGTTGGCGTTGCTTAATCGATCCCGGAGCAAGACATGTCGAAAACAATCAAGTCAATTTCCAATCCAAAACTGCGATTGGAAATATTAACCCCTCAGGAAATCAAAAAAATCCATGATGCCACTTTATGGATCCTTGAGAAAGTTGGTGTGCGATTCCCATCAAAACGCTCCCTGGAGATCTGGGCTGCTCATGGAGCTGAAGTGGACAGCGATAAAATGGTTGTTCGAGTCAAAGCAGACCTTATCGATAGAGCACTTAAACAGTGCCCTCCAATATATCCTTTAGCAGCGCGCGACCCGCAACAGGATCTACCCTTGGACGGCAACCATGTCTATGTTGGCACTGACGGCTGCGGTGTGGAAGTGATCGATATCAATTCCGGATCACGCCGCACTTCTTGTCTACAGGATGTGCGGGATATTTCCCGCATCGCAGATGCAACCGAGGAAGTGGCGTTTCATTGGGTGCCTGTATCAGCCCAGGATATGCCTGCCGCAACGCGCGGTCTGCATGAGATCAAAGCCATTTGGGAAAATTCGACCAAGCATGTTCAGACTGAATCGATTTATAACGAGCGCGAAGCCCGTGCAGCCATCGAGATGGCAGCTCTTATCGTTGGCGGAACCGACAAATTACGACAACGACCGGTCTTATCATTAATGCAATGCTCTGCTCCGCCTCTCGGACATGACGGAGGCAGCCTGGATGCTGCGCTTGTGGCTGCCGAACACGGTCTTCCGACAGGGTTCATGACCATGGCCGCCAACCTGACCACCGGTCCGGCCACATTGGCGGGAAACCTGGCGGTGGGCAACGCCGAGGTTATCGCCGGGACGGCACTACTTCAACTGGCTTTCCCGGGAGCACCGGTCTTCTACGCTGCGGCACAGACCGCCTCCGATCTACGGACTGGTGGGTACACCGGTGGAGGACCTGAAGATTTCCTATACGGCGCAGCGACGAACGTGCTCTCTGATTACTATAATATTCCGCTCTCGATGGGGTCGTTTGCCACGGGAGCGAAGGAGCCGAACTGGCAGGCGGGGATTGAAAACAGCCTGTCCACATTTATGGCCAGCATCGTCATGTCAGATATGCTCCTGGGGGTCGGGTTCCTGCACGGTAGCCGCATATGGTCTTTTGCTGAGATGATGATGGATTGCGAAATCTTTTCCATCATCCGCAAGACCTTGCAAGGCATAGTCGTTGATGATGAAACTCTGGCTCTCGAAACGATCGCGGCTGTAGGCCCGGGAGGAAATTTCCTTTCGCAGAAGCACACTCTCAAGCACATGCGCGAGCTGTTTTTACCGGAATTCATGGACCGGCGCCCATTCAATGAATGGGAAGAAAAGAAAGATGACGCCCGCGATTGGGCGCTGGCAAAAGCCCGCCGCAGACTTGAAACTCACCAACCTGATCCGCTTGATGAAAGCATCAGCAAAGAAATGGGAAAGATCATTGCCTCATTGGAGAAATAATGACTGCGATCCAACCGAGAATTGAGTTACTCCCTTATGACCTGATTGCGCGCATTTTGGATGAGGCATTTCAATTAATGCTCTCGCCCGGGATAAAAGTACAATCCAATGAAGCGCAGAAACTATTGTCAAAGGCTGGAGCCACTGTTGAGAACGATGTGGTGAAAATCCCGGAAAAAATCATTCGCAAAAGCCTCGATACTGTACCAGTAGAATTTTTTCTCTACAATAAACGAGGAGAACCGCAAGTCCATTACGGGGGCAACTCTGTTCATTTTGACCCGGGTTCCTCAGGTGTGCACATCCTTGACCCGGAGACCCTGGAACACAAACCTTCTTGTACAATAGATTTAGTCCGGCTGGTGAAAGTAGTCGAGATGCTCCCGCAGTATGATGCACAATCCACCGCCATCGTATGTAATGAAGTTCCCAAAGCAATCGGTGACCTGTACCGGCTGTATATCCTACTCATGTTTTCACAAAAACCAATCGTGACGGGTTCATTTTCCCTGCAAACACTCGGTACAATGATCGACATGCTGGCAATTTTCTCAGGCGGTCGCAAGTCTCTGGCGGAAAAGCCGACCGCGGTCTTCGATGTATGTCCATCACCACCACTCATCTGGAGCGATTTTGGAGCCGGCAACCTGATCGAATTGGCGCGCGCAAATATCCCGGCACAACTCATCTCGATGCCTTTGGCTGGAGCAGCTGCACCGGTAACCCTGCTTGGTTCGGTTGTCCAACATGCTGCGGAAACCCTGAGCGGGATCGCCATTCACCAATTATCCAATCCCGGGGCCCCCATTGTCTGGGGAGGTGCTCCAGCAATATTTGACATGCGCCGCGGCACCACTCCAATGGGTGCCATAGAGACCGCCATGATCGACGCGGCATACGCTCAGGTTGGCAAGTCGCTCAACCTGCCAACCCATGCCTATCTTGGTGCTTCGGACGCAAAAATAGTGGATGCCCAGGCTGGATTGGAAAGCGGTGTTACCGCAATTGTCGGCGCGCTGGCTGGGATTAATATGATCTCCGGAGCGGGAATGCTTGATTTTCTGGCTTGCCAGAGCGCGGAAAAACTGGTGGTGGATGCTGAGGGGATCGCCATGGCAAAACGATTGCTGGCTGGGATCGAGGTCCGTACCGAGACATTGGCTACTGCTCTGTTCGAAGGGATAAATTTTAAAGGCGATTTTCTCAAACAGAAGATTACCCGCGAATTATTCTCAAAAGAACAATACCTGCCTTCTGCAGTAATTGACCGGGAATCGAACCGAGGCTGGCTGGCAGCAGGCAGCCTAGATACATTTGACAGGGCAAAAATCCGGGTTCGTGAACTGCTCGAATCTTACAAGCGACCTGAGAACCCTGTTGACAAGGAGCACGAACTCCAGGCTCTGGTCGCGAGCTTGGCGATGAAAGCAGGCATGGAAGCTCTCCCAAAATTGGAATAATATCTTCCAACACAGGAACATAAAGCAGTTGTACCAGCGCTGGTTTCCTGCTATGATAACAATGGTACCAATTGGTCTTCATTCAAAGGAGGAAGGAATGTCAAGAAAGCCAATTTTCTATGCTCTTTTCGCCATTCTGATTATCGCCAGTCTCGTATTGAGTGGATGCGGAGGAGGAAAAGCGAATGTGGCGACCCTGATTTTCACGCAGGAATTCGACAACCTCGCACCGCTCTATAGTTCCATGTGGTTTGTGTGGACAACCTGGCAAATGTTCGATCATTGGGCTTGGGAATTTGATCAGAACAACGAACCCTTCCCTCGCCTGGTAACAGAAATCCCCAGTGTCGAGAATGGGGGGGTGAGGGAGGGAGGGCGGATCATCACGATGCATTTGCGTGATGATATCAAGTGGTCTGATAATGTCCCAATGACCGCTGATGATTTCATATTTACCTGGGAGATGGCGGTCAGCCCTCAAAATACAGTTGCAACCACCTACCCCTATGACATGATCGAGTCTGTGGAGGCTCCTGATCCCCAGACCGTAGTGGTCACTTTTATTGAACCATTTGCTCCCTGGTTGGCGAACCTGTGGCATGGAATCCTACCTGCCCACATTCTGCGCCCAGTCTATGATGCAGAAGGAACGATAGATAATGCAGATTGGTTGAAGAATCCAAGTGTTGGTTGCGGTCCTTACAATTTTGTGGAATGGGAATCAGGTAGTTTTGCACGATTCGTTCGCAACGAGAACTACTGGGGCGCTCCTGCCAAAATCGATGAAATCTTCATCAGATTTGTACCCGACGATGCTTCGCAGGTGGCTGCATTAAAAGCCGGTGATGCTGATATGGGTACTTTCATTTCATATAGCGATGTTCCTGCATTGCAGGATGCAGGTCTCAATATTGTCATCGAGCCCAGTGGTTATGACGAATTCATGTTCTTCCTGGTCAACGAGGAAAAAGGTCACCCGGCTTTGTTGGATGTCAGAGTACGCCGAGCAATAGCTCTTGCCATTGACCGTGATGGTATCAACCAAGACCTGCATTATGGGCTTACCAAAACCCCGACCAGTTTTTGGGATGCTTTACCATATTACAACGACCCACCTCTGCAACCCTATCCTTATGATCCGCAGGAAGCCAATCGCCTTCTAGATGAGGCGGGTTGGATCGACAGCAACGGAAATGGCATCAGGGATAAAGATGGCATCGAGTTGGAGATCTCACACGCCACCACGATCCGGGAAGACCGCCAGGATGTTCAGGCAGTGATAAAGCAGGATCTTGAGGAAGTGGGCATCAAACTGGATGTGAATCCTGTGGACGATACCCTTTATTTTGCCAGTTATGCTGATAATGGCCCCGCTGCACGAGGCGAATTTGATATCCAGGAATGGTCAGACGGACCACTTTTCCCGGATCCGGATATCTATTATTGGCTTTGCGATCAAATCCCGACCGATGAAAATCCAACGGGGGAAAACTGGTTCTACATTTGCGATGAGGAATTGGACCGATTGATCAAACTGCAATCCACCCAGGTCGATCCGGTAGAGCGCAGGGACACCATCTCACAGATCAACCAGTTATTCTATGAGAAGGTTTACATCATCGGCATGTGGCAGGATCCGGATGTATATGCAGTTGGTTCTCACCTGCAAAATGTCAAATTTTCCGGCGTCACCATGTTTTACAACATCGCTGAATGGGAATTAACTCGATAATAAACGGCGCATAATCACGGTAGAGGGAGTCGGATCCATCCGGCTCCCTCTGCTATCATAATAACAAATGAAGGCATGGTGTGACTTCCTATATTATTAGAAGGTTCCTACAGGGAATTCCCCTTCTTTTGATCATCAGTGTGATTCTGTTTGCTTTGATGATGAGCACTGGCGACCCGGTTGCAACCATGGGAGGCAGGCGTGTTACCCGCGCTTCGGATTATGAGCGCCTGAAGAGGCAGCTAGGCTTGGACAAACCGATCTACACACAATACTTATACTGGTTGGTCGGGAACACCTGGACAAAGGTCGATGTAGACGGGGATGGCATCACGGATACTCCCGGCACACGATTGGGCATCCTGCGGGGTGACTTCGGAAATTCACTCGTAAATCGAAAACCTGTCATGCAGGTCATCGGTGAGCGCATCCCGAATACCTTGATCCTTATGCTCTCGGGAGAGTTGATCGTCATACTAGGTGCACTCATCGTGGGAGTGTATTCTGCTTTGAGGCAGTATTCGCTATTGGATCATACTGTGACCGCCCTCTCTTTCATTGGTTATTCCATGCCCATCTTTTTTATCGCATTGCTATTAATGTTTGTATTTGCGGTGCTTTTCAAACGCTGGGGTTTACCCTATTTGCCAACAGTTGGAATGTTTGACCCTCAGGTTGGAAAATCAGTCGGACAGGTCCTCTACCATATGGTGCTGCCTGTGGTCAGCATGTCTGTTGTCAGCCTTGCCTCCTACAGCCGCTACATCCGCAGTACCATGCTGGATGTGCTGAACCAGGATTACATCCGCACGGCGCGTTCCAAAGGCCTGTCAAACCGAACAGTCATCTTTGTTCATGCGCTCAAGAATGCGTCCTTACCCATTGCCACTATTGTAGGATTGGACCTTCCCTTCTTGCTGGGTGGAGCGGTTGTAACCGAGCGCATTTTTGCCTGGCCGGGGATGGGACGCCTGTTCCTTGACCATGTATCCCGGGCAGACACACCGGTGGTTATGGGCATCTTGATGCTGGTTGCAGTAGCCGTGGTTGTATTTCAGATCATCACGGATGTCATTTATGCGTGGTTAGATCCACGTATTCGATATGATTAACGAGCATTAGAGTATGCCGGAAAAATCCACCAAGATCGCGATCCTTACCCCGGATGAACTGGAAACCCCACCGCTAAGCCTGACCCAGCTTGCATGGCGGCGTTTTAAACGGCATAGACCGGCCATGATCGGGCTGGTAGTGCTGAGCCTGCTGGTTATTTACGCATTGGGTGGTTCGATCTTTCTTTCGGAGAAATTTGCAAATTTTAACGACACCAGCCAACGTCTGCTAACCCCTACAATAGATCACCCATTTGGAACTGATTCCATAGGACGGGATGTACTTGCCCGCACAATTTATGGAGGCCAGATCTCGTTATTGATTGGCCTGACTGCGGTGGTGGTTGAGACGATCCTGGGAATCCTGGTCGGCGCGCTGGCGGGTTTTTATGGAGGCATTGTTGATAACATCCTGATGCGCATCACAGAAGCCATGTTAAATATTCCCGAGATTTTCTTACTGATCGTGATGGCAAAATACTTTGGAGGCAAGATTCCCGAGTTGGATCTTTTCGGTCGCACTTTCAGTGGGAGTGTGGTGGTGATCGTACTCATCATTGGTCTCACTTCATGGATGTACCTGGCACGCATAGTGCGCGCCCAGTTCCTGTCACTAAAAGAGAATGAATTTGTACTTGCAGCCCGGGCAACCGGCACTCCGAATATAGATATTATTTTCCGACACATTCTTCCAAACAGTGTGGCTCCGATCGTGGTGTCAGCCACATTAGGGGTGGCAAATGCCATCCTGGCAGAAGCGTATATCAGTTTCCTGGGACTGGGCGTCCAGCCACCTACAGCAACCTGGGGCAACATGTTGGACGGGGCAAATAATTATCTTGAATCAGCGCCCTGGTTATGGTTCTTTCCGGGTTTATTGATCCTACTGACCGTACTCAGCATCAATTTCCTGGGTGATGGGCTGCGTGACGCCCTTGATCCACGCAGTCGGACCGTGTGATGGAGACCGGCAGGATGGTCAATTTACTCGAAGTAAAAGACCTGCGCACCCTTTTCCACACCCCCGAGGGGACTGTATACGCGGTTAACGGGATCTCTTTCCATATTGATGAGGGAGAAACCCTGGCGGTTGTGGGGGAGAGCGGATGTGGAAAATCTGTCAGCATGCTTTCTATCCTACAATTGATCACTATTCCCCCCGGGGAGATCGCGGGAGGATCAGCCCTCTACCGCGGGCAGGATCTGATCACGAAGACAGAGAAGGAAATGGAAGAGATCCGCGGGCAGGAAATCGCCATGATCTTCCAGGACCCGATGACTTCTCTTAATCCAGTTCTGACAATTGGCAGACAGATCACCGAATCATTGCGCACACACAAACAAATGGACCAGCATGCCGCTGAGAAGCGTGCAATCGAACTGCTCGATATGGTGGGTATTTCGGATCCTGAACATCGACTGGGCGATTATCCTCACCAATTTTCAGGCGGGATGCGGCAGCGGGTGATGATCGCCATGGCGCTGGCTTGCGGTCCAAGCCTTTTGATCGCGGATGAACCAACCACCGCGCTGGATGTTACCATCCAGGCACAGATCGTCGAACTCGTGACGAGAATTCGAAACCAAGTTCACATGGCTGTCATCTGGATCACGCATGACCTGGGTGTGGTCGCTGGAATAGCTGATCGCGTCCTTGTGATGTATGCAGGATATATCGTTGAGACTGCGAAAGTTGCTGATCTCTATGAAAATCCTCGCCACCCCTATACCGGTGCATTGTTGGAGGCACTGCCGCGCGTGGACCGACGCCGAGACCGGCGACTAAAATCCATCCCGGGCGCGCCACCCAGCCTGCTGATGGAACCACTGGGATGTCCATTCGCCAATCGTTGTGAGTATGTAATTGAGCGTTGCAAGGATTCAAACCCACCTCTCACGCCGGTTGATAAAGACGACCACAGCATTGCCTGCTGGGTAGATGTTCGAACTGGAATTCCGCGATGACAGCAACACAACCGCTTGTTCAAGTCGAAAACCTTACCAAGCATTTCCCTGTGACGCGAGGAATTGTATTCCAGCGAAAGGTCGGTGCTGTGAGGGCTGTGGATGGTATCTCCTTCTCCATCGAGCGAGGTGAGACGCTTGGGCTGGTTGGTGAAAGCGGCTGCGGAAAAACAACTGCCGGTAGAACACTGCTGGGACTCTATCCGGCGAGTGCGGGCACGGTAACGATAGATGGACACAATGTTCGTTCTGCCAAAGGCAGGGAGATGCTCGTCATCCGCCGAGACGCGCAAATGATCTTCCAGGATCCTTATGCTTCTCTTAATCCACGCTGGACGGTGCATTCGATTGTCAGCGAACCGCTACGTGTTCATCATTTGTATAAAACCGAGAAGGAGCGCGTTGAACGCGTCCAGGAACTAATGGGACTGGTGGGATTGAGCGGGCGATTGATTAATCGTTTTCCGCATGAATTTTCAGGTGGTCAACGGCAGCGCATCGGCATTGCGCGCGCTTTAGCTTCTGACCCAAAATTTATCGTCTGTGATGAACCAATATCAGCCCTGGATGTATCCATCCAGGCGCAGGTGGTCAACTTGCTAGAAGATTTGCAGGACCGGCTGGGTTTGACCTACCTTTTCATTGCCCATGATCTCAGCATGGTGCGTCATATCTGTGATCGTGTAGCTGTGATGTATCTGGGTGTGATGGCTGAAATGGCTGACCGCAATGAACTCTATGAACACCCGCTCCACCCATACACGAAAGCGCTATTATCTTCTGTCCCTATTCCCGATCCCAAGAAAGACCGTGCCCGCCGCCGAATTATCCTGGCTGGGGATGTTCCGAGTCCGATAAATCCACCTTCCGGATGCCGTTTTCACCCACGCTGCCCGTTGGCAGACCTTATCTGCAGCCGCGACATTCCGCTTTGGCGTCTCGCCGCGCCCGGTCATTGGGTTG